>Ga0209536_100007597_pt1 | contig 16423 bp, 11 predicted proteins | sample DeeMarSeWOR28_12_FD_187461 | JGI IMG/M metagenome (GOLD analysis project Ga0209536, IMG submission 187461) | Marine sediment microbial communities from White Oak River estuary, North Carolina - WOR-2-8_12 (SPAdes) (version 2) | ecosystem: Environmental > Aquatic > Marine > Intertidal zone >... | reverse complement strand
GACGCGCGAGGGCACGGAGATCATCCAGGAGCAGATCTGGTTCGTGGGTGGGAACGCACAGACGAAGCTCGAATCGAAGATGGAGATCCCGCGCGAGTCGGGCTGGCGCATCAGCCTGGAGGGGGACGTCAACCTGAACATGGACGTCGACTTCCCCCCGACCACCAGCTACGACGAGCGCGTCGCCCAGGGCCTCAGCACGACCGCCTTTCACCTTGTGAACGCGGTGCCGCTGGTGTGCGAGGCCCCGGAGCCCGGCATCAAGACCTATCTCGACCTTCCCATGATCACCGGCTGCATGGGCACCCACCAGATCGAGCGCTAGCGCGCGAAAGGGCGCTGCAATGAACCGAGTACCGCGGGGAGAGCGGGTCCGAGCCACCTGCCGTAGCTGCATGGTGTCCTGCGGAGTCTTCATGGACATCGAGGACGGCCGCGTCGCGGGCCTCTTCGGAGACAAGGACGACCCGGCCTCCCACGGCTACACCTGCGCACGCGGCCGCGACATCGTGACGCATCTCTACGGGCCCAATCGCCTGCTGCGGCCGCTGCGGCGCGGGCAGGGCGGAGAGTTCGAGTCGCTCTCGCCGCAAGTGGCGATCGGTGAGATCGCCGAGCGGCTGCGCGCGATCGTAGCCGAGCACGGCCCCGCGTCGCTGGCGCTCTACAACGGCACCTACGCCCTGGCACCTCCGGCGAGCATGATCTCGGCGGCGTTCATGAACGCGCTCGGCTCTCCCATGACGTTCAGCTGCGGCTCGATCGATCAACCCGGCAAGCTGCTGGCTCGAGCCCTGCACGGGCGATGGCAGGGGGGCGCCCGCTCCTTCGCGACAGCTGACACGTGGCTGTTCATCGGTACGAACCCGGCGGTCTCGGGCCTCGGAGGCGTCCCCACCATCAATCCCAACTGGCACCTGCACCGCGCGCTCAAGCGAGGCATCCAGCTCATCGTGATCGACCCGCGCCGCAGCGAGACGGCGAAGAAGGCCCGCATCCACCTGCAGCCGGTGCCCGGCGAGGACGCCGCGATCCTGGCGGGGATGGTGCGGATCGTGCTGAGCGAGGGCCTCCACGACCAGGCCTTCGTCGCCGAGAACGCCCGCAACCTGGACGCGCTGCGAGCGCACGTCGAGCCCTTCACGCCCGAGCTCGTGGCGCGACGGGCGGACATCCCGGCGCGCGATCTCGTCGAGGCGACGCGGTTGTTCGCCTCCTGCTCCACGGGCGGCGCCAGCGCGGGGACGGGCTCGAACATGTCGCCGCGCGGCACGCTCAGCGAGTACCTGCTCGCCTGCCTGCTCACGCTCTGCGGCTTCCACGCGCGAGCGGGCGACCCGGTGCCGAACCCGGGCGTACTGGTGCCTCGCGGGCCGCGCCGGGCGCAGCCGCTCGCGCCCATGCCGGCCTGGGGCTTCCCGCCGAAGCTCCGCGTGCGCGGCCTCGGCAATACGGCCTGCGGGCTGCCCACCTCGGCGCTCGCCGACGAGATCCTACTGGATGGCGACGGCCAGATCCGCGCGCTCTTCTGCCTGGGCGGCAATCCGCTCACCGCTTGGCCCGACCAGATCAAGACGCGCGAGGCGCTCGCGAAGCTCGACCTGCTGGTGGTGCTCGACCCGAAGCTCACGCAGACCGCACGTTTCGCTCACTACGTGATTCCGCCCAAGCTCCCGCCCGAGATCCCGGTGATGACCTACGACATCGAGGAGCTCGAGTTCCACGCGCCCGGCTGGGGCTACCCGCTGCCCTACGCGGCCTACCGCGATGCGCTGGTCGATCCGCCGGAGGGTTCCGAGTTGATCGAGGACTGGGAGGTCTTCTACCGCTTGGCGCAGCAGCTGGAGCTCGATCTCCAGCTCTATCTCGGCATCCTGCGCGGGCCCGGCGATCCACCGGGGAGCTTCGTTTCGCTCGACATGCGGAAGCAGCCTACGACCGACGAGCTCTTCGACGTCCTGACCGAAGGCTCGCGCGTACCGCTCTCCGAGGTGCGCCGTCACCACGCCGGTCGCGCCTACCCCGATCCGGACGCCGTCGTGCTGCCGCGCGAGCCGGATCGTGAAGGCTTTCTCGAGCTCGGCAACCAGACGATGATGGCACAGCTCGACGAGGCGGCCTCGGAAGGCGTGGTCGAGGGCGACGACGCCTTCCCGTTTCGCCTGGTCAGCCGACGCGAGCCCGAGACCCTGAACTCGCTGAGTCGCGACCAGCCCTACGTCGTGCGCAAGCGCCCGCACCACCCGGCCTACATGCACCCCGAGGACATGCGCCAGCTCGGGCTGGAGCCGGGAATGCTCATTGCGATCACCTCGCGGCGCGCGACGATGCACGCCCTGGTGCAGCCCTCCGAGGACCTGCGCCGCGGCGTCGTCTCGATGAGCCACGGCTACGCTCTCGACCTCGAGCGGCTCGGGCCGGAGGACGATCCGGGCGCGCCGCAGCCCTTCTCCATGGCCAACCACACCGGCGCGTTGGCCAGCGGGGAGTTCGACTACCAGGAGCCCTACACCGGAATCCCGCGCATGAGCACGATCCCCGTGCACGTCGCGGCGCACGCGAGGCTTGCTCCCCCCGCTCCATCCCCCTTGACGCGTTCCACGGCCGGACACAAATAGGGCGACGAAGGAGACGCATCGCCGCGGGCCCAGGCGAGCTCGGGCTGGAGCCGGCGGGCGCGCGACAGGGCGTCCTCTGTGGGCCGGACCGATCTCCGCCGCTCGAGGCGCGCGGAGGGTAGGCCGCAGCGGACCGGAGCCGGCGCTGGATCCCCGACGGCCCGGCAGGAATTCCGACGCCCCGCCCGCGGCCGACGCCGCCTCGGGCGGCAGTCCGGAGAGAGAAAATACTCATACATATCATTGTGTTACATGACCAATTGCCTTCTCCCGCCACGCTGGCACGCATCCTGCGTAGCCCGTGTGCCGAGGAGGGAACGTTCCATGAGCACTGCAACCCCGATTCATGTTCATCCCGCGGACGAGCCCCTGGCCGTGACCCTGGCGGATCTGCTCTCTGCGATCGCCGAGGTCACCCCCGACGAGGACGAGATCGTCGCGACCATGCTCTATATGGTGGAGGCCCGGCGGGTTGGACTGATCGAGCCCCCGTTGGCGTTCTGAGTGATCGCCGGGGCGCACATTCGTGCGGGGGGCAATCGTCGCGGCCACGAGCCGCGAGCGACTCGATAACGACGCCCGCGCTCCAACGCCGGAACTGCTCTCAGGCGCCACGGAAGTCGCAGAGCCAGGATCGCCCTCCCCGCTCCTCGAACTCCGGTAGCGGGTCGGTGCGCAGCTCGAGCCGTCACCCCGGGGAGGTCTCTCACCGATCCCGCGGAGCCCGGCACTGCGGATCCACCGCGGCGACATGCTTCGGATCGGATGAGAGCGACGGATACTCGAGCTGAAACGAGCGGGAGAGGCCCACGCGGCTCGGATCAGGCGGGGCGCTCGTCTGTGCGGAGATGCCGGCAGTGAGGAAGGGGGAAGGCCTCACGCGTTTTCTGATCCCACCGTTTCCAGGCGCCTACGCCGAAGGTCGGCACTCGAGTCCCGTCCGCACCACCGTCGTGCGCTTCAACCCCGTGATAGCCTCCCTGCATGCCGCGCTTCGTATTGCTTGACCGCGACGGCACGCTGGTGCGAGATCCAGGCTACGTGCACCGGGTCGAGGACTACGCGCTGCTGCCGGGCGTCGTCGCAGGGCTGCGACGTCTCCAGGCAGCCGGGTTCGGACTCGCCATCGTCACGAACCAGAGCGGGATCGGTCGGGGACTGTTCGGCGAGCGCGACTTCGAGCGCTTCCAGGCGCACCTGCTCAGGGACCTCGCGGCCCGGGGCATCACGATCGCCGGCACGTTCCACTGCCCGCACCGGCCCGACGCTGGCTGTCGCTGCCGCAAGCCGGCGCCGGGCTTGCTCGAGCAGGCGCGCGACCGGCTCTGCGCCGAGCTGTCCGCGTCCTGGCTGATCGGCGACGGCGAGCGCGACATGCGGGCTGCACGGGCTGCGAAGCTCCAGGGAGCGGTACGGATCGCGGACGCGGCTGCTGCGGAGAGCGACTACGCCGTGGTCGCAGACTTCGCGGAGGCAGCCTCCTATGTGCTGGCACACGCGCGCAGCTGACGGGGGGTGTTACCAGAGGTCGTGGATTCGGCGGTCGGCGTCCTGGCGTGACCGGGTCACGGCGTTTGGATGTACGATTCCCGCGGCTGCTCTCGATCGGCCCGCATCGGAGACGACGTGAACGGAGCGGACACCTCCTCGGTTCGGATCGTCGACCTGACGGATCCGGATCTCTGGCGCCAGCCAGGCGCCTGGTTCGCGCCCTGGTTCCGGGACGGGGTCCGTTCCGGTCTCGTGTCCGCGACGAATTCCGTCATGCTCATCGGTCACGCCGACGTACGCGACGCGTTGTGCGATCCACGTCTCGGCGCCATGGGCACGCGAGCGTTCGAGGCCATGGGCTGGTCGGACGGACCCTTCGTCGAATGGATGCGCCGAAACATCGTCGCCGTCGATCCACCCGCTCATACACGGCTGCGGGCCCTGGTCAATCGCGCGTTCACGCCGCGCCGCGTCGCCGAGTTGGCACCTCTCGCGCGCGAGATCGGGAACCAGCTGGCGGACGCGATGGCGGAGGGGCGCGAGGTCGACTTCTACGACGCATTCGCCCAACGACTCCCCCTCAACCTGATCTGTTCGATGCTCGCGATTCCCGGCATCGATCACGACCGGATGCAGGAATGGACCGCGGCGATCAACCTGGCCACCGGAATCCCGCGCCCTACCGCGAGGGCTGCAGCCGACGCGGCGGTGGAGGGAATCGTCGACTATGTGAACGGATTGATCATCGAGCGACGCAAATCTCCCGGAGAAGACCTGCTCTCGGCCCTCATCCAGGCACAGGAAGACGGAGAGAGCCTGAGCGCCGAGGAGCTCCCGGTGATGGTGATCCAGCTCCTCGTCGCCGGTCATGAAACTACGCGCAACCTGATCGGGAACGGTCTGTTCACGCTGCTCCGTCATCCGGATCAGCTTCGGCGACTGCGGCGCGATCCCAGCGTCATCCCCAACGCCGTCGAGGAGATCATCCGCTTCGAGCCCTCGCTGATCTGGGTCGCCCGGGTCGCACACGAGGACCTCGAGCTCGGAGGCGCTGCGGTGAAGCCCGACCAGCTCGTCATGCTGAACTTGGCGGCGGCCAATCGCGACCCGACCGTGCACCCCGATCCCGAACGATTCAACGTCGGCCGAAGGAACATCCAGGTGCTGTCGTTCGGCTTCGGCGCCCACTTCTGCATCGGTGCGAATCTGGCCCGGCTCGAGGGCCGAATTGCCTTCGAAGTCCTGCTCGACCGCTTCTCGAAGATCGAGTTCATCGGCGAGCCTCCGCGCTTCGCCGCCTACACTGCCTTGCGGACACTCGAATCACTCCACGTACGGGTCACGTCGAGCTGACGAGTCGACGCTGATGCGCGCCCGGGCAGGGCGCCCCCCAGACGCAGAGCGGTTGGCGGAGAGGGCAGTCCCCTGGGAGCCCGTCTCTGCGCCGGGAATCCCCGTTGCGTGGCAAGAGCACAGGGGAAAACGCCCGATTCCCGGCCCGAGGGTCCCGGACCGCTCACGAATAGCCCCCGGATTCCGGTAGGTTGTGGGATCGATTTCCCGCGGTGCAGATCAGGGAAGTCCTCTGCGGAATCTCTATCGCGCGCCTGGCCATTCCGCCGGCACGTGGGGCGCGTGCTTACGAGCTTCTCCGATCCTCCCCTCACGGAACTGATGGATCAGCATCTCGCGCGACCCGAGGCATTCGCCCGCCCCGACGCATAGACTCTTGTCATGCCCCACCCGATCGTTTCGTTCGCGACGACTCTTGCCGGTATGGCTCGTGGCGCGTACCCGCGCCGGTGGACTCCGCCGGTGAAATCGATCGCACGCTGGTCGATCGAACGTTCTCTACGTTGGCGCAAGGACACCGGCTGGCTCAACGGCTGCAACTTCGTTCCGTCGAGTGCAGGCAACCAACTCGAGATGTGGCAAGCCGAAACATGGGATCCCGAGACCATCGAGCGCGAGATCGGGTGGGCAGCCGACCTCGGCATGAACAGCCTGCGCGTCTTCCTGCACGATCTCCTCTGGAAAGCGGAAGGGGCGGCCTTCCTGGATCGAGTCGACGAGTTCCTCGGGATTGCCGAGCGACACGGGCTCTCGACCATGCTCGTCCTCTTCGACGGTGTGTGGAATCCGGAGCCTGTTCTGGGTCCCCAGGGAGAACCGACCCCAGGACGCCACAACGCGCTCTGGGTGCAGGGGCCGGGCCGCGCCATCCTCAGCGATCCCGGGCGCTGGCCCGAGCTCCGCCCCTACGTCGACGCGGTCGTCGGGCGCTTCAAGTCGGACGCCCGCGTCGTCGTCTGGGACCTCTTCAACGAGCCCGATCAGTCCAACCCCTTCAGCTATCCGCGGCAGGAACTCTCCGGCAAGACCCGGCTCGCAGACGGGCTGCTAAACGAGGTCTTCGACTGGTGCCAGGCGATCGACCCGGAGCAGCCCCTCACCGCCGGGATCTACCTCGGCGTGAACGGTGCTGCCGAGCGGGTGAGCCCGCTGAATCGCACCATGCTGAAGCGCTCCGACGTGATCTCGTTTCACTCCTACGCACCGCGCAGCAAACTCCTGGGTACCGTCGCGTATCTGGAGCGCTACGAGCGCCCCCTGCTATGTACCGAGTGGATGGCGCGCACACTGGGCTCATCAGTCTCCCTGATCCGTGATCTCGCCGATCACGATGTCGGCGCGTGGTGTTGGGGGCTCGTCGATGGCCGGAGCCAGACTCGCTACTCGTGGACGAGCTGGCTACGGCGACCCACAGACGACTCGGGCCCGTGGTTCCACGATCTGCTGCACGCTGACGGGCGCGCCTACGATGAGGCCGAGGTTGCGCTGATTCGTAACGTAGCCACGAGCAAGAAGCGCGCGCTTCGGATCTAGCGATTCGGATACTGGAGGCCGTAGCCGTCGATCGGCGAAACCGTCCTGTGGGAAACCGAATCGCCGTTGGAGGCGGTTCCCTGCCCGGGCGGGACTCCTGGGGAACAGGAGCCGGTCTCGGGTTCGGTCGCCTGGAGCCGCCCGTCTCAGAACCCCGCGACGCGTCCGATCCGCGCAGAGAAACCGCTCTCGACGTCGTCGAAACGGGCTCGTGTCGACACGGCCGGTAGCGCGGAAGTCAACCGCGGCTCCACGGGGCTCCATCTGACTTCCGATCCGGCGCTGGCGAAGCTCGTCGACGAGTACGCCGAGCGCTTCGGCTCGACGGCGCGCGGGATCCAGGAGGCGTGCAATCGGCTCGACTCCGAAGCGGTGGGACGCATCGCCCATCGTCTACGGGGGGCTCCGCGAACTACGACTTCCCCGCCGTGGGTGAGGCGGCGGCGCATTTCGAGGACGAGATTCGGGGGTATCGCCCCCGATCCGAGGTCGCTGCGCGGGCCGGGGCTGTGGCCCGAGAGGTCGATCGCCGCTGGTCCGACCGATCCAGGCCTTCGCCCGCTTCGCTCTAGCGCCGGGCTTCTCGATCTGTGACGCAGGATGCGAGAGGACGACGCCCTAGCGCGACCTCGAGCGCCAGTTCTTGGCACGTCGATTGCTATGAGCACCGTGCATGGAGCCCAGCATCACCGTCTCCAATCGGAAGCCTGATCGCCGGTCGCAGGCGCCCTCCCCGGAGGGCACTCGCTGCCTTCTCTGCGATCGGAACCTGATTCCCTGGCTTCGGGTGCCGGGCGACTGGCGTCGCCCGACTCTCGGCGTGAGTTACGGGGTAGGGTGGTGCCCGGACTGCGCGCTCGGGCGCCTCGAGTCGAGGCTCTCGGCCGATGAGATCGAGGCTGCCTATCGCGTTCCCTACGTTCCCCACACGCCCTCACCCACGTCCGGCTTCGATCAGTCCAGATCGCGAAGCCTGCTCGGGAGACTCAGGGATCGCCTCGTCGGCTGGCGCGTTGGAGCTCCCGAGATCGACGCATCCTGGGTGCGTCGGGAGTTCGGGGAACGACCCCTCGATGTGTGCGAGATCGGTTGCGGCGGAGGCAGGATCCTCGAGGCTTTCCGGAGCGCGGGGCACCGGGTGATCGGCGTCGAGCCGGGAGCCGAAGCGCGCGAGTTCGCGCACGCAAAGGACCTCGAAGTGCTAGAAGGCAGCGCGGAGAGCCTTCCCGCCGCGCTGCCCACGCGCCGATTCGACGTGGTGGTGATGCACCACGTGCTCGAACACTGTGAGAATCCCATCAAGGCCCTCGAGAACGCGAGGGGCCTGGTCCGACACGATGGCGTTCTCGTGCTCGAGACACCGAACAACGAAGCGGCGAGTTTGCGGTGGGCAGGACCGGCCTGGCCATGGCTCGACATTCCTCGGCACCTCCAGTTCTTCACGGCGAGCAGCCTGCAGCGGATCTGCGAAGAGGCGGGTTTCGAGCCATGGCGAACCGATTTCCGCGGCTATGCGCGGCAGTTCCAGGTCGGATGGATCGAGCTGGAGCAGCGCATCGCGTGCTTCGTGCGGGAGAGACGGGGAAGCGCGCCGCGCCGTGCGGGGTCCGACGTCGGACGTTGGGTTCTGCTTGCGCTCACGCTGCTCGCGCCGCCGCGACGGCGATACGACTCGGTTCGTCTCCTGGCCCGCCCGTCGAATCGGACTTGCTGATCGTCGTCAGCTATCGAGCTGATCGAATCAACGCTCGAGCAACCCCGATCACGTCCGCGTCTTCGGATCAACGCGATCGAGACGGAGCACCTCCAGTGATCTCGAATACGAAGCCGCGAGATTGCGCGGGGACGAACCCTCGCCCCGCAGCCGACCGGCTCGGGAGTCTGACGCGATTCCGCCATCTGTGCGCGGCGCCGGTCGGCCCGCCCGTGAGCTGTTCTGCGACATCAGGAGCATGTGAAGATGAAGTTCAGGGCCACGACGATCCCCGAAGTGCTCTTGGTTGAGCCCGAGGTACATCGCGACGATCGCGGATTCTTCCTCGAGACCTATCACGCCGGTCGATTCGAGTCCGTTGGCATCTCAGACACGTTCGTGCAGGACAATCACTCGAGATCGCGGCGTGGGACCCTTCGTGGACTTCACGGCCAGCTCGAGCATCCGCAGGGAAAGCTGGTTCGCGTCGTGCGTGGAGAGATCTACGACGTCGCGGTGGATATCCGGCGCGGTTCTCCAACCTTCGGACGATTCGTCGCGATGCGGCTCTCCTCCGAGAACTTCTTCGAGCTGTACATCCCGCCGGGATTCGCCCATGGATTCCAGGCGCTCAGCGAGGAGGCGGAGATCGTCTACAAGTGCACCGATCTCTATCGGCCGGACGATGAGATCGGAATCTGCTGGAGTGATCCGCAGATCGGAATCCCCTGGCCGCTCGAGCACCCCATGCTCTCGGAGAAGGACCGACGGGCGCCTTGGCTGGCAGAGATCGAGCAGCGCCTTCCCACGTATCCGGGTACACGAGCGTGAGAGTCCTCCTCACGGGAGCCGGTGCAAAGCTCGGCGCAGGGGTGCGGGCGGCGCTTCTTCGCCACAAGGGGTTGGCCTAGGCACGCGATACGCTCGATCTGTCCGATCCCGCAGCAGTCTGGGGGCCTTGGCCTCCGTTCGTTCCGACATGGTGCTCAACGCTCAGGCCTATACCGACGTGGATGATGGCGAGGAATGCCGTGAAGCCACGTACGCCGGCCATGGTGGCGCCCGATGTGGACGGTACGTACCACAGGGCGGGCGCCGGAGGCGCACGTTCGTCCGACCCGTGTCCCGAGTCACGTGAGAAGACGGCCCCTCCCGCAGCTTCGCAATCGGCGAAATGCGTGCGTGGCGCCGCGTCCCCGAATCCGACCGGCTTCCCGCCGCGACAGACGATGAACCGAGAAGGCGGCTTGAACCCAAGTGGAGGGAATCGATAGAGAGGGAGCTCTCTTCGGTCACGGGTGCGCTTCTGGCTCCACCATCTTCGAATCGATTCTCGATGGCCGCGCGGTTCGGGGAGCGGAGACAGACGCGCGACGAACAGCAGCCGTCGGGCAGGGTCTGGCTCGATCCGATAGGTGGGCGCTCGTCGGGCGCCGCGCGCTCTTGTCGCGGACGAAACACCTGACCGGCGCCCCCTCCTGGAGGCGAGCGTATCGACCTGCGAAGCGCGGGCAATCGCGAAGACGACGAGATGGGCCAGCGGTGAATCTCTCGCCCGCCGTCTCCCGTCCGCTCGCGCCCTGAGCGCGGCCGGGTACGCACATCAGCGAAGGAGGTGTGGAGCCGCTCGCGTCAGGCGCAGGATGGGAACCTCGGCGGGCGCCCCGATTCGCAGCGGAAGGAGAGAAACACCTACGCCGCGCCCGACGTAGAGCTGGGCGTGGCGGCTTTCGAAGTGCCCCGCCCAGTAGCCGCGGCGGGTGGGACGCAAGGCCCTTCCCAGCGGCGCGATCTGCCCTCCGTGTGTGTGCCCGGCGAGGGTCAGATCGACTCCCGCGGCCGATGCCACGTCGAAGAGATCCGGGTTGTGAGAGAGCAGCACGACCGGCTCTTCCTCCCGAGAGCCCCGCAGCGCTCGAGAGAGATCCGGTCGGCCTTCTGTCGCGTCGTCCACTCCCGCGACCCACAGCGAGGCACCGCCTCTCACCACCCTCCGGCCGGCGTTGACCAGCAGCGGCACTCCCGACTCTTCGAGCACCTGCCGGCAAAGGCGCAGATCTCGCTCGGCGTGGTACTCGTGGTTGCCGGGAACCGCGAAGACCCCCAGCGGCGCGCGAAGCAGACCGAGCGGCTTGCGGAGCCGCAGGATCTCCTCAGCGTGCCGGCTCACCAGGTCTCCCCCGATGCAGACGAGGTCGGGCTCCTCGCTCGCCACCCGTTCGAAGATGCGGCACAGGTCCGACTCCTCCATGAACGTACCCGCGTGGATGTCGGAGAGAAATGCGATACGGAGCCCATCGAGCCGCGTGCAGACGCGATGCATTGCGATCGGCACCGACGGGAAGCTGAGCTGGCGCTCGAGCCTTCTGCGCAGCCACCGCCCCGGGGCCATCGGATAGACTCGACGGTTCAGGTTGGCAATGCGCTGCTCGATGCCTTCCTGTAGAGACCGGCGACGGTCCTCCGGTCGCAACACCCAGGGTACGGAGTAAGCCCGTGCCCGTCTGGGAAGCAGCACGTCCCGGGCAGGGCCGCGCCCCCGCAGGGTTGCGGGCGGATTCGGTGCGTGCGTCACGAGGGTCTCGGCCATGGGTCCTCCTTTGGAGACGCCCCGATGAGCAAGGACCATGCCCGGTCGCTGAAGTGGCGAGGCGCGGATCGATCGACCTGAGCGGCCACGAGCGGGCACGGATGTTGCGAGTGAAGCGCTCATGACAGCGGGCGGCCCTCTGTGGGGGTCCACCTTGCTCAATTTGCATCACACGCTGTCGCAAAATGAAACGCCGGGGTTCCGGCACCGGAGGCTGGAGCAAGGCGATGGGATCCGAGGCCTGGATCACGCTGACGACGATCTCTCTCGTGGTCGTCCTGCTCGTCGCGACACGGCGTGCGCCGGACGTCATCATCTGGGGAGGCGTCGCGCTGTTGATGGTCGCGCCCGTCCCCGGCCCGCAGGGACTGCGACTCGGCGTGCTCTCGGCCTCCGAAGCCCTGGCGGGTCTGGCCAACGAAGGTGCCGTGGCTGTGGGCCTGCTGTTCGTGATGGCAGCCGGGCTCGAGAAGACCGGGGCGATGGCCTGGCTCGGCCAGCGGATGCTTGGACGACCGCGATCTCTTGCTTCGGCGCAGGCTCGGATCATGCTCCCGACGTCCCTGATGAGCGCGTTCTTCAACAACACCCCGCTGGTAGCGACATTGATGCCAGTCATCGGAGACTGGGCGAGGAAACGGCGACAGTCGGTGTCGATGCTGCTGCTACCACTCTCCTTCGCGTCGATCCTGGGCGGGGCCTGCACACTCATCGGCACCAGCACGAACCTGATCGCGAACGGCTGGTTGGTCGAACACACGAACCTCTCCGGCCTCGGCATGTTCGAGTTGGCCTGGCTCGGGGTGCCGGCGCTGGTCGTGGGGTTCGCCTGGGTGCTGCTCACTAGCCGCTGGCTCCTCCCGGACCGAATCCCGCCCATCGCCTTCGGCGACGACGCCCGTCAGTACACGGTCGAGATGCTCCTGCCGAGAGGCTCGCCGCTCTCCGGCAAAACGATCGAGGAGGCGGGGCTTCGTCACCTGCCGGGTCTCTACCTCGTCGAAGTCAGCCGCGAGGATCAGGTGCTGCCGGCCGTCTCGCCCCGGCTTCGCCTCAGGGAGGAGGACCGACTCGTGTTCGCGGGCGTGGTCGATTCGGTCGTCGACCTGCGGAAGATCCACGGCCTCGTTCCCGCGACGAACCAGATCTTCAAGCTGCATGCGGGGCAGCGGGATCGATGTCTGGTCGAGGCCGTCGTCTCGGATGCGTGCCCGCTGGTCGGTCGAACGATCCGGGAGGGGAGGTTTCGCGGCGTCTACAACGCGGCGGTGATCGCCATCGCGCGCAACGGAGCCCGTATCGACAGCCGCATCGGAGACGTCCGCCTGCAGGCCGGCGACACCTTGCTCCTCGAGACGCGGCGCTCATTCACAGAGCAGCAGCGCGACCGCCGTGACTTCTACCTCGTGTCGCCGGTCGAGGGGTCGACGCCACCGCAGCACGAGCGCGCCCCCGTGGCGCTGGCGATCCTCGCAGCCCTGATTCTCGTCGTTGCACTCCGCTGGCTGGACATGGTACAGGCGGCAGCCGTGGGAGCCGGTCTGATGGTTATGACGCGCTGCTGTACGGCTACAGCGGCTCGTCGAACGATCGACTGGCAGGTGCTCCTGGTGATGACCGGAGCACTGGGCGTCGGAAAGGCCATGCAGACCAGCGGGCTCGCCTCGACGCTCGGCTCCGAGCTGATCGGCCTCGCGGGCGATCGCCCAGTAGCGGTGCTGGCGATTCTCTATGGACTCTCGATGGTGGTTTCGTGCGTGGTCACGGCGAAGGCAGGGGTGCTCCTGGTGCTGCCGATCGCCCTCGCGGCGTCCCAGGATCTCGACGTCTCGTTCCTTCCTTTCGCGGTCGCAGTCACATTCGCCGGCGCGACGACCATCGCCACACCGATCGGATACCCGACGAACCTCATGGTGCTGGGGCCTGGGGGCTACCGCTTCGGCGATTACCTGCGCTTCGGTGGGCCCTTGGCACTCGCGCTGTGGGCACTCGCGGTCCTGCTGATCCCGCTCTTCTGGAGCTTCGACACGGCCGTCGTCTGACGGAAGTAGCTCCGTGTTTCTCCGAAAGGCGAGCAAGGAGCGCCCCAGAACGAAGAGGCAGCCAGCCAACCAGCACCCTGGAGCTGCACCGCATGCGTGGACACCCAAGCGTTGACGAAGGCAGGGCATTTCTGCCCTCCGCTCTTCTCACTCATGATCGGGGGTTCAGGGGCGGAGCACCCGATCTCGCACAACTCGCGCTCGAGCGCGTTCGGGAACCTGCAGCCCAGAGCGGAGTGACGCCGCTGGGAGTCGTACCAGCCCCCGAGGACGTCGACGACCACCATGCGCGGCCTGGGCCTGGCGGTGGAGGCTCGCCGGTCGAGCAGCTCGCACTCGAGCGCCGCATGAAGCTCTCTCCCATCGCGTTGTCGTAGCCGTCGACCACCGATCCCCCCGAAGGCCGCACGCCGACCTGCTTGCAGCGGAGCCCGAGGGCAATCGGCGTGTACCGGACAGCGTTGCTCGGCTTAGCGGATGACGACACCCGCCTGACGCTGTCCGACCAGCCTTTCTGCCCACTCGATCGTCTCCGATCCCGCATCTTCTCGAGGGTCCTCGCTGACGTCCTCCCTGAGCTCGGTAACACGAGAACCTGGGGCAGCGACTGCCGATGACGTCAGGGCGACGCGGGGCCTTCCGCTCGGACTGCAGGGGGTATCGGAAAGCCAGCTGGCATGCGGCTCTCGCGGTTGGCATTGCGTGAGTGGTGGACCAAGGCGCCGGAGCGACGGGCCTGTTCATCCATCCGCGCCTCGAGAGAGAAGTACAACGAGCCAACCGGCTGCGGGCTCCGCTAGAGTAGTTGCCTTGGACTGTCCGAGCTGCGGACATCCGAATCGCGATACTGCCAGATTCTGCCTCGGGTGTGGGCAGCGCTTCTCGCTCGCGTGCCCTAGCTGCGCGACCGAGCTGCCCGCCGGTGCAAGCTTCTGCGACCAGTGCGGCGCCGGCGTGACCGCCGCCGCATCCGACGTTGCGACCGCGCTGCCGTCTACCGGGACCATGAACTTAGAGTTCGCCGAGCGCTCCCCACGCGACTACACCCCGCCCCACCTTGCACAGAAGATTCTCAAGACGAAGTCCGCCCTCGAGGGGGAGCGCAAGCAGGTGACGGTGCTATTCGCGGACGTCACCCGCTCGATGGAGCTCGCCGAAGAGCTCGACCCGGAGACGTGGCACGAGATTCTCGACGGGCTCTTTCAGCTCCTTGCAGACGGCATGCATCGCTTCGAGGGCACTGTCAACCAGTACACCGGGGACGGCGTCATGGCGCTCTTCGGCGCGCCGCTCGCGCACGAAGACCACGCACAGCGCGCGTGCTATGCGGCGCTGCACCTCCGCGGCGAGATCGACCGCTACGCGACGGAGGTCAAGCGCGCGCACAGCGTCGGACTCTCGGTGCGCATGGGCCTGAACTCGGGCGACGTCGTCGTTGGTAGGATCGGGGACGACCTGCGAATGGACTATACGGCGCAGGGCCACACCGTCGGTCTCGCGCAGCGAATGGAGACGCTCGCCTCGCCCGGCGAGTATTATCTCGGGCCTGCGACGGCGGAGCTCGCCTCCGGGTACTTCGACCTCGAGAACCTTGGATCGTTCTCCGTGAAGAACGCGAGCGAGCCGGTCGTCGTGCATCGGCTCGTCGGGATCGGCCCCGCGCAGACACGCTTCGACGTGTCCCGCGCACGCGGCCTGACGCGCTTCGTGGGCCGCGCTCCGGACATGCGCCTGCTCGACGACGCGCTCTCGCACGCGCGTGCGGGCCACGGACAGGTCGTCGGCGTCGTCGCGCCCGCGGGCACGGGCAAGAGTCGGCTGTGCTTCGAGTTCGTCGAGCAGTGTCGGGCCGCGGGGCTCGAAGTGCTCGAGGGCCGCGCCGTCGCGCACGGTCGCAACATCCCATTCTTGCCGATCCTCGAGATCTTCCGAGCCTACTTCGGCATCGACGACGGTGAGACGGACCGCGCCGTCCGCGAGAAGGTCGCGGGCCGGCTATTGCTGATCGACGAGGGGCTGCGCGACGACCTGCCGGTGCTGTTCGACTTCTTCGGCGTGCCAGACCCCGAGGCGCCCCCGCTGAAGCTCGATGCAGACACGCGGCAGAAGAAGCTCTTCGGACTGATGCACCGGCTCGCGCGCGACGACGAAGCGGAAGAGCCGCGTGTCTATCTCGTCGAAGACCTCCACTGGATCGACGGCGGCAGCGAGGCCTTTCTCGAGCAGATGGTCGACGCCATCGACGGTACCCGGAACCTGATCCTCGCCAACTTCCGTCCGGAATACCGTGCGGAGTGGATGTCACGCTCGTGGTACCGCCAGCTCCCGCTCGCCCCCCTCGGTCCGCAGGCAATCCGCGACCTGCTGGACGATCTCCTCGGCGCAGACCCGTCGACCGAGGGTCTCGGCGACGCCATCCACGAGCGCACCGGCGGCAACCCGTTCTTCACCGAAGAGGTCGTGCAATCTCTGATCGAGTCCGGCCACCTCGAAGGGGAGCGCGGCGCATACAAGCTCGTGACGCCGATCGAGAGTCTCGGTGTTCCGGCGTCTGTACATGGCGTCCTCGCGGCGCGAATCGATCGCCTCGCCGAGCGGGAGAAGAGGGTGCTGCAGTCGGCCGGCGTCATCGGCAAGGACTTCGCCCGGCCGATCCTCGAGCCCGTCGTCCAGCTGCCCGTCCGAGACCTCGACGCGGCGATCGCAGCGCTGAAGGACGGCGAGTTCCTTTACGAGCAGACGCTCTACCCCATTGCAGAGTACGCGTTCAAGCACCCGCTGACGCAGGAGGTCGCCCTCGGCTCGCTACTGCGCGAGAAGCGCCGCCAGATCCACCGCGCCGTCGCCGGCGCGATCGAGACCGCGCGAGCCGACTCCCTCGACGAGCATTCGGCGCTGCTCGCACATCACTGGGACGAGGCGGGCGAGGCGCTACCTGCCGAGCAGTGGCACATGCGGGCCGCTCGCTGGACGGGGCATACGGATCTCGAGGAGTCCATCCGCCACCTGGGAGCCTAGGAAGAACAAGCCCCGTTTTGAGCTCCAGGTCCGATAACTCCACGCTATGTCAAGAAGGAACTTGAGGGGTTCCAGCCCGGATCGG
>Ga0209536_100007596_pt1 | contig 16425 bp, 16 predicted proteins | sample DeeMarSeWOR28_12_FD_187461 | JGI IMG/M metagenome (GOLD analysis project Ga0209536, IMG submission 187461) | Marine sediment microbial communities from White Oak River estuary, North Carolina - WOR-2-8_12 (SPAdes) (version 2) | ecosystem: Environmental > Aquatic > Marine > Intertidal zone >... | reverse complement strand
AAATACCTTTGCAGAAGCAGAAATCGTGAAAGGGAAGAAGATTTTTTTTGGTATCCATTCTTATGAAATGCAAAGCATCCTTCGGCTGGATTATAGTTTTAAGAAGGGTAATCCGGAACCCAATTATCTGAGCAAGAGGGAAAATGCATGTTTTATCGGTATCTCTTTCGCTCCTGATCCCTGGCATTTTTCAAAATCAGTTGGTATTGAAATAGAAAAACTCGAAGGTTTCTGTCTGTTTTTTGAGCCGGTAGAGAACGGGCATCTCGTCTTTGAAGTTAATGCAACAGGTCGGGAAATGTTGTCTGAATTTGGGGCGGGAAGCCTGGTTGATACACTCATAGATTTTGAAATTACAGATAAAAATTTTAAGGCTAAGATAAAATATCATTATAATCGCCTACCACAAGTTTTCGAGTATGTGTATAAATCAAAAGTCTGGGATAAAGTTGCAGAAAAATGTGTTGGTTGTGGGACTTGTAATCTGTTGTGTGCAACCTGTTACTGCTTTGACGTACGTGACGAGATTGATTTAAATATGACTGACGGAAAACGAGAACGGTTCTGGGATGGGTGTATGTTAAATACATTTGCCGAAGTCGCCGGGGGCGAGGATTTCAGAGGTAAATTAAGTGGACGTACCCGACACCGTTTGTACAGAAAGTTTAAATATATAACTGAGGAGTCGGGAGAATTGCACTGCGTTGGATGCGGTAGATGCTCAAAATATTGTCCGGCTAATATTAATATTGTCGACATCATCAACGATTTGATTGTTGATTACAACGAACAGCAAGAAAAACAGGTGATATAGATTCAAGGAGTTATTTTATGGAAGCCCTGGCAGCTGAATTAAAAGCATTATATAATCCTATCATGTCAGAGATTCTGAAAGTGGAAGATCTGACGCAAACTGAAAAAAAATTTGAAATTATTTTACCAAATAAAATACCCTTGGGCCATAAACCGGGACAATTTGTTGAGGTCTCTATATTTGGATTTGGAGAGGCGCCGATTTCTATCTGTTCCTCCCCTACAAAAAGTCCGAGCTTTGAATTGACTGTGAGGAGAACCGGCCGCCTCACTGATAAGATGCATCTTCTGGACCAGGGTAGCTGGTTAGGTATCCGGGGGCCCTTTGGCAATGGTTTTGATGTGGAAAAATTTTTTAAAAAGGATATGCTTTTTGTGTGCGGTGGAATCGGACTGGCACCTCTCAAGTCGTTTATTGATTATACAATCGCCAGACGAAAAGATTTTGGACGGATTATTATTCTTTATGGAACTAAAAATCCATCAGAAATCTTATTTAAAAAGGATATCGAGCTCTGGCGAAACCAGGATGATATTGAGTTTCATATGACTGTTGACCGAGCGGATGAATTCTGGAAAGGCAATGTGGGCGTAATTACAACATTAATTCCGCCTTTAGAACTGGATACAAATAATACAATGGCAACCATTGTCGGTCCGCCGATCATGTACAAATTTGTCCTTCTATCCTTGAAGGGTAAAAGACTGCCTGATGAAAATATTTACATGTCTCTGGAAAGAAGAATGAAATGTGGTGTCGGTAAATGCGGGCACTGTCAGATAAATCATAGTTATGTCTGTCAGGACGGGCCGGTTTACCACTATCCCACTATAAAACAGCTACAGGAGGCGATATGAGTAAACCGAAAGTAGCCTTTTTTGATTTCACCAGCTGTGAAGGCTGTCAGTTAAATAAATTGAATTTTGAGAATGAATTACTCGATATATTAGAACTTATTGATATAGTAGAATTTCGTGAAGCAATGGATGATAAAGCAGAAGAATACGATATCGCTTTTATTGAGGGGAGTATCAGTACGCCGGCCTGTGTTGAAAGAATCCATGATATCAGAAGACGAAGTAAGATTCTGGTTGCATTGGGAGCCTGTGCGGTTTCCGGCGGGGTGAATGCAATGAAAAATTTGTTTCCGCCGGAATGGGTCAAAGAAACGGTCTATGGTGAAGATAAATATTTATTTCCCTCAATTCCTGTTCAAGCGGTAAGTGCAGTCGTAAAGGTAGATTACGAAATCCGGGGTTGTCCGATGAGTACACCGGAATATCTTCACATTTTTAAATCATTGGCACTGGGCCGGAAACCGGAGATAATCGATTACGCAGTTTGTGTTGAGTGTAAACAACTGGAAAATGAATGTGTACTCGATAAGGGAATGTTTTGCCTGGGACCGGTGACGCGTGCAGGTTGTGGGGCGATTTGCCCTGCCAATGGTCAGTATTGTACAGGTTGTCGCGGACTGGTATCAAATGTAAACGAAAAAGGTGCAATCGAAATGTTGAAGCTTCATAACCTTTCCACCACTGAGGCTATAAAGCGGATGAAATTGTATTGCGCCAACGAAGTAGACTAATAAGGGGTCCGTCATGAAAAAAGACTTGCATATAGATGTTCATCATGTTACCAGGGTAGAAGGACATGGTAACATTATCATCGATATGAAACAAGGTGTCCTGGAAAAAGCGCAGCTGGAAATTGTCGAGGCGCCCAGATATTTCGAAGCAATGTTAAAAGGAAGAAACTTCCAGGAAGTGGCAATTATTACATCGAGAATCTGTGGAATATGTTCTCTCGGTCATCAGATGACATCACTCAAAGCGACTGAGCAGGCCCTTGGAATTGAAATTTCTGAACAAACAGAGATATTAAGAAAAATTCTAGTTCATGGCTCAACATTCCAGAGTAATGTGCTGCATGCCCTATTTCTGGCAACACCTGATCTCTTAAATGTTGGATCTGTATTTCCGCTGATTAATACCCATAAAGAGGTTGTATTGGCAGCACTTCGCTTAAAACGTCTGGCAAACGATATTGGCGATGTGATTAGTGGAAGAGCAGTTCATCCAATCTCATGTGTGCCGGGTGGCTTTACTAAGCTCCCCACAGAAAAGGAAATATCAGATCTTCGCACTAAATTGGTTGAGGAAGGATTACCTGATGCAGAATTTGCCATTGAGGTCGTTGCTTCACTGGCCGACAATTTTCCGGATTTTGTTCGGGAAACAGAATATATAAGTATTTACAGTGATAAAGAATATGGACTTTATGATGGCGATATGTGTTCATCAGATACCGGATTAACATCCGTTGATAATTATCTGGAAGTAACAAACGAGTTTATTGTACCGCACTCATCGAGTAAACATGCCAAACATAATCGATCGTCCTATTTTGTAGGTGCATTAGCACGCTTTAACAATAGCCATAAATTATTAAAACCAAAAGCAAAAGAAGCAGCAGAAAAGCTTGGTTTGCATGCACCCTGTTATAATCCCTATATGAACACTGTTGCTCAAATGGTCGAAGTGGCTCATTGTATAGAAGATTCGATTGAAATGATGGATAAAATATTATCGGCAGGTATAAAGACGGAAAAACCTAATGTTGAAGTAACAAGGTATGGAAGAGGTATCGCTGCAACCGAAGTACCTCGTGGCATTCTTTTCCATGACTACACTTACAATAGACAGGGTCATATTGAATCTGCAAATTGTATTATTCCGACAGGACAGAATCTGGCAAATATAGATGATGATATGAAAAAACTGGTACCGGAAATAATTGACGAATCAAAAGAGGATATTACATTGAAACTGGAGATGTTGGTGCGTGCTTATGATCCCTGCATCTCATGTTCGGTTCATCTGCTGGATGTGGAGTTTAAAGAATAGATACTGGATACTCGATCCTGGATGCTGGATAGAAAGACCCGATTCCACCTAAAAAAGGGGATTAGGGAGTTGTTTTGGTTATACTCGGAAGTTGGAATTTAAATGTTAGGATATAACTAAGATATTGGAGTAATGGAGTATTGGAGTAATGTATGTATGATGCGTATTCACTTTCTTCTAATCCGCAATCCGAATTCCAAAATCCAAAATAAAAAAATTGTTATATTATGCTTAAAGTAATAGGTCTTGGAAATATTCTAAGAGGGGATGATGGAATCGGTCCAGTTATCATTGAAGAGCTGGCAAGATCTGATTTGTCCGTACCGATTCAACTCTGCGAAGCTGGATCTGATGCCTTCACTATCCTGGATCATCTTCTGGGATCAGAACCTGTACTTATTGTTGATTGTGCCCGTATGGGAAAAGATCCGGGAACAGTACAAAAAATACAAACTAAAGATATCGAGCGAATACCAGCAGATGTGGAAATGTCATTACATGGGTACAGTCTGGCGGAGGTCTGGCAGATAGCACGTGCCATGGGAACCCAAAAAGATCTGGTAATGATTGGTGTGGAACCGGAAAAGGTCCAATTTAACTCGGATTTATCGGAAGTGGTAAAAAAAAGTATCCCAATCATTATCAAAATGGTTGTTGAGGAGGCAAAAAAATATGCAAAAAAAGATTCTCATCATTGATGATGATATTGATCTTGTAGAGGCAATGCGCCTAACATTAGAAAATGCAAATTTTGAAGTTATTGATGCGCAGGATGGACAAAAAGGATTAGAGAAGATTGAAAAAGAAAAACCTGATTTGGTTCTGCTCGATGTGATGATGGAAACTCAGGATGAAGGATTTCATATTGCTTATCAAATCAGAAGTAATGCAGAAATGTCCGATTTACCGATCATCATGTTAACAGCTGTCGGGATAGAAACTGGATTTCATTTTGATAAAGAAAAAGATGAGGATTTCCTTCCTGTAAACGAATTTCTTGAGAAACCGGTGAATCCCGATAAACTCGTCGAATATGTAAGAAAATGCCTTGGACAATAACACTCATTACGCGATTTGAGTTGCTTATTACATGCTTATTTACAGATATCTACCTAACCCGGAATAAAATATGCATAAATTCTCAATTGAGCATTTTCCATTTCTTAATCTAAGCATCTTGTTATCGCGAGTTTCCTGGTCGATTACTTTGCGATGGTTAGCTGTAAGTGGATATTTTTTGGCGACGATTGTGGCAAAGTACGCATTTAATTTACAGTTACCCTATAATAAAATTTGGCTCCTGCTTGGAATTTTAGCGCTCATAAATGTCATTTATTTACTCATTAGTAAAATTTTTAAGAAATTTTCTTTTTTGGCAGAGATTGTATTTCTGCAATTCCATATTATCATTGATCTTATATTTTTAACAGCAATTATTCATTATTCAGGCGGTGTTGAAAACCCGGTCTACCTTTTTTTTGTCTTTCATGTGATTTTGAGTAGTATTATTTTTCATGGTCGTACACCGATTGTCATAGCGACAATTGTTGTTCTACTTTTCTCATCTCTTCTTTATGTGGAATATAAGGGCATATTACCCCACTATTCTATTTTCTTCTCTAACCTTCATTCTAATGAATTATTCATTTATCTTACCTTGGTTGTGTTTACTATAACTGTATATGTAACCATGTATATATGCATATCTTTTATGTATATCTACCGCGAAGTTAAAGTACAAATCGATCAGCAAAACCAACAATTAATTGAAGCCGACAAACAAAAATCTCAATTTTTTAGATTCACCTCTCATGAACTTAAATCTCCAGTTGTGGCCATCCAAAGTTCAATTGATGGTGTACTTAAAAATTTTTCCGATCAACTGGATAGCCGGGCGAAGGATTTATTGCAGAGAGCCTCGAGTCGTTCATCCCAGATGTTGGATATCATTAGAGAATTATTAGAGTTATCAAAAATTCGGTCAGGTGCACAAACAAGTGTGAAAAAGATCAATCTTAATCATTTGATTCAAGAGACAATTGATCAACACCGAATTATCGCCGAAGAGAAAAATCTAAAACTGAATATAAATCTCTCTCAAAAAGATATCATCGTATACGGGAGTGCGGAAAGTTTTAAGGATTTGTTTCAGAATCTGTTTAATAACGCGATAAGATATAATAAAAATAATGGTCAAATCAATGTCTCAACCGAAAATATCGGCGATTATGTCAAACTTGTAGTAAAGGATACAGGAATAGGCATTGCCGAAAAAGCAATTCCAAAAATATTTGACGAATTTTTTCGATCCGAAAATGCAAAAAAGGAAGTAAAAATTGGTACAGGGCTGGGATTAAGTATTGTTAAGCAAATTGTCGAAAACTATGGTGGAAAGATCACGGTTCAATCTGAATTAGGTAAAGGAACCCTTTTTACTGTTGTATTGCCAAAACAAAAGGTTTTGGATACTGAACAGGAAGGGGGTATTGCATAGATGAAAATCGGTGGTCTGGTTGAGAATAGCGAACTTACAATGTATCGGATTACATCGATTAAAGATGAACCTGGCGCTGCTGCTGAGATTCTGAAACTTTTTGCCCAGGAAAAAATCAGTTTACAATACATTACAGAATCAAGTGTGCCGGGACATACTGCTGTTATGGCACTATGCATTCGCTCAAGTGAGGAAGAAATAATTGATCAGTTATTTACGAAAAATGAAGAAATTTTAAAACGAATTATAATAAGAAAGATTAAGGATGTGAGTGTCATTGGAATTTATGGGCCACATTTTAGAGACAAGCCAATGCTGGCAGCGATGTTTTGTAAGCTACTTGGTGATTCAGGTATCAATATTTTAGGTCTTGCCAGTAGTATCTCCAGTATAAGTAGTATTATCCGTTCAGATCAGCTCGCAACTGCAAAAGCGGCTTTACTGAAAAAATTTGAGCTCCCATAATAGTGCAATTTTTCTGGAAATCATCATCTTGCTTCATATTCATATTTTTTGTCCACGAATTATCACGAATTAATATAAATTATTTAGTCCATTATTTAATTCGTATAATTCGATACGTTCGTAAAATTCGTGGATTCAAATCTGTATCCAAACCCGGATGTTTAGGTAAATATATCATTAATGAGGCAGTTTGTTCAATATACTATCAACAAGTTCTTCAAGGTTCTTATAGATCTCTTCAGGTAATAATGATATTTTTTTTTCCAGTTTGAGTCTCGCTTTATAGGTCAATTCCGGTTCAGATACTTGTCGAATCATACTTTCAATGTCTCCCGCCAATATCCATTCCATAGTTTTACCTGATAGGGTTGCCAATTTTAATAGGATGGGTGCTGGCGGAATACGATTACTAAGATACATACTGACTGCAGGTTGAGTGATCCCGAGTTTTTCAGCCAGCTGTTTCTGTGTAAGTGATAAATCCCTCATAATCAAATTAATTCTTTCAGACACCTTTTTTTGATCTACTTCCATCTGTATTCTCCGTGTTTATAAGATTATATTCAGAAGATGCTCGATTATGGATATTGGATATTAGATTTTGGATTTCGTTTTACAGATGTAAGAAATTACTATTTGATTTCCGAAGGATGATCTCAAAAATCCAATATCCGATATCTAATAACCAACAACAATAATATAACATTTGTAATATTATATAAAAAAAGTTATATTCCATTTGTGATAGATTTTATAATAGATGTAATATAGTTGTTTTAAATCAAATTTGAAAGGGGTGACGCCAATGAACATAATACCTGATTTTTCAGAAGAGAATCTCTATCCCCTTTGGGAAAATTTCTGTAGATCTGGCAGCTGGAGTGATGATCTGCGTCTACATGGTATCAACGCGGGCGAGTTAAATCTATTTGAAGGGCCGGATTTCCAGGGTGCCGATTTTGAACTTGATGGCAAAATATATCACGGAGATGTTGAAATTCATCGTTACACAAATGACTGGTTTAAGCATCATCATCACCTTGACCGTCGATATAATGCTGTACAGTTACATCTGGTATGGTATATGGAACCATCCCAATCCGTCTCTACCTGCAGTAATCGAAAAATCTTAACTTTCGATATGAAGAAGCTTATTCGTTTATCGAAAGTCACCCGTCCAAAAAATGAATGTATAATTTCTTCTGTTGACCCGGTAGCATTCCCAAAGCAGCTTCGACAGTTATCCCTTGAGCGGCTTCTTTTTAAGACAATCCGTGTTAAAAATCTGGCGAAATGCCACTCATTTGACCAGGTGATATTCATATTGTTAATGCGCATTTTGGGAAGTCCGAACAATATTACCAACTTTGAACTGCTAGCCTCATCGTTGCCTTGGGAAGAAATTATCAAAATTAAAAATAAGTATCGGATGTCACTTGAGGATTGGGTTTTGTTTCTTCTTTCGATGTGTGGATTAAAATGTTCGCACATTCCCCCACATAAATTTACAAATTTTGTCAATAAACATTATATTTCAAAAGCAGCACCACTTTCTAAATCTAACTGGCATCTGGCCGGACAACGTCCAAATAATCATCCTGTAGAACATATAAAAAATCTGGCAGACTGGATATATACATTGCAATACGATTCAATTTATTTCAGATTAAAAGATATACTAAGCCAGCGTCAACCGCTGAATACACTGCTGAGTATGATGGAAGAAGTATTCTCCGGTTCAGGTTCAATTGATGTGGCAGATCAGATATATATAAATACAAGAAAGTGTAAATCTCTCTGGGGCCGTTCAAAAATCATCGAAATAGTTGGAAACGTAATACTCCCGTTTTTTTTATGGGAGGCTTCTACGAACTCCAGTCATGGGTTTTTTGAATATCTTCAGGATGTCTATTATACACTTCCCCAATCCGCTCGATATGCCCGGTTGAAAAAATTTGAAAAATTTCCTGCACTGCAGAATGACTCTCTGAAAAAGTTTTATTGTAGCCAAGGACTTTTATTATTAGATCGGCAATACTGTAAATTTGGTCGGTGTTCTCAATGCCCGGTTAAGAGTGGTTATAAAGACGTTGACAAAAATTTTGAAAATATTTAATATAAAAGCAATATGCAGACAATATAAATCATAAGGGGCTTGTGAATATTTCTTATCAGGTTTTACTGACACTTGAAATAGTGCTAAAATTAATCATTTCAGCGCTGTGTGGCAGTGCTTTATTATTGGGCAGTGAAAAACCGAATCGGTCGATGTATAGCCACATTTTCGTGATGACAAGTCTTGGAGCTTGTTTGTTCGTGATATTGTGGGATATAAATTTTGGTGATGCCGTTGGTTTATCAATGATGTTTTTTTCTTCAATTATTGTGTTTCTCGGGATCATCAGTTCGTCGATTATCATTACACATCATGGATCATTAGATGGTTTGGTAATTGCCGCGACGATTTGGGTGACCGGTGGTATCGGGGTAGCTATTGGACATTCCTTATATTTTATCGCTATCGTCACGACATTTATTACGTACGTTTTTTTAAGATTATTTTCCCAAAAAACAGATTTTTTATAAAATTTTTGTAAAATATATTTACTTTGATAGTGTGATATAGTTCAATAAGCAGAAAAATTAATTAATTTAATTTCAAAAAGTTCAGGTTAAGTTGTATTCGGTTATCAAAATACAAATCTGTATTTTTCTGATTAATATCTGATTTTTTGAATCATATTAAGTCCTTAAATTGAAAAGAGAGGATCAAATGGAATTTAATTGGTTGGATATGATTATGATCAGAAATTTTCTCTACGCTATTCTGGGTGTCAGCGTAGGTGTTTTTTCATCAATCTTAACGTATAGATTAATTAACCGTACAACTTCTTTCGATATCCCGAAAGAACTGGAGAAAGGAAACCTTGCAGTTGGCGTAGTTGTCGGTGGTATCTTCATTATGATTGGTTTGATTGTAGGCTTAATAATAGGAATGAGTTTAAATTGATATCCATATTAAAAATTTTATTGGGAATCATTCTTCTGCTATTATTTCTTGCGTCCTGTCAAAAATCTACGCAGGAAAAATCAATCATTGCAGAGGCTGATACGCTTTCGGAACAAACCGGGCCGAAAAATGAGAGGAATCAAAAATGGCTCGAACTTAAAAGACAAATTGAGAGTGCGCGATATAGTAAGTCCGTCCTGAAATATAGCCCGGTCATAAAGAAATATGCAAAAAGGTATGGTTTTGACTGGCGCCTTATTGTAGCGCAGATTATGCAGGAATCAAGATTTCGTGAGCAGGCGCAAAGTCCTGTCGGTGCCCGGGGATTGATGCAGCTAATGCCGCGAACAGAGCGGGAAATTAGCCGCGAACTTGATTTCGAGTATATTTTGAAAAATCCAAGAGAGAATATTGCTGCCGGTATCTACCACATGAAAAAACAATACAGTCTTTTTACACATTCCACCTATATGAATAGGATCAAGTTATCACTTGCTGCTTATAACTGCGGGGCGGGGCGTGTTTTTGATGCAGGAGATATCGCCCGTTTCCACAGACATCCTTCAGACCAGTGGAAGTACATAAAAATTTATCTGACGATGTTGCGAAATCAGGACTGGAAAATTCATTTACAAGTATGGCCGCAAGGTAAACCCAAACACGGATATTTTTATGGTTCTGATGAAACGGTAACCTATGTAGATAATATTTGGGAGATGTACGAGATCTACCGCGAAATCCTCTGAAATCCATAGATTTGTTGCCTTTCTAAACTGGTAACGATTTAACCACGAATTTATCACGAATTAACACGAAATTTTTTTCTTATTAATAGTTTTGTGATATTTTATTTAATTCTTGTAATTCATAGTTAAAGAAAATAATTATTAACCAAACTCTAACAGGAAAATCTATGTACGAATCTGTTGATTATTATCAATTATCTGACTTATTAAGTGAGGAAGAAAAGCTTGTTCAAACAACAGCGAGACAATTTGTAGAAGATAAATATATCCCTATAATCGGTGAATATCATCGGCGTGGTGAGTTCCCTGTTGAGATAGTCCAACAATTGGGCGAACTTGGATTTTTGGGTTCTACGCTGCCCGAGGCGTATGGTGGTGCAGGATTGAATAGTATCGCTTATGGCTTAATTATGCAGGAGCTTGAAAGGGGGGATTCCGGATTACGTTCTTTCGCTTCAGTGCAGGGTGGTCTTGTCATTTTTCCAATCTTTACCTTTGGTTCGGAGGAACAGAAAGCAAAATGGTTAAGGCCACTGGTTGCCGGTGAAAAAATCGGTTGTTTTGGTTTAACCGAACCGGATTTTGGATCCAATCCTGCGGGAATGAAAACAACCGCAACCAAAACTTCAGAGGGCTATGTTTTAAATGGCAGCAAAATGTGGATAACAAATGGCAGTCTTGCTGATGTAGCGGTGGTCTGGGCAAAATTGGATAAAACGATCAGAGGATTCCTGGTAGAAAAAGATACACCTGGTTTCGAGGCGAATACTCTTAAGGGAAAATTTTCTTTAAGGGCATCAGATACTGCCGAATTGGTGTTTGATGAGTGTGAAATTCCCGCGGAAAATATCTTGCCGGAAAGTGAAGGCCTGAAATCTCCATTAAAATGCCTGACACAGGCCAGATACAGTATTGCCTGGGGATGTATTGGTTCAGCAATGGCCTGCTATGATACTGCACTTAAGTACGCTCAGTCTCGTGTTCAGTTTGATCGTCCTATTGCCGGCTATCAATTAACCCAGGAAAAACTGGTTCATATGCTTACTGAAATTACTAAAGCACAATTCCTGAACTATCAGCTGGCAAGACTAAAAGACGAACATAAAATGAAACCGACCCAGGTTTCACTAGCGAAGAGAAACAATGTTGCGCAAAGCCTTGAGATCGCAAGGATGGCAAGGAGTATCTTAGGCGCAAATGGTATTTCGGATGAATACCCGGTCATACGACATATGCTAAACCTGGAAACGGTATCCACCTATGAGGGAACACATGAAATCCATACGCTGATTTTAGGAGAAGATATAACGGGTATACCTGCATATTATTAATTTTATCTTGATAACTAAGTAAGAAGTAGGAGGTAGGAAATAAGAAGTAAGAAGTAAAAAGCAAAAAGTAAAAGGAACTTCCTACTTCTTACTTCTCACTTCTTACTTTGATTACAATCTTGAATTATGGAAAATACTTCTTCACAGTTTCGTCTTCGTTAAGGCGGTAGCCTAAATATTCAATTTTTACTTTCGATGGGATTGCAAATACAATGATTCCATCTGCAAACTTTAATTCGGCTAACTCCTGATCCTTCATCGTCTTCCCTTTGAATTTTGTCTCCATCATCGTTTTATCCAGAGAATAGGATTTTCCATCAAGATCGACCAGTTCAAAGTTCTCGACATTGATTTTGACAGGGCTGGTTGCGTAATTCTTTATAGTTAAATCCAAAATTAATGATTTACTCTGACGGCTCATATCCGCAACGGCCATAGCAAAATCTTCCCGATTGTTTAAAATGGATAAAGTCTTTTTGCGGGTTTTGGATAACATATTTTTCGCTTCATCATTGTAAATATCAAAATAAGATGCCCGTTTAAAGTAGTATTCAGCTGTGATATAGTGATCACCATTATTTGTTTTACCGGCTTTGGTATAAAAATCTTCACCCTTATTTAACATCTTCTGAAAATTATCCCGTTTAATTTTTTCGAGAAGACTGTCTGCAGGTGCGTTGTTTTCATCATTGTAGAGAGCGTCTTCAAGATATTGAATCGATTTGTTCAGATATTCTTCTTTCTGAATTTCATTTTCGGGATTTGCTTCTTGATATCCATGCCCTAACGCAAAGAGGATTTTGCTGTACTCCTTTTTGAAATAGTCAGACGGTGAGTCCGGGATATACTCGAGTGATTTTTCAAAATTTCCGCTGAATGATTTCACATTGCGGCTTCTCTCATACAGATTTTTTCCCTTTAGCATGTAAGACAATGCAATTTTTTCTTCATATGTCTGCTTTTCAACCGGATTAGATTTTCGCGCTTCAAGAAAATGTTTGATTGCCAGATTGTAATTGGCACTTTCAAATGCTTTTTCGCCTTCAACGGCGGGATCGCTGCCACAATGAATCGAAACCAACAAGAGAGAACATAACATGGCAACGGAGAGTAAAATTTTCACGGTTTTCATCATACCTCCTGGTTTAGCTATAGGAATCGCATTAAATTACTAACATTATCGTCTGAATCAATAAAAAGTTGAATGAAAAACCCAGGAAAAAGGTAAAAAATGCATTTAAATATATTAGGATGTGGAACCATCCTTCAAAACGATAAAAGTGAAAATTGCTCTGGTTATTTGCTGGATCAACATCTCCTCTTTGACTGCGGACCCGGTATCTGGAAAGCTATAAATCAATACAAAATTCCCGACAACCAAATTAACCATATTTTTTTTACGCATTTTCATGTGGATCATACCTCTGATCTAGGCCCATTATTGTTAAAAAGAAGACTTATTCCTCAGTTAAAAGAGGTCCCTCTGCACCTGATCGGACCAGTGGGGTTGATTGACTGGTTTTTCGACCTTAAAAAACTGCTTGGGAGCTGGTCTGAGGATCTATCTGTGAACTTTCATGAAATGGATAGTCAGCCATATCAGATAGGAAATTACACGATTCGCGCTCTATCTACGGTTCATACGGAGGATAGTATCTGTTATCGTGTGGAGAACCAGGGAACAGCATTTTTCTATTCAGGTGACACAGGAATGAGCGAAAATGTTATATCCTTATCAAAGCGCTGTCAATTGGCTGTAATTGAGGCATCCAATACAGATAAGACCCGGCTATCTGAACATCTGACACCACGTTTAGCAGGAGAAATTGCCGCTAAAGCAAAAATCGAAAAACTGGTCTTAACTCACATGTACCCCGAGGTGTTAGCAGGCGATCCCTTAAAGGAAGCATCGGCGATTTTCTCCGGTCCGATTGTATTGGCAGAAGAAGGTATGACCCTCAGTTTTTAAGACAGGCATCAATCTTGCATTACCGAGCTATCAGGATGCAAGTTAGTATGCCTAAATACCCCTTTCTAAGTATTTCAATATGCATTATTACCGGCATTTTGTTTGGAAAATATGTGATTCATTTTCCCCTATCTGTATGGTTGACCCTCCTTTTCTTTTGTGTCAGTCTCGCTTTATTCCGCACACCTGTGCTGAATTCAATGATACTGGTCACCCTTATCAGCGCCGCTGCCCTGAGATATCATGTAGCCACTGTCGTTCACTCACCAGATCATATTACAACGAAAAAAGTGAATCAGATATCTCAATATGAGGGGGTGATTATTGATTACCAGTATAAAAATGATGACCGGAATAAATATATCGTATCCCTCAAAAAAGTCGTCATAGATGACACGATTCAATCAACAAGCGGTAAAATCCTGATATATACAAAAAATATACAAAAGAAATTTCACTATGCTACCCATATCCGTGTGCGAGGACCTCTGCAAGCACCATCGACGAAACGCAATCCCGGTCAATTTGACTACCGGCAATATTGTTACAATCAAGACGTCTTTTATACGTCACAGATAATCCATAGCGACTCGATCAATGTCGTAAACAAATCTGAGGGAAGCTGGCTTTCAAATTTGATTATAATTCCTTTACGGGAATATTGTCATAAAACTTTTCAATCTCATTTGGATAAAGAAACTGCCGGTTTAATTATGGCTCTCATCCTGGGAGAAAAACAGGAACTGGAGCGGCATCTGATTGCCAACTTTAAAAAAGTGGGAGTTGTCCATGTCCTGGCAATCAGCGGTCTTCATGTGGGATTTATCATAACTTTTATATTCGCTTTACTTTCTATACTTCGCCTCAACACGCACTCAAAAATATGGGGTCTCCTGTTGGTTCTTATTGTATACATCATTCTTGTCCGCTTCAAAACTCCGGTTATACGTGCTTCAGGTATGGCTATCCTATATCTGGTCGGGCAAGTACTTGAACGGAAAATATCCACCTATAATATCATATTCGCGGCTATGACATTCATCCTATTATTTGAGCCACGTGAATTATTTAATCCGGGTTTTCACTTTTCTTTCATGGCTGTCTTCTCCATCATTTATGGTTATGAAAGACTGGATCGTCTGTTGCCTCTCAATCAGATTTTGGCTGAAAAAATTAAAAGGAAACGCTGGCTCACTTATTTTAAAAAATGGATCTGGATGCCATTTCTCGTTTCCCTTGCTGCAGTGATCGGAACATCACCGCTAACACTGTTTTATTATGGTCTGTTCCCCTCCTACGCGGTTTTTGCAAACCTCATTGTTATTCCACTTACAGGTATTATTGTTTTTCTCAGCCTGTTTCTTCTCTTTGTAGGTGGATTGTCAGATGTTCTGGCGAGTGGTCTCGGTCAAATGATACTGCTGATAAATCAGCAACTTCAGGCAATCGTTGAGTTTTGTGCGGACTTACCGTTTTCTTCTCTGATTACACCTGTACCCACATTTGTCCAGATAATTCTCTTCTATATGTTGATCCTGTCACTGATAAATATGCGCAGAAATGTGAAACAACATTTAATTATAATTTTTACGATTGCCTTCATATTTGTTTTAACCGTCAGGTCTGATATTAAGAGGGATCTGGAAATAGCATTTTTGGATGTGGGGCAGGGCGATGCAGCCTTTATACGTTTTCCGAACCAAAAAACGATGTTAATCGATGCCGGGAACCGATCATTCGACTGGGATCAGGGTGAAAGAACAGTTCTTCCTTATTTACAATCTGTCAATGCACTTCACATTGATTATCTGGTTGGTTCTCATGCACACAATGATCACATTGGTGGTTTTTTAACGCTTCTAGATGCTATCTCAATCGATACTTTGGTGCTAAGTGCTTATCTGTTTAAGTCTAATTTGTACAACATGTTACTTTCGAAATCTATTGAAAAAAGAATACCAATCAAAACAGTGTTTAAGGGAGATGTGCTGAAACCTGATTCAACATGTCGGGTATATATTCTTCATCCGGATAGTGCACATATCCGTTCAGAAACATTCTCTGGTGCAGAGTGTAATAACAGCTCTGTGGTAATGAAATTATCCTATGGTGAGAATCATGTTCTGTTTAGCGGCGACCTGGAAGAATCCGGTGAGGAACCGTTATTAGCCTATGAAAATTTTCTTGAATCAGAAATTCTGAAGATTGGTCATCATGGAAGCTCAACTTCGACATCAGATGAATTACTGAAGCGGGTAAACCCTATTCTGGCCATTATATCCGTTGCAAATAAAAATAAATTTAAACACCCTTCTCCAAAAACAGTGGCAAAATTAAACAGATACGGAATCAGAACCTACCAGACAAAATATGAAGGTGCAATTGTATTCTCGATTGGACCTGAGCGCATAACGAAAATTAATTGGAAATAAGAGGTGTTGGATTGTGATCCTGGAATCTGGATACTGGTCAAATCCTGGATGATTTGATCCCATTGTGATTTCCGGAGGAAATCTTTTTAATCGGGGAAACTCGGTCCTCGTCTCTCTTTTCTTGCGACTCGCTTTTAAACATTTATCTTTTTCGAGCTTAAAAAAGTTCAGAAAAAACTTGACATTCAAATGAAAATCAGACTAGCTTTTTTAAGCATCGAGCATCGAGCATCGAGCATCGAGCATCGAGCATCGAGC
>Ga0209536_100007595_pt1 | contig 16425 bp, 15 predicted proteins | sample DeeMarSeWOR28_12_FD_187461 | JGI IMG/M metagenome (GOLD analysis project Ga0209536, IMG submission 187461) | Marine sediment microbial communities from White Oak River estuary, North Carolina - WOR-2-8_12 (SPAdes) (version 2) | ecosystem: Environmental > Aquatic > Marine > Intertidal zone >... | reverse complement strand
CTGTGGTACCTAGATACAGACTACCCATCATGTAAAGTGCCGGCCCTATTCTATACCGGCCGCTCTTATTATCACGCTCTAGTAAGTTTGTATTCAGTAGGGAGGACAGGATACGATGAACTGTAGTTCTTGGCATATCAACTTTTCGTAGGATATCGGCAATTCCTAATTCAGGTTCATTAAAGGAGAAGCATTGTAGAACGCGGACGGCCTTAAGCAGAGAAGTTGATGTATTGGCAGAGTTGGATGGTTTACGTCGAATCTTGATGTCCATTATATGAACAACTTTTCCGAAATATGGCTACCTAATACTAGCTGGGAAATACTTCGATGTCAAGCCAAAAATATTATTTAATTAATATATTACAGAATGCTACAAGAAGCAGAAATGCAATGCTTGACACAAATGATGGAAATCCGCTTTTTTGTATGCTATCGTAGAGTAAAATCAAAACTGATATAAATCTTTTTGAAATACAAATAATTAGGTTAAAAGAGCACATGGTTAAAATAACATTCGACAAAAAGCTGAAATCGGTAATCAAAGAGATAGCTGAGATCTCTGGCTATCTCTGGGGAAAAGGCTGGGCGGCGCGTAATGCTGGTAATATTTCGGTTAATGTAACTGAGTTCATTCCTAACGAGATTCAAAGGTTAGAACACTCTCAAAAAATCCATATGAAAAATATTCCTTGGGAATTGGCTGGACAATATTTTTTCGTTACGGTCACCGGCTCGCGTTGTCGTGATTTGGCCCATGAGCCACATAAGGGCTTACTTTTAACTCGTATTGCTGATAGTTGTGATGGTTACTATATTCTCTGGGGAGGAATTGGATCGAAAAGTCGTCCTACCAATGAGTTCCTCCCACACCTTAAAATCCACGGATTGTTGTGTAGAATGAATGCGCCACAGAAAGTCGTTGTTCACAGCCATCCTCCCGAATTGGTAGCTTTAACACATATGGAAGACTACGGCCAAGAATCATTCCAGCGCTTTTTACGGTCCACGCATGTTGCAACGAAATATTTTCCAGAGGGTGTAGGTATGGCGCCGTATGAGACGGGCGGTAGCGAGGATTTGGCTAATGTGACGGAAAACTTATTTGAGCGTCACAAAGCGATATTATGGGAAAAGCACGGGTGTACCACAATTGGGGTTGATTCTGCTGAAGCATTTGACCTTATTGATATACTAAATAGTGCTGCACGTGTTTTTCTCCTCTGCAAGAGTGCTGGTTATGAACCAAAAGATTTGCATTCGAAGCAGCTGCAGGAATTGCAAGACTAGCCATTTAAGAGATACGTTCCATGGTTAACCACTATCTAGCCTTCGATCTAGGAGCACGAAGCATCAGAGCCATAGTTGGGTATTTCCATAATGGCAAGCTTCACATCAAGCAGCTTGCACGTTCTCATAACGAATCCATAAATGTCTCAGGAAATCTACTGTGGAATGCATTGGGGATGTACTCAGATATTATCAGAGGTATGACCCAATGTTCCAAGGTATGCCCGGACTCGCTGCGGAGCATTGGTATTGACACGTGGGGCGTAGACTTTGCCCTGCTCGATATCAAAGGGAATCTCATCGGTTCCCCTTTTGCTTCGCGAGATAAGCGCACGCAGGGTACCAAGAAAGATGTGATTTCAAAGATCCCAGAGGGTAGATTATATCAAATTACAGGACAGGCTTTAGGTGAAGGTCGGACCCTGTTTCAACTCTACTCAATGGTTCGGGATGATAGTCCTCAGCTTAAGATTGCCTCTGATCTACTTTTTATGCCGGATTTATATAACTACTTCCTGACCGGATTGAAAAAGTCTGAATTCTCGGTTGCTTCGGCCTCTTTGTTATACAACTTAAATACCAGTACTTGGGAACAAGAAATCTTTGATACCTTGGGCTTACCCATGAATTTAATGCAGGAAGTTGTTGGGCCAATTACTTATATTGGTACTCTGACTCATGATATCAGTCTTAAAACAGGCCTGAAGTCTGTGCCAGTAGTCGCTGTTGTGTCTCATGATACGGGTTCCGCAGTTACCGCAATACCCACTCAAAATCCCAACGTTGCTTATATAAGTTCCGGCACCATGTCACTTATAGGCATTGAAACTGACAAACCTATCATCAACGAAAAGACACGTAAATACAACTTTGCGAATCAAGGTGGTGCATGTGGTACATTTAGATTGATAAGAAATCTTCAAGGATTTTGGATTCTACATGAATGTCTTAATCAGTGGGCAAAAGAACGGTATTATTCCTTCAATGATTTATTAAGATTAGCTGAGGAATCTGTCTCTTTGGGATCAATTATCTACCCTGATTATCTAGGTTTCGTAAAACCTCCATCCATGCCAGATGAGATAAAAGATTATTGTCGCATTACGGATCAACCAATTCCCCAGAGCGTAGGACAAGTCGTTCGAATTATTTTAGAGAGTCTTGCCCTTGCTTATCGCTATACAATCAATCAACTGAATGACATAGGGCTCAAGAAAATAGAACGGGTTCACATTGTAGGTGGTGGTTCACAAAACCGCTTACTTAATCAATTTACAGCCGATGCGACAGGTTTGCCGGTGTATGCAGGACCTGTTGAAGCATCAGCAATTGGCAATATACTAGTTCAAGCTATGTATTATAATGTCGTTTCTAGTATTAATGAAGCTAGAGATATAGTTGAGCTTTCATTCCATCAAGAGTTCTTTGAACCTAATCCAAGCTGTTATTGGGATGAAGCATATACACGCTATCAACAGATTAAACAAGATGAAGTTTATTTATAATATTTCGTATTAATAAATAACGAGGCAATTTACCATTGGCTCCGGAGTTGAGTTTTTATCGTTCGTAAACCTTTTAATACAATCCATCAATAGGAGGGCAGATCACCCGAAGTTATTACAGGGGAATAGAAACGCTAGAGTATTTAAGGGGAGAGGGGGCTTACTAAACACATTTGATTTAATTTTAAGATAGACTGTCGGTCATATAGTCATAAAAAGTAGAAAATTTGGATAGCCGGTATTGCACAATATATTAATCGTTCGAGATAAGACCAAACAGATTGGATGTGGTAATTAGGGAAGAAAAAGAAAAGACAATAACACTAGAAAAGGCAAAACGACAAGTAGAGATAATGTGCAAGCGACTAGCAATCTTGCATCTAGCTTTTGCCAAGATACTTGTTGAGGAGTTTGGAGAAGAACAAGGAGAAAGGCTAATTCTGAAAGCCATAAAACGCTATGGTAAACAAATCGGAGAAGAAGCAAAAGAGAAGCTAGCCAGTAAAGGGATACAGCCGATTCCGGAGAAATACAAAGAAGCAGAGGATCTTCCAGAAATTGGGATGCACAGTGGCAGAGAAGTAATAATAGTGAATGGTGAACCAAGGTCGAGGGCGTATGACTGTGTTATGGGTAAGATTTGGAATATGCTTGGCGAGAGCAAGCTAGGACGTCTCTACCGCTATGTTGACCCGGCGAAATATATGGCGTTTAATCCGAAGTATAAGCTGTGTCACACCAAGATATTACCTGATGGTGATGAATACTGTGAGTTCACTATAAGGAAAACTACCGAACAGGAAAGGGCAGATTTTGGTAATGATGATGCCGACTGGCGCTGTATCGACAGATGACTTGCTTTCGCCAACGTCAAAAGTTTCCTCAAATGTTCATCTAGAATGCAGCACTTAAATTTCAAAGAGTACTTTACCAGAAAACAAAGGAGGTCAATAGATGAAATATAGAAGATTGGGTAGGACCGGTTTGATGGTCTCCGAGGTTTGTCTTGGCACGATGACCTTTGGCAACCAGATAGACGAAGCGGAATCGTCAAAACTAATAGCGTGGGCTTACGATACTGGTATTAATTTCATAGATGTTGCTGATCTGTATGTCAATGGAGAGACTGAAAAGATAGTAGGCAGAGCACTAGAAGGTAAAAGGCACTCTGTAGTGCTGGCGACTAAAGTGGGGGCGTGGCAATCCGGACCAGATATCAACGATATCGGATTGTCCCGCAAACATATAATGGATGGAATAGAGGGCAGTTTACGAAGACTTGGCACGGATTACATTGATATCTATTATGCTCACAAGCCAGATAACTCCACTCCGATAGAAGAAACACTTCGCGCTTTTACCGACCTGATTAAACAAGGAAAGGTACGCTATATCGGCTGCTCCAATAACCTCGCTTGGCAACTCTGTAAGGCGCTGTGGACCAGTGAAATGCATAATTTGGCTCGATACGACTGTATTCAGCCACCCTATAATTTGCTAACGCGTGGTATCGAGGATGAGTTGCTGTCACTTTGCCTGAGTGAGGGAGTGGGAGTTTGCGTCTTCAATCCATTAGCAGCTGGGCTACTTACCGGTAAACATGATCCGGGCAAACCGCCGGCTGAGGGTACAAGATTCAGCAACAAACTTCAAGGAAAAGTCTATTCTGAGCGCTACTGGTCAACCAACAATTTTAAAGCGATCACTAAATTAAAAGAAGTAGCCAAAAAGCATGGTCGTAGTATGGCGCAGTTTTCCTTGGCTTGGATATTGAACAATCAAGCTATCACGTCTATTATCTGTGGTGCTAATTCTATCAAGCAACTTGAGGAGAATGTCGGTGCGGTTGGGACCACTCTCACAGAAGAAGAAATAAATGCCTGTAATGAAGTGTGGCATGAACTCCAGCCACCGAGGTTTTTTTACGGGTCACAGCAACTTTATCGATGAGGTTAAAATATCCAACCTTTGTATATATTTGTATATAATAGAAGTGTAATAGAAGAATAACTAATATGGAACCGTAGATGATAAAATGTTGTGTATCTAGAATATAAGCAATGTAATTTAGAGTGTCTTGAATGATTATACCTTTTCCAAGGAGTGTTTTTCATATTATTATCACCTCTCAAACACTAAATCATAAATTGCTCTATCTCATTAAAATGCCACGTGCGATTTGACAACGAAAGCAATAGTTGAATAATTGCATATAGACAATTAAAGAAGGAGGGCATATGATCTACCTTGAGGCATCCCTGAGAGTTGTACCAGGAAAAATGAAAGAATTGATGGATGTATTTGAAAAGGAATATCTACCATTATCAAACAAGTTTGGTAGAAAACTCGTGGCTCAATGGACCACGGCTATAGGTACACTGGATGAGGTTGTTGATCTCTGGGCTTATGAAGACCTTACGCACATGCAGCGTTTTAACGAAGAGAGAGCTAAAAGCCCCGAATTCGCAAAAGCCTCCGAGGATTTGCGTGCACTTATTGCGTATGAAGAGGTCAGGCTTTTGGTTCCAACGCAACTCTCTGAAATGAAATAAAAATATATTAATCCAAGATTTATTATATTAATTTTCGATAAACGCTTGATTTCTTAGAAGAAAGGCTTCGCGGTCAATTAAGCGTATATAATTTGTTATGCTAGAAGCGATTGTCGTCTTTACTTACTCTTCATACTTTTTGTTAAATTACGTGATTTTGTAAAATCGGCTTCTGAGAAACTGCGTTACTGAGAAATAAAAACCTTTTGGGTATTGGCTGAATTTTAAAAGCTGATTATAATAATTCTCACTCGACTCAATTTACACTCCTTCAGGGACAGGCATGGTTCGCTTATTCCAGGCCTGTTCCTATATGAGGAGGCTTTTCCTTTCCACTGGGCTTTCTAATACGTCACGGACATAGAGGATGCAATTGTATCCTCTAATTTTACTAAATGGGCTTTTGTTAAATTGGTCAACGGAAAACTCCTGTTCGATAGCCTATTGACATGGCAAGCGGAATAATATATCATCCAAGCACGAAACACAATATTGAAGGGGGACTAAATTATGGTTCAAGCTTATTGCGTAAAATGCAGAGGCAAGAAGGAGATGAAGGATGCTAAAAGCATAACCATGAAGAATGGTAAACCAGCAACTCAAGGTGTATGCCCCAGCTGTGGCACAAAGATGTTCAGAATTGGGAAGGCATAACACTGATTTATAATTTAAATATTCTATAGGGCTGGACACTTAATTCATGACGCTGTCCAGCCCTTTTATGTATCCCACAATTCATCTTAATGTGCAGTGGTGGGCCCAAGATGTGAGCAGGCCGAGTAATCTGACCGGCCTGTTTGTTTTCAATGAGGCTTCGATCAATATGCCAATGCGAATGTCTTGACGAAGGTCTTGCGGAAGATGCCTAGACCGTAAGGGTAGGCACGTTCATGAATGGTTTTACCTTTTGTCCACGATGGTGGAGCTGGGGGGATTCGAACCCCCTACCTTTTGACTGCCAGTCAAACGCTCTCCCAATTGAGCTACAGCCCCTTATTTACGAATATAATTTAGCACAAAGCAGCCTCGTTGGCAACTTCAGTATGGTGGTTGTCTTTGATGGATAAATCAGCTACAATCACAAATGAAAATGGTTCTCTAAGTCAAGAGGGGAGGGTAATGATGAAGAAATTAGTATATCTGGTTGTGATTGTTCTTCTGATGTCGCTCGCTTTAATCTCCTGTGGTGAAGAAGCGCCAGAACAGGCACCCGAGGCCAGTCTAAAATCGTGGTCATCACCACCACCGATGACTATCGATACCAGCAAGCAGTATACGGCTACCATTGAGACGGAAAAAGGGAATATGGTGGTGGAACTGTTCGCCAAAGATGTCCCAAAGACGGTGAATAACTTCGTCTTTCTGGCGCGGGAGGGCTTCTATGATGGCTCAACTTTTCACCGGGTCATACCGGGCTTTATGGCCCAGGGTGGCGACCCGACCGGCACCGGGATGGGTAACGCTGGTTATCGCTTTGATGACGAGTTTACCGAACACAAACATGAAGCCGGGACGCTTTCTATGGCCAATTCAGGACCGAATACCAACAGCGCTCAGTTCTTCATCACGTTTACGCCGCAACATGGGCTTGACAACAAACACTCTGTTTTCGGCCAGCTAATTGAAGGAATGGATGTACTTGAAAGCCTGACGCCCAGAGACCCGAGTAAGAACCCGCAGTTTACAGGCGATAAAATACTGCGGGTTACCATTGAAGAAAAGTGATTAGATTGGCGCCCCGAGCATTCTGAACAGGCTGCGCAGCCCCCAGTAACCTGCATAGGCTACGGTCATGCCCTTGATTATCTTGCCAACACAGGTTATGAGGATATATCTCTTGGCACCAAAGCGCAGTGCCCCGGCGGCTAGGGCTGCGGGGTAAAAGAAGGGATTTAGTACTGCCGCCAGCACGAAGAGGATGAGCCAGCCCCTTCGCTCCATCAATTGCATCAATTTCTCATAGGCGGTTTGGAGCCTGCCGTGTGTGCGGCTGTAGATTGCAGAGCCGCCGCCGTAGCCAGTCATATATATGGTCAGCGCCCCGACGGTTTCACCCAGACCATTGGCGATGCCAACCAGCCAGGTGTATTCCATCACCCTGCCCAGGGCGAAGACGACTGCCAGCATTGGTACCGGTACGATAATTGTTGCCCCACCAAGGATGCTGATGAGGAATGCACCCAGATACCCGTATGCCCCGAGACCCCGCACCCACTCCCAATAATAAACGACAGCCGCCGCCATGAGCAGAGTTGCCACGATACCGAAGATGCCCAGAGCATAGGCTGCCTTGGTGGAGATCTTCTTTCCCGGTTTCTGTTCTGTCATGTGCAATTATTCTACATTAACTCGTACCTTATGGCAATACAAGAAGGGGCCTCGGGGGCGTAGTGTTCCTCAGGCGGTTGCTTTGGCTGGGGCTCTGGCGACGAAGGTCAGGCCTTCGTCGCCAAGGTCAATTTTCACCGTGTCGCCCTCTTTGAATTCTCCCCTGAGCAGCTTGGAGGACAGGGGGTTTTCTATATAGCGCTCAATAACCCGCCTTAGGGGCCTGGCACCGAAGACCGGGTCATAGCCTTCCTTGGCCAGCCATGATTTCGCCTTTTTCGTGAGCTCGATGTCCAGCTTTCGCTCTGCCAGGCGCTTCTGAAGGTCTTTGACCATCAGGTCAACAATGCTTCTCAATTGTTCCTCAGCCAGTTCGTGGAAGACGATTATCTCATCGAGGCGGTTCAGGAACTCAGGGCGGAAGGTCTTTTTCACCTCGGCCATAACCTTTTCTTTCATTGCTTCGTATCTCTGCTTTTCTGTCTTGGATTCGTCTTTGGTCGGGGTGAAGCCGAACCCTGACTCGCGCTTGATATGTTCGACGCCGGCGTTGCTGGTCATGATGATAACGCAGTTTTTGAAATCGACCGTCCGGCCGTGACCATCGGTCAGGCGCCCGTCATCCAGAAGCTGGAGCAGGCTGTTGAAGACCTCGGGATGCGCCTTCTCTATCTCGTCAAGAAGGATGACGCGATAAGGACGCCGTCGCACGGCCTCGGTAAGCTGGCCGCCTTCCTCATAGCCGATATAGCCCGGAGGGGCACCGATGAGTCGGGAAACCGTATGCCGTTCCTGGTACTCGGACATATCAAGGCGGACCATGGCGTTCTCATCGTCGAAGAGGAACCAGGCAAGGGTACGGACAAGCTCGGTCTTGCCGACGCCGGTCGGCCCCAGGAAGATGAAACTGCCGATTGGACGCCTCGGGTCTTTCAGCCCGGCACGGCTGCGGCGAATAGCTTCGGAGACGGCAGTGACGGCCTCTTCCTGGTTAATCAGTCTTTCGTGGATTCTGTCTTCCATGTGAAGCAGTTTCTCCGCCTCGCCCTCCAGCATTTGGGAAACCGGTATGCCGGTCCAGCTGGAGATTAGCTGGGCGATGTGTTCTTCGTTCACCGTTTCGCTGATTTTTTCCTGTTTTTGCCACTCGCTCTTGGCCTGATTGTATTCCTGTTCAAGCTTGAGCCTTTCCGCTCTGAAATGGGCTGACTGCTCATAGTCCTGTCTTTGAGAGGCGGCTTCCTCTTCATTGGTCAGTTGTTTCAATTGCTGCTCAAGCGACCGTATTTCCGGGGTGGCGCTTTCCGTATCGATGCGAATCTTGCTTGCCGCCTCGTCGACGAGGTCAATCGCCTTGTCCGGTAAATGTCTGTCTGAAAGATATCTCTGGCTGAGGTGGGCGGCGGCCTCCAAGGCTTCATCGGATATTTTTATTTTGTGGTGCGCTTCATACCGTGGCCTCAAACCTTTCAGTATCTCTATGGTAGCGTCAACCGTTGGTTCACTCAGAAATATCGGTTGCAGGCGCCGCTCCAGCGCCTTGTCTTTCTCGATGAACTTGCGGTATTCATCTAGAGTTGTGGCACCGACGCACTGCAATTCGCCGTGAGCCAGCGCCGGTTTCAACATGTTGCTGGCGTCAATGGCACCCTCGGCGCCCCCGGCGCCAACTACGGTGTGAATCTCATCGATAAAAAGGATTACCTCGCCCTCGGCCTGGCGGACTTCATCCATGACTGCCTTGAGTCGCTCTTCGAATTCGCCGCGGAACTTGCTGCCCGCCACTAGGGCACCCATGTCAAGGGCGACTACGCGACGTCCTTTGAGGGAATCGGGTACATCATCGGCGGCGATTTTTTGGGCCAGCCCCTCGGCGATGGCGGTCTTGCCCACGCCGGCCTCACCGACGACTACCGGGTTGTTCTTGGTACGCCGGGTAAGCACCTGCATGACTCGTTTGATTTCATCCTCGCGGCCGATAACCGGGTCGAGCTTACCCTGTCGGGCAAACTCGGTAAGGTCGCGTCCGTATTTTTGCAGCGAGCGATAACGACTCTCCGCTCTGGCATCGTCAACCCGGTGCCCACCGCGGAGCTTCTGCAAAGCACCGTAAACTTTTTCCTGGTCAACACCGAGCCGTTTCAGAATAGAGGCGGCCTGTCCGCCTTCGGTGACGATGGCGATGAGCAGGTGCTCGGTGCTGATGTACTCGTCTTTTAGTCGATTTGCCTCTTCTTCAGCCAGCTTGATAAGCTGCGCGATTCGTGGGGTGGCGTATATCTGCCCCGTGGTATAGGTGACCTTGGGCACTTTGTCCAGTGCTGATTCTACTGACCGTTTTACCTCTATGGAGTTGACCTTCAGCTCATTTAATACGTCGCCGACCAGTCCTCTCTCCTGCTGTAGCAATGCCAGCAATACGTGTTCCACGTCCCACTGGTTGTGCTGATATTCCTGTACAAGCCTCTGAGAAGCTGCCAGTGCTTCCTGAGCCAGTTCTGTAAATCTCTCCTGTTTCATGGCTACTTACCTCCTAACCTTTCCACCTCTGATTCAAGCTTTGCCATTTCATCATGCATCTCGCCCATCCGCTGCATCAGGCGCAGGATGACCTCCACCCCGGCCAGATTCACCCCCATGTCTTCGACAAGTGTCCTGACCCGACGGAGCAGGTCAATATCTCTATCTGAGTAAAGGCGAATGTTGCCCTGCGAGCGTTTCGGCTCTACCAGGCCGATTCTTTCGTAGTAGCGCAGTGTATAGGTCTGCGTGCCCAGAATTCGGGCGGCAATACTTATCACATATCTTGGTTCATCGTTTTGTTCCATGTATAACTGACCTCCTTTAAGTAGAGCGGAGCTCGTTTAGCTGTTTAAACAGGTCCTTTTCCCTGTCCGATAATTTTGTGGGCAGGACAACGTTCACTCTGGCGAATAAATCGCCGCGCGACGAATTGCCCAGATGGGGCATTCCCTGTCCGGCGAGGCGGAAAGAGCGTCCGTTCTGTGTCTCCGCGGGGATTTTCAGCGCCAGCTTTCCTTTCATGGTGGGCACCTGTACCTCCCCACCCAGCACCGCAATCGTAAGTGGCACCGGCATTTCCACATGCAAATCGTCGCCGCGCCGTTCAAATTGATGGTGTGCTCTCACCGATACCAGCAGGTAAAGGTCGCCACTGGCGCCGCCACTATGGCCAGGGGAGCCCTTGCCGGCGATGCGCACTCGCGAGCCGGTATTGACACCGGCAGGTATCTTGACTTCAAGTCGTTTTATGCGGGGCACCATTCCGGCACCTTGGCAGCTTGAGCAGGGAACGTTCTGGATAAAGCCGGTGCCATGGCAGGCAGGGCAGGGCTCTTCCGACTGGAGGCTGATGGTACGGGTGGTGCCATGGAAGGCTTCTTCGAGCGTTACCTCAATCGGCGTCTCAATGCTCTGCCCGCGCATCGGTCGGGTGCGCCGGGTGTAGGTGCGGGCACGACTGCCGCCAAAAAGTATTTCATCGAACAAGCTTCCCATGTCCTCGCCTTCAAAGTGGAAGCTGGTGGCACCGTCGGCTCCACCGAAGTCCCAGCGGGGCGCCTGCTGTTGACGTGCTTTTTCAAACTGCTCGGCGTATTGCCACTGGTCCCCATATTTGTCGTATTTCTTCCGGTTCTCCTTGCTGGAGAGGACCTCATAAGCCTCGTTGATTTCCTTGAATTTGGCCTCGGCCGACTTGTCGCCGGAGTTTAAATCAGGATGATGCTGCCGTGCCAGCCGGCGGTAGGCTTTCTTTATCTCCTGCTCGCTGGCGTTACGGTTGACTCCGAGAGTTTCATAGTAATTTTTCTTGGCCATAGATGTGTTACACCTCTGAATTAATTGTACAACACAAGTTAAATAAAATCAATAAAATAATATAATAAAAGTTAATAAACTAATGTTAATTATATAGAATGATAATCGGGTATATTGAAACACGTTTGATTTCCCTGACTGCAAGTGGGAGTGGTCAGGGTTGCATGGCCTGGGCGAAGATGTCCAGGAATTCGGCCAGAATGCGGGCCGTTGCCCCCCAGATTACACGACCCTGGTAATCGTATTGGTATACGGTGACCGTTTCTCTGCCTCGCAGTTCCTGGCGCGAGCGTCCGATGTTCATCAACGTTGCAATTGGTGCTTCGATTATCTCCTCGGTCTCATGGCCATCAACTTTGAGCTCATAGGGCCATGGGATGACAGCTAGGAATGGTGTGATGGCGTAGTTGGTCTTGACGCTGGACACGTCTGCCAGCTCGCCGAGAATCTCAACGTCATCGGGATTCAGGCTGATTTCCTCGGCGCTTTCGCGCAGCGCGGTGTTAAGCAGCGTTTTATCCTGAGCTTCATAGGTGCCGCCGGGAAATGATATCTCACCCTTGTGCTTTTCCACCCACTCAGTGCGCTTGATGAACAGGATGTGGTGCTGTCCATTCTTCTCGTAGATGGGCACCAGAATAGCGGCTGGTATTTGCTCCGGGTCAGCGATACGCCGCTTCTCTCGTCGGGCAAGTATTTGTTTTAATTTTTCTTTCACTGTTGTTATATTATCGTTATTTCGCCGTCAAGACAAATCACTGCTTCTTGGGCTATACTACACCTAGCCAGTAAATGAAGAGCGACTTTCGTTTAATCAAGGTTTGTACAGGTGCCCGGGCAGGGGAATTGATAACTCCTCGCGGTGTGGTGCCAACCCCGGTTTTTATGCCGGTGGGCAGCCAGGGCACGGTCAAGGCACTGACTCCGGAAGAGGTGAAAGGCATCGGCTATGGCATGATATTGGCCAATACCTATCATCTTTACCTGAGGCCGGGCATTGACATGGTGGAGAGGCTGGATGGTTTACATAAAATGATGGCCTGGGATGGTGCCATACTGACCGACAGCGGTGGCTATCAGGTCTTCAGTCTGGCTCCCCTCTGCAAAGTCAGTGAGGAGGGGGTAACCTTCCGCTCTCATATTGATGGCAGCGAGCATTTTTTCACTCCTGAGTTGACCGTTGAGTACCAGTCAAGGCTGGGTGCAGATATCATAATGGTGCTGGACGTTTGCTCGGCCTATGACGATAGCTTTGAGAAGGTGCAGCAATCCATGGAGCTCACCCATCGCTGGGCAGAGAGGTGTCAGAAAGCACGAAGAAATCAGAGCCAGGCGTTATTTGCCATTGTGCAGGGCGGTGTCTTCCCTGAGCTGAGGCGGCGGTCGGTCGAGTTCCTTACCAATCTTGGTTTTGATGGTTACGCGCTCGGCGGATTGAGCGTCGGTGAGCCGAAAAAACTGACCTTTGAAACGGTGGCACAGACGGCAGCGCAGTTGCCTGAGAAAAAGCCGAGGTACCTGATGGGTGTGGGTTCCCCGGAGGACATCATCGAAGGGGTGGCACGGGGCATTGATATCTTTGACAGTGCCCTGCCCACCCGTGTCGCTCGCAATGGTGCCCTCTTCACCTGGGAAGGGCGCTGCAATATCAGGAACGCCGATTTCAGCCGTATGGGGCAGCCCATCGTTGCTGGCTGTGGATGCTATACCTGTCGTACTTTTTCGGCGGCGTATATTCATCACCTTTTCAAAAGTGGAGAGCTGCTGGCATACCGTCTAGCGACGATACACAACCTGTACTTCATACACAACCTGATGGAGAAAATACGGATGGCGGTGACTGGTGGCACTTTTTCTCGTTTGCGCGAGGAGTTCTGGTCGCGCTATGCGCCAACTGATGAGCAGGTTCGGGTTAGCCAGAAACAGAAGTGGCTGAAATCGAAAAGACGCGGACTTGACATTGGGGTTGAGGGGAATTAATATAGCCGTATCAACTGCTTGTGAGCATGTCTAAGGAAGCACTATTAAGTAAAAAGGAGGTTATTGATGGCTTTAGACGAAAAGCAGAAGGAACAGATGGCCAAGGAAATCCTGGAAGCGCAGAAGGCGCAAAAACCTATCACGAATCTTACCGATAGGTTTCCCGATGTAACCGTTGCTGAGGCCTATGACATTCAGATGAAACTGGTCCAGGAGAGGCTGAAGAGCGGTGAGACCATCGTGGGTCGCAAGATAGGGCTCTGTGCCAAAGCTAACCAGATAATGTTCGGCGTTGACGAACCCATCTATGGGCATATCTTCGATACCATGGTTGTTCCCGAGGGTGAGCCGGTCTCGCTCAGTAAACTGGCGAAGCCGGTGATTGAGGCTGAAATCTGTTTTGTCCTGAAAGAGGAGTTGAAGGGCCCGGGCGTGGACGTCGCTAAGGTTCTGGCAGCGACGGCTGGTGTATTGCCCGCCTTTGAAATCGCGGGCAACCGCTATAAGGAGCAGAGGAAGAAGGCACCGGACGGGATTTCCGATGATTCCGGGGCCTGTGGGGTGGTGCTCGGTGGCCAGCTGACACCGGTTGACGGCATTGACCTGCGGCTCATCGGCATGGTGCTGGACAGAGATGGCGAGGTGGTCGCTACCGGTGCTGGCGCGGCGGTACTGGGCAATCCGGCACAGGCGGTCGCCAGCCTAGCCAACAAACTGGCCGGTTATGGCATGAGCATCGGCAAGGGCGAGTTCATTATCTCCGGCTCTTTGCATGCCGCGCTCTTTGTGGAAGAGCCGTGCAGCTATCGTGCTCTGTTTGACCGGCTTGGTTCGGTAACGGTGCGCTTCGTAAAATAGGGGCCGACGCCCAGTGGCGGTCTTGTAAGGATACAATCGGGCCAGCGTGAAAACGCTGGCCTGTTGTATAATGGCAGGTACATTAAGGCTTTTTAAAAATCAGAAAAGAGGAGGGTGAGATGGTGAGCAAGCGTACTGAAGAGCTCCTGGCACTGGACCGGAAGCATCTGGTACATGGTTTTGCTGTGGTGGGCAGCGAAGATGAGTGGCCGATTATCGAGAGGGCGGAGGGGGTGAAGTGCTGGGATACCGAAGGGAAGGCTTACTACGATGCTGCCTCTCAGCAGACGAGCAACACGTTGGGACATGGCCAGAAGGAAATCATCGATGCTATCTGTGAGCAGGCGCGAAAACTGCAGTTTGCCCATCTTCTTGCCAGACAGTCGAACGTGCCCATTATCGAGTATGCGGCGGAGCTGGCCAAAGTGGTTCCCTCGGGAATGGCCCACTTTTTCTTCACCAACGGCGGTACGGAGGCGGTGGAGACGTCCTTCAAAATGGCACGTCTGTACTGGCATGTTCACGGGAGGCCAAAATATAAAATCATAAGCTTGCAGGATGGCTTTCATGGGGCTGGAATGGGCTCGGCGGCGGCGACACGTGCCGGGAGCGGTGCGTTCTGGACTGGGTATGCGCCGTTAGCCGCTGGCTTCATTCAGGCTCCCACCTTTTACTGCAACCGGTGTGCCTTCAATCTGAAATACCCGTCCTGTGATGTTCTATGTGCCCGCTACGTGGAAAAGGTCATAAGGGCGGAGGGAGTGGACAGCGTCGCTGCCTATGTGGCCGAGCCGGTGATGGGTGCTGCGGGCAACGTGGCTCCGCCACTCGAGTATTTCTCCATCGTGCGGCAGATATGCGACGAACACGATGTGTTTATGATTTGCGATGAGGTACAGACCGCTTTTGGGAGGACAGGGAAACTGTGGGGCCAGAACCACTGGCCGGTAAGCTGGGATATAATGACGGTGGCCAAGGCGATTAACGGCTGCTATCTCCCCTTTGGCGCTACTCTGCTCAGCGATCGAGTTTTCGAGGGGTTGAAGGGCACAATGGTCTGGCATGGCTTCACCCAGCATGGCAACCCAATCTGCGCCGCGGCAGCTAGCGCTGCACTGAAAATTATTTTCCGGGATAAGATGGTAGAGAATGCGGAAAAGGTGGGCGCTTATGTTCTGGAGCGGTTGAACCGGGACTTCAAAGACCTGCCCGGCGTCACTGATTGCAGCGGCCTGGGACTGATGCTGGGGCTGGAGTTGGTAAAGGATAAAAAAACTATGAAGCCTTTCGACAGTGCAGCAATGCAGCAGTGGGTGCGAAAAGTGCTGGAGCGCGGCCTGTACGTCCGCATGGCTCTGGCCAAAGACTACACCCGGGTGCGGTTCAACCCGCCGATTATTACCACACAGAGAGAAGCGGACGAGATGCTGGATATCCTTTATGCTTCAATAAAGGAGTTGAAATAACGAGGAGGAGGAAGATGCTATGGAAAGCCAGGTAAAACTGAACGAGGAACGCATTGAATTACTTGAAAAATTCAAGCAGAATCTGCCGGAGACATACGCTGCCGAACGTGGTGTTATCGAGACGGTGTATAAGGACGGTGCGCTCAGTGTCAAGGTAAAGAGGTTAATGGCGCTGGCTATAGCTCTTCGTCTCGGCTGCACTAACTGCATTCTGGGGCAGACGAAGCTCGCGCTTGAGCAGGGGGCGACTAGGGAAGAAATTCTGGAAACTATCAGTGTCAATGTAGCGATGAGTGGCACTACTGGTTTTGCTGAAGGGCTGCGCGTACTGAAACTGCTCGACGAACTGGACATACTCTAGGCGACGCTCTGTTCAATCCAGTCCAGGTAGTCCTGGTTGCCGCTGGTAATGGGCAGAGCGAGGACCTCGGGGACATCATAACTGTGTAACTTGCTGACCAGAGCGATGATTTCCGAGAGCAGTGCTGACTTGGTCTTGGCAATGAGCAGGTTCTCCCGGGCCGAATCGGGCTTGCCTTCCCACCAGAAATAAGAGTCAATCCCGCGTATGATATTGATGCAGGCCACCTTCTTCTCTTCGAGGAG
>Ga0209536_100007591_pt1 | contig 16429 bp, 21 predicted proteins | sample DeeMarSeWOR28_12_FD_187461 | JGI IMG/M metagenome (GOLD analysis project Ga0209536, IMG submission 187461) | Marine sediment microbial communities from White Oak River estuary, North Carolina - WOR-2-8_12 (SPAdes) (version 2) | ecosystem: Environmental > Aquatic > Marine > Intertidal zone >... | reverse complement strand
TCCCGAAGTGGCTTCATGATGCCTACGATCAGGCAAACCAGTCAGCCAAACCAGACCAGTTACCGGTTGTCATCCTTCATGAGGAGCGACAACGTCACCAGAATGATTATGTCCTGATCCGGCTCAAGGACTTTGTGGACTACTTCGGCAAAGGATGAATACCGGAGAATTACTGTCGATCATGACAGCCCGGGTTGCAACACTGGAGAAGATGCCGACCGGGATACCGACGATTACCCAGCAGGATGTCCTTGGTGCAATGGGTATGATCAACCATCCCTGTGCCAGCCTGTTGCTCAGGGTAAAGTATGCACACCAGTTTGATTTCATGGATGATCTGGAGCATTGCATCATGATCTACATCGAGAAATTGTGGCGTGACAATCATTGGCCCCGGTACCGTGGTTCAATGCTGAAGCTGTGCGAGTTTCTGTTGTGGGAGCACATCTGGCCCAGACGCTGTGTGAGCTGTGGTGGGATAGGAGAGAAAACCGTGGAGACCGGCAAGGTCTACCAGTGCGGTAGCTGCAAGGGAACCGGGGTCAGGAAGATTCACGACAAGGACCGTGCCTCAGTATTAGAAATTCCTTATACAACCTTCAGACGAAAGTGGTCACCGATCTATCAGGAGTTGCTGGCGTCAATGGACCGGATCGAGGCGATTGGCCGAGGCGCTCTCAGGAAGCGACTGGAGGTGGAATGCTGAGTAAAAAAGACAGGTTGATGACACATATTGCCATACAGCCTGAGCCGCCCTGTGAGCGGTTCCAGTGTGAGCACGAGGAATCCTGCGGGGCAAAAGGCAAAGCCTGTTCCTCGTTCTCTCTGTACGTCAGGAAAGGTATCGTCACCCGGCCCACAACACCGACACAAAACAAATTCCGGGTGGTGTTCAGGGTCAATGTAAAGTATTGACAAACTGGTCTCTGAGGACCAGCATTATTCCAACGCTGTAAGCTGCGCTTACTGCGTTTACCTTATCAACACTCTCCCTATTCAGGCCCACTCCCCACGGTGGGCCTTTTTTTTATGCTGATACCGAAGAATCCTCGATACGAGAGCAAAAAATATCTGGAATGGGTCAGGCAGCGTCCCTGCATGATCTGTGGACAGAGCGGGGCTGACGCGCATCATATCTGTAATGTCGGCAACCTCTCGGGAATGGGAATGAAAGCTGACGACATCATAACCATGCCACTGTGCCGTACCTGTCATGACAAGATGCACAAAGAACCATCACTCTGGCCGGATCAATGGCGCATGATCGCCCTGACACTGGCCGATGCTGTCAAGGAGGGATTTTTCAAGTGAGTGCTGAAGTAATTGATTTCTGTTCGTATCGTGCAGTCAGGATCATGGGGCAGCTTGAACAAAACATTCACCGGCTCGGGTTCGGAACTGATCTGATCAGGGATCGATTGTTCAACATGGTCTACACCTCGTTGATAAACGGAAAGGATATTGATCCATTCGACATCATGATGAAAGGTAATCGCCTGTACATTGGCCGGCTGGAGGAGCGTTTTTATGCGGTTGATTGATCCAGACGATATTAACGCGCTCAAGACAGCTAAGGCGCTCAAGACCGGAACCAAGCGATTCAAGAAGCTAGGAAAACTGAGCGAGGAATCCTTGGCTGGTATCCAGAAGGCTTACGGTGAACAGGACAGCAGCCAGTTCCCTTACCAGCAGATGACTGTCAACTACGGTTTCGGTTCGGTTGATATTGGTCAACCGAAGCAGGCTTATGAAGCCTACGAGCACATGACTTTCATGGCTGGCGTAAAACAGGGAATGGAGAACAAGCCAGAGAGGGACCTGTCACCCAAGGCGCTCTGGCAAGAGGTGCAGACGCTGGTGAAAGACCCGTTCTCTCCGTTCGGTAGTGCCCGTGATGTTATTTCCGACAACGTAGGCAAACTGCCTGACCTGTACCAGCAGGGAAAAGAGATAGGCCGGTACATGATCACGACACCGGAAGGCAGGAAGCTGGGGCTACAGATCGGCGCAGAAATGTTTGCACCGAACCCGGTGGCCTACACCGAAACATTCAAAGAGAACTGGTCGAAGCTGAAGGAAGCCAAGAGCTTTGAAGAAAAGGTTAGATACTTCGGCAATATGACTGTTGCCGGCCTGTCTACCGCCATGATGACGGGTGGTGCCAGTATCGGGACTTACGGTAGCTGGCAGACCAAGGACAAATCCAAGCTGGTCGGCCTGAAGAAGGCAAAACAGATGAGTGCAGTCCGCGCATCGAAATCCAAGATATTCAAGGAGACCGGGTGGTTCAAGGACCCGAAGGGGAACTGGCGCTACGAGATAAAGGATTACGGACAGCCGCTGGGTGAGCTTCCAGATGGTCCTGAACCTAATTCGATGTCTGCTATGATGGCACAGCTTGGGATACCTGTACCAAGAAGCCCTGCACCAGACGGTGATCCGCTCGGACCCCATATCCCCCTTACCAAGGTACTTCCGAATCACAAGGAACTGTTCAAGGCATATCCTAATCTGGCAAAGAATGAAGTTTACGATCTGTCATTCCGGCAACCTATCGGCACAACGGGTGGATCAGGGTATCGGAAGGATACCGGCAAGCCCGTCATCATGATCAATAAAGCGCATATCGTCATGAATCAGGAGAGCATGAAAAGGCGGCTAAAACTTCCTCCCGATACGCCCATTGATGACCTGATCAAGGAAACGCTGTTCCATGAAATCCAGCACCAGATCGACGCACTGGAAGGAATGCCGACCGGTGGCGGTGTTCAGGAGTTTGCTCAAAAACCGATACTCAAACCGGGAAAGAACCCGGCCCTCAAGAAATACCGTCAGGACTATTTCAAATACTTGGCTGACCGGGACAAGGGAAGGCTCTTGCGTAAACTCAAGAACGATCCTGACTACCGGCGAGAACGAGACAGGCTATACGACATCAGACGACTGAGGAATGCGGCGCTGTCGAGGCTTGATAACATCGAGGACAAGATGGGTATGTCTCGTGGTGAAATTCTTGCCGGCAAGTTGAGCGACAAGAATTTAGCTCGGGATAGTTATATGCGTTACCGCGCAATAAACAGGATGAAAACCGAAGAAGGCAAGAAGCTGATCAGTGAATACCGGAGCCTGTACAAGAAATACCAACACAGGCAGAAGCTGGCAGCCCATTACGAGCACCAGCTCAAGGGAAGGGAAAACGTGATTGCTCGATTTGATCAACAGATTCATGGCAAACCGGAGTTCCCCAAGGAAGCCCTTGAGGACCCGTTCAAGAGCTATTACAGGCTGATGGGGGAAGTCACCGCTCGTGATGTCGGCTACCGGTCTATGGACCCGAGACAACAAGGCAAATTACCGTACTCGACCTACAGAAAGCCTTTCGATGATATTCTTGTAAAACCCCAGCCTCCACAGGTCCGACGAGCAACCAAAGCACTTGGTTACAAACCCTACGAGGAACACGTCAACATTGACTGGGGTGACGTTCTGACACCAACAGAACAGGTTGAAATGAAATTCAAAGGCAGCCTGCCGATGAAAGGTGCAAAAACGAAAGCCTACGCAAGGTTCCTCAATAACAAGCGCCCACGTCCCAAGGCTGCTGAAGTGGTACCACCCAAGGACTGGGTTGATAACCCGAAACAGGGAACACTCTCCTACAACCTAGATGATGTGATTGCCAAGTTTGGTCCTGCTGATGATGTGAAGCAGGCTGGTTTTATCCTGAAAGATGGACGGATGGTGCGTAAGTTTGCTCCTCATTCAAACATTGCTGTTCGAGGTGGTTATGGTGGCAAACCCTACACCGTCAACCCCGGACAACCTTTTCAGGTTGATACCCCTAGCATGAAGGCAATGAAGGCAGAGGGTGCTATTCGTGTTAATTATTCAGCACCCAGAAAGACCCAGTACATCGAAATGCTTGACACCACACCCACACCTCAACAGTTCAAGCAGATGTTCATGCACCCCAAGTCCGAATACATTGTTGATTATGTCTGGACCAAGGCTGATGGATCACTGGATTACGAGATATTCAAGGGCAATCACCGGGAGACACAGGCATTCGTCAAGCGCATGATGGAGCTGCATGGTGACAAGCCCAAGTCTTTCAAGCCGTTCAAGCAACGTGACTACAGCTACAGCATGGAGAGACCATGACACTGAAGGTGGACAGACTGGTACAGGTCCTGAAGATCATCGAGAAAGACCCAAGACGGGCAGCTCACACGATGACTGACGAGGTAGGTTGTTCCGTACCCACAATCAGGAGACTCCTCCGGGCCGCTAGGAAAGAACTGAAGGTGGACGTGCGATGGCATCCCAGTCCATTGGTAGATGATCCCGGCCAGTACAAGATACACAGCTACGGTCTGCTGAACATGGGTGAACAACGCAAGCCTGAGCCATTACCCAAGCATGAGACCGAACCCAGTCCTGTCAATGAACAGGTACATACCCGTAGACGTGGCTGAACATGGGCCTGAACATGGGCATGAGCGGATCATGAACTGCCTGTTCCGGGTCTGGGTTGGGTGCTCACTAACTACACGTCACACCGGTCCAGCAGCGTCTACGCACACGCGAGCCTGCTCAGGCCCCGATCCTGTTCCCCCTGTCCCTACCCACATCCTGTCCTGTTCCGGCCCCTGTAGCGGCTCTGAGGCTGTCTCAGGGGAAGAAACAGGGGTGGGGGTGGGGGGTACCCGTATGGCATGGGGCCTGTTGCTGAATGAGCCTCAGTTCCACACCAGCCGCACATACCACCCCAGCACATGGGCTGGATCAGCACCATGAACGGGACCGGGAACGGGATCAGGAGTGGTGTTTCAGGTGGCAGGGCCGGCACAACCACCGGACTTCCAGCGGCTTGTCGTAATCGTCATGGTGAATCTGGCTGTGGGGGTCGCCGCAATACTCACACGGCTGTTGCTGGAGTTTCCCCCGGCGCTTGTAAACTCTGGCGTAGGAGCGGGCCTTGGCCTTCCTGCGCTGCGAAGGGGTCAGGTCTGATATGCATTCGTTAGGTTCCTAGGTCTCAAATATGCCGAAAAAATCACTTCTGGAAAGCAATCCTTTTCTACTGGATCACGCCAAGTATAGAGATGCTCTTATTGCTAGTGTTTCCAGCTCAACCGCTATTGAGACATCAACTTCTACTGCATCAGTTGCGGTATCTCTAAAAGGTGTCCTTGAGACCCCTAGGAAGAAGCTCAGGCATGGCAGTAGGACGCGGTGCCGGGATGTTTCTTGCCCCGTGACCGGTCATGAAGGGACCCGCAACGGCTACAGAATTTCATGAGCAGGAAGTTACACAAAAACAGGCGAGACCGCAAAGAAAGGGCGGCTCCACGTGGAACAATCATGTCAGAGGCATTTAAGCAGGCCGGATGGAGGACAGATGAAAGCAATGCAGATAATTCTCGGAGAACTGCCAAAGCCAAGGGAAAAGCCAGAGGTCGGCAAGTACACCGCGAAGCAGAGAACGGGGAAAGTGAAACGTTACCAAGGAGGTAAGAAAGATGGGTTCAAGTAAAAGTTACAAGCGTGGTCCGAAGGGAAAGGGTGAGACCGTTCCCGCTGACGGTTCCAAGATGGGCAAGGGCGAGCTGAAGAACCTCGGCAACAACAAGGGCAATTCAGGCATCGACCCGAGTGATCGCGGTTCCAGAAAATACTGATGCCACGTCTGGAGTTTAATCAGGAACAGGCTGACCTGATTCTGGAAGAAATCGCCAAGGGGCGACCCCTGACCAAGATCGTCAGGGAAAACCCCGGTCTGCCCAGTTATTCGACGATACTGAAATGGTTGTCGAATGGTGAGAATCCCGAGTTCGAGATAGCTTATGTCTTGGCGAGGGAACATCAGGCCGACACCCTGACGGATGAAATCATGGAGGATGCAGAGGAGGCCGAGAAACGACTGACCGGGGATCGTTCCGACAATGCCCGGGTACAGGCGGTGAGGCTCCGTATCGACACCAAGAAGTGGGTGGCATCCAAGATGAAGCCGAACAAGTACGGTGACAAGCTCGGTGTCGGGGGTCTTAACGGGGGTCCGCTCGAAGTCTCGATAGTGAACTACGCGAAGAAGGAAGATGAAGAACCGGATAACGATCCCGTATAAGTACGTCCCGAGGGATTATCAGTTACCGCTCTTTAAGGCGTTTGACGAGGGCTACAAGCGGTTCGTGACCGTCTGGCATCGACGTGCCGGCAAGGACAAGTCCTACGTCAACCTCGTTTCCAAGGCGATGATGGAGCGTGTCGGCGTCTATTATTATTTTTTCCCGACCTATGCTCAGGGGAAGAAGATTCTCTGGGACGGGATCGACGGTGCCGGCTTCAAGTTCCTCGATCACTTCCCCAAGGCGCTGATCGACGGTCAGCCCAACTCCACGGAAATGAAACTCAGGTTCAAGAACGGGTCCCTGTTTCAGGTGGTGGGGGCGGATAACATCGACTCCATCGTCGGGACCAACCCGGTCGGGTGCATCTTCTCGGAATATGCCTTGCAGGACCCGAGGGGCTGGGACTTCGTGCGACCGATCCTGCGGGAGAACGGTGGCTGGGCCGCGTTCAACTTCACCCCTCGCGGCAAGAACCACGGCTACAAGCTGTACATGATGGCGAAGGACAACCCGCAATGGTTCACCCAGTTACTCACGGTGGACGATACCCACGTATTGAACGATCAGGATATTGAAGATGAGAGAGCGTCAGGGATGGATGAAGAACTTATCCAGCAGGAATACTACTGTTCGTTCGAGTCCGCCATGCAGGGCGCGTATTACGCAAACCAGATTGTTCAGGCTGAGAAAGAGAACCGGATCGGTGAAGTGCCGTATGACCCGCTGTTGCTTGTTGACACCTACTGGGACCTCGGGATCGGTGACAGCACGTCAATCTGGTTCACCCAGACGCACATGAACCAGATTCGACTTATTGATTACTATGAAACCTCGGGAGAAGGACTGCCTTACTACAAGAAATATCTTGATGGCAAGCCTTACAACTACGGTGCGGCCTATGCACCCCACGACATCGAGGTCAGGGAACTCGGTACCGGTAAATCGCGCCTTGAGATTGCGCGAAGTCTCGGTATCGACTTCCGTATTATTCCAAAACTCAGCATTGATGACGGTATCGAGGCAGCGAGGGCCATCTTCCCGCGTTGCTGGTTCGACAGGAAGAAATGCGAACAGGGGCTTGATGCCCTGTCGAGTTATCGCAAGGAGTGGGACTCGAAACGTAACGAGTTCAAGCAACGTCCCTATCATGACTGGAGTTCGCATGGTGCCGATGCCTTCCGCTATCTCGCGGTGGGACATCGTGACGGTCGAATCCCGGTGCAAAGGGGACGATACAACATGAGAAGGTCCGGTATTAGCCGGCCTCAGAACTGGAAGATTGCATGAGCGATGACCTGATTAACCGAATCGAGCAAAATTACAAGGAATCCCATTCCCATACCCATGACTGGCGCGAGGAAGCGGTGAAATGCTACTCCTACGTGGCCGGTGAACAGTGGGACGAGGAAGAACTGTCCGAACTGGAGGAGAAAGGGCGTCCTCCTGTCGTTTTCAACAAGACAGAAGTCTTTGTCAGCGCGATTGCCGGCCTCGAAGCCCTGAACCGGATGGAAGTGAAGTATCTCCAGCGTGTTCCCGGGCAGGCATCGGCCTACGAGCTGATGAATGCCGCTGTCCAGTACATCAATGACGATACGGATGCTGAAGATCACCATTCCCATGCCTTCAAGGACCTTGTGACGTGCGGGATGGGCTGGTCCGAGACCTACATGAAGTTCGACACCAACCCTGACGGGGATGTCGGCATCCAGCGGCTCGATCCCTTGCAGATGTACTGGGACCCGAGGGCGTCACAACGCTGTCTTTCCGATTCACGGTGGGTGATGCGTATCCGTGACGGGGTCAGCAAGGAAGAAATCGCGGAACGCTGGCCGGAGAAGGTCGATGAAATATCAACCGAGCGCATTGCAGCCGGGACGGAAGAAAAAGGCAGTCCCCATGACGCCACGACAGCATGGAAATACGGCAGCGACCAGTCGAGGGAGACTGGAAGGGACGGTTACCAGCTCATCCAGTACCAGTGGTACGAAAACGAGTATTTTTACCGCGTGGCGACCAACAAGGGCATGATCAATGTTGATGCGGATCGCTGGAACCGGATGAAGGACAGCTATCCTGCGGCTGCCAACGCCAGAGCGGTCAGAATCCCGAAACGGGTCTACAAGCAGGCATATCTCTGCGGCAAGACCGTTCTCGAACAGGGGAATGCGCCGGTCAGCAACGGCTTCACCATGAACTGCATGACCGGGCGCTATGATCGCAACAACAACATCTGGTACGGGGTGGTCCGCTCGTTTATCGACCCGCAGGACTGGACCAACAAGCTATTCAGCCAGATTCTTCACATCATCAACACCAACGCCAAGGGCGGACTGGTGGCGGAGACAGATGCCTTCGAGGACGTGAGACAGGCCGAGGATTCTTGGGCGCAGGTCGATTCCATCACATGGGCCAGTCCCGGCGCGGTGGCAAACGGTCGCCTCATGCCGAAACCGCCGCCCCCCTATCCGCAGGGCATGGACCGGTTGATGCAGGTGGCTATTTCCATGTTCCCGGAAGTCTCTGGCATGAATCTCGAACTGCTTGGCTTGGCTGACAAGGTGCAGCCCGGTGTGCTGGAGGCACAACGGAAACAGGCCGGCATGACCTTGCTCGCGTGGGCATTCGATGCCATGCGTAACTATCGCAAGCAGCATGGTCGCATCCTTGCCGAGTTTATCCGTAACTTCCTGACTGACGGGCGCTTGATCCGCGTGGCGGGACAAGAGCACCAGCAATACCTGCCACTGGTGAAGGACCAGATGGCGATAGAGTATGACCTGATTGTTGATGAAGCTCCGACCAGTCCGAACCAGAAGGAGCGTGTCTTTGCCATTTTCACCCAGCTATTGCCTGTCCTCAAGGATCAGGGGGTCCCGTTCATACCGGAACTTCTCGAATACTCGCCGCTACCACAACCCCTCGTGGAAAAATGGATTGCTGCGATGCGACAGGCTCAACAGAATCCTGCACAGCAACAGTCTCAGCAGTTGCAGATGCAGGGAGTCAAGGCAAAGGTCGAGGAAACGCAATCCAAGACACAACTCAACCGGGCAAAAGCCCAATCAGAAATAAACAAGGCAGGTTAGTATGGACCCTAAAGAAGTCGAAGAACTCGAAAACAAGTCAATGCCGGCTGATCCCCCGGCTGATCCCCCGGCTGATCCCACGGGAGACCCGCCGGCCCCGAAGGACGAGGATACCGTTCCCTATGCGGCACTCAAGAAGGAACGTGAGAAATGGCAACAGCGTATGGACCAGATGGAACAGAAAATGTCCCGCTACGACCAGATCGAGCAGAAGCTGAATGATTATTACCAGTCAATGCAGAGTGACGAGGATGAGTTCGAGATTCCTGATTACGAGATAGATGCTGCTGAACATCTTCGTGCCAGACAGGATATGATCGAGAAACAGCAGCAGCAGGTGTCCACGACACTGAATAGTCTCGAACAGCAACGCCAGTATGCCCAGCAGGTCGCCCAGCTCACCAACCTGATACAGGCTGATGAGAACAAGTTCCTGAAAGAAAAACAGGACTACATGGATGCCCTGAAGTTTGTCCGTGACAAGGAAACGGAACGCATGAAGTTGGCCGGGGTGGACGAGGCACAGGCGATGCAGGCGTTGAGCAGCATGGAACTGCAACTGGCTGCCTCGATGTTGTCCAAGAACGAGAGTCCTGCCGAGTACGTTTACAAGATCGCCCAGTGGTACGGTTACAAACCGTCAGAAGCGAAGTCGGCTGAGGACAAGATCGACCAGCTCGAAAAGGGTCTCTCGGCAGGTTCCATCGGTGGCGCAGGTGTTCCGAAACTGGAGGAACTTGAATCCATGCCGATGAACGAGTTCGATCAGGCAATGAAGGAAATGTTCGGCTAATGGCTTGCAAAGGCAAAAAAGGTAAAAAGAAAAAGGGACGGTAGGGATTGACAAACCCTGTCCCCGGTTCTAATGATAGAACCCTCAAGCCTCGATAGGCTAAGAATATATCGTTCGCGGTCGCCGCGCAGAATCGGGCGTCAAACGGTTTTCGTTTTTCCGTCAAAAAAACGTTTCGTGTCAGACCACGTTAATCGTCTGTCTAAACCAATCGCAACCAACCAACCCCTTGTGATAAGGAGGACAGAAATTTGGCTGTAACAAGTTACGGTGTAAACCATCCTAGCGCAGTCAAGCATTGGTCAAGCGAGGTTTTCAAGGAAGCACTGAAGCGTACCTTCGCCCTGAAGTTCATGGGCAAAAGCTCCAGCTCCTTGTGCCAGATGCGGAACGAAATGAAATCCGTTGGCGACCGAGTGACCGTGCATCTGCGTATGCAGCTTTCAGGCGATGGTGTAGCCGGTGATGGCACTCTTGAAGGTAACGAGGAACAGTTGACCGTTTACACGGACAACGTGTTCATCGACCAGTTGCGCCATGCAGTCCGTTCAGGCGGCAGAATGTCCGAGCAGCGTGTGCCTTTCGAGGTACGTGACGAAGCGAAGGACGGTCTGGCTGACTGGTGGGCGGATCGCATCGACGCATCCTTCATGAACCAGCTTACCGGTAACACAACCGAGGCAGATACCCGTAAAACCGGTATGCAATCGGCTTTGGCCCCTGACTCAAATCATGCCATTGTGCAAGGTAGCTCCAGTACCACGGCGTCATTGAGTGATTCCGCTGGTCACTACTTTACCTTGCAGACCATCGACAAGGCTGTGGAACTCGCAAAGACGGGAACTGTTCCGATCCGTCCCATCCGTATGGGTGGCAAGGAATACTACGTCGCGTTCATCCATCCGTATCAGGAATATGACCTGCGTACCCAGACCGGTACCTTGGGTGATATGTCTTGGGCGGACATCCAGCGCGGCGCAATGGAAGGTGGTCAGGTCACCGGCAACCCGATCTTCACCGGGGCCGCTGGTGTCTACAACAACACCATCATCCACGTTGACAGTCGCATTCCCTCGGGAGCGACCAACACACGGCGAGCAGTATTCTGCGGGGCGCAAGCCGCCAGTATCGCCTTCGGCATGGACAGTGGTCCCAACACCATGACGTGGGTCGAAGAACTGTTCGATTTTGAAAACCAGCTTGGTGTTGCTGCCGGGTGTATCTGGGGTCTGAAGAAAATGCGCTTCAACAGTGCTGACTTCGCCACGATAACCATGTGCAGTTACGCTGCGGCCCATAACTAACAGGAGGAACTGATGTCTACTAGCACTTGCAGTCTGGCAACCAGTACCGCCCCGGTTAAGGGCATCCATGCTGGGGTCAACTCGGTCTACGGTACGGTTACCGTGTCACCGACGCTGACCGCTTCAGATGTCATCAAACTGTGCAAGCTGCCTGACCGTGCAAAGGTCCTTGGCGGCAAGCTCGGGTTGGTGCCGGGTGGTGGCTCGCTTGATCTGAAAGTTGGGTATTTCCGACCGGTCACCTCGACCGACTCCGGTTCGCTCAACGACAACGCCTTCTTGCTCAGTACGTCTGGATCGGCAACAGCCATCTATGACCTGTCTGACTTCGCAGGCTTTGGACTTCAGGTCTCGGCATCCGATGACTGTGTCGTCAAGTATTGGACGATACAGGCGGAGGTTGCTGCCGGTGGTACTCACTCAGCGTCCACGATAATCAAGTTCCGTATTGATTATCTGGTCGAGGATTAAGCGACTGCCATAAGAAGCGCAGAACGGGGCCTTTCGGCCCCGTTCTTTTTTACACTTCATCCTGAAGGATGGTCCCGGACCAGTTGACCCAGCACACCGGGACAATCGTGGTGGCTGTGATCGAACCGTCATCAAGTGAAATCTCGAAGTCATCAGAGACCTTGTACACCTTGAACTTGGCCCGGTTGATCTGCGCGAACCCGGTCCCGTAGTAACTGACTGCTGACTTGATTGCTTCCTTCGCAGTCTTGCCTGACTGTCCGTAAACGTTGGGTCCAATGACCACGTACCATGTTGGTTTCATGCTTCACCCCTTTAACAGTTGTCTTGCGGTTTTGGTTACGCCGAAGTTCTTGGCAGCTTGGCGAAAAATCTTCTTCGCCTTCTTCACCGGGTAGTCGAGTTCCTTGAAGTAACGTTCCTCACTCAATGGAACCTTCCTTACCCTGATGCCGCTGCTATCCATCGGAATGATGGATATGAACTTGCGGCCCGTCTTGGCAACCAGAACGATGTGATTGCCAATGTCCGAGTGGTAACGGACTACTTGCATACTTCACCTCCGGTTAAGTTGAAGTAAACATATTATACCACAAGGTTAAACACGATTTTCAGAAAAGGACCGTAAGTCATTGATGTTGACTCTGTGAAAGTCAGCAAACCACTTTACGTATTATCAGACGAACGGTCATTGCCTAATTTTTAATCAACGCTAGAGAGGACAGGAATGGCGCAGGTAATGAGGTATACCCTTCAGGATGTTCACAAGCTCCAGATGGAGGGGATCAACAACAACGACATACAGAAACTCACCGAGGCGGAAGCCATCTATCACCGGATGCTGAGTCAGGACCCGGACAACTGGGCAATCCTGTTCTTCCTCGGCTCCATTGCCATGTACCGGGACATGATCGGTCTGGCAATCAACCTTTTCAAACGTGCTGCCGAGATCAATCCCAACTCACCGGAAATCTACAACAACTTGGGAACGGCATACCGGCGCGAGCACATGAATGCTGAATCAGAGAAGTACCTGCTGAAGGGACTGGAGTTCAAGGAGGATGCCGACATCTACAACAACCTCGGCACCCTTCACATCAACGAGGGCAGCCCTTCGCAGGGAGAAAAGTATTTCAAGAAGGCACTGGCTCTCAACCCTGCCCATGCACAGGCGCATTGGAATTATGGTCTCTGCCTGCTGGAAATGGAGAAGTGGGGAGAAGGCTTCAAGGAATATGCTTGGGGCGTGACCAGCAAGGATCGCCTGAACAAGAGCTACCAGAACGCTGTCTGGTGGAATGGTGAACCTGATCCAAACGGCACCATCGTCGTTTACGGTGAGCAGGGGATCGGTGACGAGATCATGTTCGCCTCGATGGTCAAAGAGCTGGTGCCGATGTTCAAGCAGGTTGTGCTTGACTGTCATCCACGTCTGATCGGGCTGTTCCAGCGAGCCTTCCCGGAGATCGAATGCTTCCCGACCCGCAAGACCCAGACCAAGATGGACTGGGTAGAAGGTCATTCACGCATCGACTACAAGATCGCCATCGGTAACCTCGGCAAGTTCCTGCGAAAGCAGGAATCGGACTTTCCGAAAGAAGTCTACCTGAAAGCGGATCAACAGCGTGTCGATGAATACAAGGAATGGCTGTCGCTGCTGGGTCCCGGTCCCTACATCGGCCTGAGCTGGGTCGGTGGACACAAGCGCACCCGCAAGGACCTGAGAGCGGTCCTGCTGGAGAACTGGTTGCCCATCTTCGAGGCCAACAAGGGAGCCACCTTCATCAGCCTCCAGTACACCGACCAGTCATGGGAACTGGAACCCCTGCTGAAGGAGCACGGGATCAAGGTCCATCACTTCCCGGAGGTCACGGAAGCGACCAAGTGGGAGGTGTACGAGTACGATGGCAAGCGGTACACGTCCAAGGACGAGGCCAAGTTCGCTGCCGGCAGGGACCATCTTGACGATATTGTCCAGATCAAGGGACCGGCTTTCGACTATGACGAGACCGCAGCACTAGCCAAGGCCATTGATGAAATGAGCGGCTGTGTCATCACCGTCAACACTTCTCTCGTCCACCTGTGCGGTGCCTTGGGTGTGAAAACGTTTGTCATGACTCCCTCTCGTCCTGCATGGCGCTACGGTCTCAAGCGCAGGGACATGGTGTGGTATGGACCGCACGTTACCCAGTATCGCCAGAAGGAGGGTGATGACTGGAAGAAGGTTATTGATCTGATTGCCAAAGAGTCCTCACGTTACCTGAACCAAAACAAGGTGGTACGTATCTATGGCTGAACAATTGATAAGCGAGGAGTACAGGGAACTCAACACCCAGCTCCATGAGGACCGGAAGGACTACGGGACCACGGGTCACCAGTTTGCCGATCTGGTAGGGGGTCTGGCGGCCTCAATGGGAACCGATGACATACTGGATTACGGGGCCGGCAAGCAGACTCTTGCCAACTCCCTGCCCCAGTACCCGATCAAGAGCTATGACCCGGCAATCGAGTACATCAGCAAGCGCCCTGAGCCGGCTGATCTGGTTGTCTGTACCGATGTCATGGAGCACATCGAACCTGACTGTCTCGATGCGGTGCTGGATGACCTGAAGAACCTGACCAAGAAAATCTGCATGGTCACGGTCGCCACCCGTCCTGCGGTCAAGACACTCAAGGACGGTCGCAACGCGCACCTGATCGTCGAGGATTACCGCTGGTGGCTTCCGAAGTTCTGGGAACGTTTCAACATCAACCAGTTCCAGAACATGAACGACATGGAGTTCATGTTGATCATGGAAGTCAGGAAGGGGGAAAAGTGATCCGCATATTCATCGGTTATGATCCTGTCGAGGCAGGAACACTCTACCCTCTCATCCATTCCATCCACCGTCAGGCATCGCAACCGGTATCCATCACGCCGGTCTCTCTGGAGAACCTGAGAGGCATCCTGACAAGGGAACGTGACCCGCTGCAAAGCAATGACTTCTCGTTCTCGCGGTTTCTTGTCCCGTGGATGTGTAATTACGAAGGATGGGCCATCTTCATGGACTGCGACATGATCCTGCGTGACGACATCGCCAAGCTCTGGGCGCTGCGTGACGAGCGATACGCGGTGCAGGTAGTCAAGCACAACCATGTCCCGCCGGAGGACACCAAGTACCTCGGAAACAAGCAGACCAAGTATGACCGGAAGAACTGGTCCAGCGTTATGTTAGTGAACACTAACAAGTGCAAGCACCTGACCCCTGAATATGTAAACCATGCCTCGGGTCTTGGCCTGCACCAGTTCCGGTGGCTGCCTGATCGTGAGATTGGAGAACTGCCGCACCAGTGGAACCACCTTGTCGGCTATGACAAGTACGATCCACGGGCGTCTATTGTTCACTATACAACGGGTGGTCCTTACTTCAGCGAGTACCGGGATTGTGACTATCACACGGACTGGTTCACCGAGAAGTCGAGGTCTGAAATCATTATGCAGACCAGAGACATGAAGAAGGACAAACTCAAACTACTCGACAAGGGATAGCAATGAGCACATACGGAACCATGCAGGACCGGATTGCTGACGAGATCAACAGGACTGACCTGACAACGCAGATACAGTCCGCCATCAAGTCGGCAATCCAGTTCTACAAGACGCATCGTTTCAATTTCAATGAAGGAAAGTCCGTCAGGAATACTGCGGATGGTGACGAGTTCGTCGGGCTTCCGTCTGATTACCTTGAGGTGGATACACTCGGTATCACTGTCAGCAGTCGCTATTACCAGCTCATGCAGAGAACGCATGAATCACTGGACAAGATCACTTGGAGCGACGGTTCGTACAAGGGCTTTCCGATCATGTATGCCATCTATGAACAGAACATCAGGCTCTACCCGATCCCTGATGGAACATACGAACTGAAGATGACCTATCTCCGAAGCCTGTCCGATGTTTCGGCTACCGGTGATACCAGTTCATGGTTTACCGATGGAGAGGAACTGGTCAGGACCCATGCCAAGATAGACTTGCTGGAAAACATAATTCGTGGCCCTGATGCCATGAATGAGGCGGGAAGCCTGCGAATGCGTGAAAACGAAGTCCTGCGGAACATGAGATCAGCCAGTACAAGGAGAAGGGCAACCAACCGGATAACCCCAAGTGGATTCTAGGAGAAATTTATGGCATTTCCAGCGTCGGGAGGTAGCAGGGAACAACTTGCTGATGTACTGAAAGAGGCGCGAGACATTGCTGCGAACATCAAGCGCAGGACGCAAAGCCTCACAACTTCTCTTGCAGCAAGCAATTATTCCGCACGGGGTATCTGCCAGTACATGGATGACCTGAAACGTGCCACTGACCGGCTTGACCAGATCAAGGCTGTTCCCGGCATGGCTGCATACGTTCAGGAACAGTACAGCGATGCGACCATCGACATTGTTGCTGAGTTCAACACCATGCAGGCCACCATTGATGCGGTGACGGACTGGATCAACACCAACATCCCGAAGGATGGAACTGGTTACATTCTGGTGGAGACCATCGTTGATTACCGGATCACCGCGAGAATGCTTTCTCCGGCACAAACGGCTCCACTCGTCGCTGAACTGGAAACACTGTTAGCGACTATCGACTAGGGGCAGTTGAATGGCTGCCCC
>Ga0209536_100007590_pt1 | contig 16430 bp, 10 predicted proteins | sample DeeMarSeWOR28_12_FD_187461 | JGI IMG/M metagenome (GOLD analysis project Ga0209536, IMG submission 187461) | Marine sediment microbial communities from White Oak River estuary, North Carolina - WOR-2-8_12 (SPAdes) (version 2) | ecosystem: Environmental > Aquatic > Marine > Intertidal zone >... | reverse complement strand
CGGCGAAGAAGATCTCTGCAGGAGAGCTGGCGAGCATAAGAAAGATGCTCGATGAATTCGAGGGAGAATAATCATGACAGCGTTGGAAGACATTCTTTCGCAGGAGATTGTCCAAAGACTCGGCTGGATGCTGCTGCATTTTATCTGGCAGGCGACGGCGATCGCAGTACTGCTCGCTATCCTGCTGGCGGCATTGAGAAAGGCCCCCGCTAATCTGCGTTACACAGTTTCATGCCTAGCGTTGGGGCTGATCGTCCTGCTGCCGACAGTGACAATGTGGTTGGTCGACGGTGCGGCGGCGCAACCGCCCGTCGTGCCCGAATCGGCGCAAGCGCCTGTCGTTTTGCGCACCGAACAAGTCGAAGAAATACCGATGGCTGAAATGCAGGTAGTTGAGGTTCCCGCGAAACCCGAAGAGCCTCGAAAAGGTCCGGCGATTCCGTGGAGGCAGCGCGCCGCTGAGCGGTTCGAACCAGCCCTGCCCCATATAGTCACAGGATGGCTGCTCGGCGTGTTCGCCCTTTCTCTCTGGCACTTAGGCGGCTGGACGCAACTGCAGAGGCTGCGAAGAAAAATGGTCGAGCCCGTGGATGTGTCACTGCGTGCAAAATTGGACGAACTGGCGGAGACACTCGGCGTAAAACGAGCCGTTCAATTGACCGAATCGGCCCTGGTCCAGATACCGACCGTCGTCGGCTGGCTGCGCCCGGTGATTCTGCTGCCGGCCAGCGCCCTGACGGGCCTGGCCGCCGAGCAACTGGAAGCTATCCTGGCCCACGAGCTAGCTCACATCCGCAGGCACGACTATCTTGTCAACATGCTGCAGACGGTCGTCGAGACACTCGGCTTCTATCATCCGGCCGTCTGGTGGGTTTCGCACAGAATTCGCGCCGAGCGAGAAGACTGCTGTGACGATCTGGCCGTCGGCGTCTGCGGCGACCGTATCGGCTACGCCCGGGCCCTGGCCTCGATGGAAGAAATACGGGCCGGCCGGAACGAATTAGCGGTGGCGGCAAGCGGCGGCAACCTGCTGAGACGAATATGCCGCCTTCTCGGCAAGGAATCCTCTGACTGCGGCCGGACAAGTTGGATACCGTCCGCAATTGCCATGCTGTTGCTAGCGACGATTGCCATACCGACGACTCTCGCTCTGACGACCCGCGATACATCTGACATCGGCTCTCCGGAAGCCACGCAAATCGGGGGCAAATCGACGGAGAACGTCCAGGCCCCCCGCGCACTGGGCGTCACACCGACACCTGCCGCCGAACACAAGGCGCATGTGCGGGTCGATTGCCTTGTCGTTGAAATCTATCCTTCCATGACAATCGACCGAGAGACATTGATCGCCGCCGAGAATCTGGTGGGTCAGTCCGTAGCGACACCGGCCGATGGGGGCAAAGCCGTACCGCGCAGAAGGTGGCCCTCCGGCAAGGATGTGTCGAGATCATGGAAGCCGACAGTCGAGCAGTTTATCAGGGAGGTAGTCGGCGCGATCACGAAGGTTCCGTTCGAGGAGCTTTCGAGTGTGGCCAATAATGCACAAACGACCCAGAAGCTGATTGACCTGCTGGCCTCAAGAGGCTATATGAGAATCCTGATGGCCCCGACGCTTGAAGTCGTCGAGGGACAGACGGCACGGATAGCGAGCGAGCAGAGCCGTCTCAGTGACCTCCAGGTCAGACCAAGAATCGTTGATGGCGGAATAGTACGCTTGCAGGCCGAAGGGACCATCATCAGGGAATTCCCTCAACAGGACAAAGAGCAGTTGCCGTCAGTCGAGAGTGTCAGCTTTTCAACTGAGGTCGGCCTCCTGCCCGGCTGGAGCCTGATTGTGGGCGGCGCGAGCAAGAGCGGACAAGCCTCCGAAGATCGTGCCGATGCAGATGTTGCCGGCGGACAAATGAACGAGCTTCTTATCGTTATCAGTCCGACGATACTGGACAGCGCCACCGGCTCCGAGAGCCCGGTCGGCACTCCGGTCGAGAGCGGCGACCGGCGCGAAGACGAGAGCGTATCGCAGAGCACTCGCGCCAAGGTGTCGAGAGGGCCTGCGCCGTCGGACGGACTTGCCAGGCCGGTCATGATAAGCTGCCTTGTCCTCGAAGTCTATCCTCACACGCCATTGGACAGAGAATCAATAATCGCGGCTGAGAATCTACTGGGAGAGAAAGCAGGGAGTAGCACCTCCGGCAAGTCGGTGCCGACAGTTGAGGAGTTGATCGGGAAAGTTACAGCAACGACGATGTCGATCGGAGAGCATTCGATTAAAACCACCGGTGGACAAATGATGCAAAAGATGATCGATCTGCTGGCTTCGAGAGGCGCTGTGAGAATCCTGATGAACCCAACGATCGAGGTAGTGGACGGCGGAAAAGGCAGAGTCGAATCAAAGCGGAAGGTTCCGATGGGCAAGGCAACTCCGCCCTCAACTCGATCGGGCCTTTACGTGGACGTAATCGACTACCTTGAAACTACGGCCCACATCCTCGATGACGGCAGGATAAGGCTGCTCACCGAAGGAACCATCAACAGAGAATTACCACGGCAGGACAAAGATCAGCCGCCGGCAATCACGAGTTCCAGCTTTTCAACTCAGGCCGTGATCGAGACGGGCCAGAGCCTGACAGTGGGCGCCACGAAGGACAGGCAGGCCGGAGCGAAAGACCTTGAAGAGCCGCAGACGGAGTTTCTTTTCATTCTGACCCCGACGATAGTAGAAACCACCAAGCCGCAAGATGAGACTGGAGTAGTTTCCACAGCGACACCAAAGGCACTCCCGCAAAAGATGATAACTCGCGTTTATGACGTTACCGATCTCATCGGCGAGCCCGCCGATCACGGCGGGATGAGCCGCCTGATGCATGCACATATTCTGGTACAGTTCATTCAAGAGCGAGTCGAGCCAGAGAGTTGGCACGATCTGAGTGACACAGGCGAGGGCACCATAACACCCTATCCGATGCAAGAGCCAAGGAAGCTCGCGATTTACAACGCTGCCAGATCTCATCGGGCAATCCAGCGACTTATAGAGAAAGTGCGCTCCGGCGCCGAGTCCGTTCCAGCAATGCTGTTGCCAGATGACCACAAAGAGTCGACGTATCCACCTCAGATCAACGAACTGCTCGAATTCGACCGCAGGGTCAAGAAGTCGGCCGAGATGCTGATGTATTTCGGCAGAGCAATGCTCGTCTACGCGAACGATCATGACGGCAGGTATCCCAATTTGCCTGATCAACTGCGTGAATATCTCCACACAGAGCAATTCACTTGGGCCCGGCAAAATATCGAATACTTCGGAGGAGGAAGAACGGTTTCGGACGACCCGGACGTCGTGCTGGCTTATAGGAAGCTGATCCCAGGAGCGAAGGGAACAAACGTCCTGTTCAACGACGGTCACGTTGAGTTTATCAGCGGTGCAAGAATGAGCGATCTGAACATCAGTATCACTACTATCCTGGTCGAAACTCGGATTCTGACAGTAGACGACAATTTCCTCAAGGCGATCGAACTCGACGCAAACTCTGTGGGCACGTCAGAACTCTTGTCAGCCGCTTCGGGCGCTGAGCCCAACTCGTGGCCGTATCTGATCGTTCTCGACGATCTCGAGGTAAGTCACCTTCTGAGAGCAGTGGGGGCTCATGATGGCAGCAAAATCCTCGCTGCGCCCCAGGTGTGCGCATTGGACGGTAGAGAAGCAACGATCAAGGTGGTATCAGAGGAGTATCACCTCCTTGGTCCGGTCAATCCGAATGATCCTCCCGGAAAGGCCAAAGCGAAACCCGAGGCCATAGAGGTGGGCACGTCCATTCGGCTCACCCCACATGTAACGCCTGACAAGAAAAACGTTGTTCTGGACTTCGAGTGGCTGCTTCGCCAGATCCGGGGTTTGGAGCGGCGCGCCGGCCCGGATAAAAAGAAACATAAGTTTCCCCTGGTTACCGTCAATGAGATAGAGACAATCGCCACGATTCCCGAGGGCAAGACACTGCTGGTGGGGCGCAAGATTACCAAGCAGATGGAAGTTGGATCTAAAACACCTGTATTGGGTGACTTACCTCTCGTCGGTGGACTCTTTCGCAACTATTCCAAAATCACCGACCAGAAGATGCTGTTGATACTGATCAAACCGACCGTCGATCCACAGATACCGCCGCCGACACCTCCGGCCTTGGACCCCGACGATCCGCTTGCGACCAAGCCCCGAGAGAAATCTGAAGGTCACTAGAAAACACGCGACAGAGACTGAAGACCGGCGACAAATACTCAGGAGTCTCCACCGCCGCCCTTCTCAACTGGAAACAAATCCCGCCAAGCTCCTAGCTGCCCTTCGACCCTGCGCGTATTTGCAGTTTCGGGACGTTTATGGTATTGTCAGATACCTGTGCGATTTGACTGCGCGGCTCGGGCGGCCGTACGCAAAGTATCCGCTGGCTTTTTCGCAGGCCTGACAGATGAATATACTTGGAATATCTGCATTCTATCATGACAGCGCCGCCTGCCTTGTGACGGACGGCAAGATAATCTCGGCCGCTCAGGAAGAGCGCTTTACCCGCAAGAAACACGATTTCTCATTCCCGAAAAATGCCATTGGTTTTTGCCTGACAAATTCGGGCCTTTGCGGTTCTGAGCTGGATTACGTCTGCTTCTATGACAAACCGTTCGTCAAGTTCGAACGTATTCTCGAGACCTACCTGGCCTTCTCTCCACTGGGCATACGATCCTTCACAAAGGCCATGCCGCTCTGGATAAAGCAGAAGCTGTGGATCAAAGACATAATCTCCAGGCAATTGAATTACGAAGGCCCCGTGCTTTTTGCCGAGCATCACGAATCCCACGCCGCCAGCGGCTTTTATCCGTCCCCTTTTAGCGAGGCCGCCTTCGTTACAATCGACGGAGTCGGCGAGTGGACAACAACAAGCTATGGCATAGGCAGAGACAACGAACTCGACATACTCGCCGAGATTCATTTTCCGCATTCGCTGGGGCTTCTTTATTCAACGTTCACGTATTACACAGGCTTCAAGGTCAATTCCGGCGAATACAAGGTGATGGGGCTCGCTCCGTACGGCCGACCCAAGTACAAGGATACTATCCTCAATGAGCTGATAGATATCAAGAAAGACGGCTCGTTTAAGCTGAACATGAAGTATTTCGGCTATTGCGCCGGCCTTAAGATGACGAACAGGCGATTCGAGAGGCTCTTTGGCGGTCCCGCTCGCAGGCCCGAGTCGCCGCTCACGCAGCGCGATATGGATCTGGCCAGGTCCGTGCAGGAAGTCGTAGAAGAAGCGATGCTCGGCATCTGCAGGCGCGCCTATCAGCAGACGCACATGAAGAACCTGGTCCTCGCCGGCGGGGTAGCGCTCAACTGCGTTGGCAACGGAAGGATTCTCAGGGAAGGGCCCTTCGAAAACATCTGGATTCAACCGGCGGCCGGGGACGCCGGCGGAGCTTTGGGAGCCGCACTGTTTGCATGGTACAAATGTCTGGGAAATGAACGAAAGACCGACGGCACGAACGATTCTCAGCGAGGCTCATACCTGGGGCCGGATTTCAAGGACGAGCAGATACTTGAGTTCCTCCAAAGCAAGGACATTCCATACACCAGGTTCAGCGAGGACGAGCTGTGTGACAAGGTTGCGGACCTGTTGGCACAGGAAAACGTGGTGGGCTGGTTCCGGGGTCCTATGGAATTTGGACCGAGGGCCCTGGGAGCGCGCTCGATAATCGGCGACGCCAGGTCGGTGAAGATGCAGGAGACTATGAACCTCAAGATCAAGTTTCGTGAGAGTTTCAGGCCCTTTGCGCCGTCGGTGCTGCAGGAAAGTGCATCGGAGTACTTCGAGATTGACGGGGCAAGCCCGTATATGCTGCTTGTCGCTCCTGTCAGAAATGAAATTCGAAGACAACTGACGGCCGAGCAGCAGTCGCTTTCAGGGCTCGACAAGCTCAAGGTCGTCGGCTCCGATATACCGGCGGTAACGCATGTAGACTATTCGGCGCGCATTCAGACCGTCAACTCGCAAACAAATCCTGCCTATCACAAGCTGATACGGAGCTTCAAAAGAAAGACGGGCTGTTCGGTTATAATCAACACATCGTTCAACGTTCGCGGAGAACCGATGGTCTGCAGTCCCAGGGATGCCTGGCTCTGTTTTATGAGGACAAACATGGATTATCTGGCTTTGGGCAATTTCCTGCTGGACAAGAAAGAACAGAAACCCCTGGAAAGCGACACGGACTGGCAGAGAGAATTCGAGTTGGACTAGGAGAGAAGGGAATTGGCAGGCACCGACAACAGAAATAGAAGTGACGCGAAAGAGCTGAGGAATTACGGTGTTGTCATGGCTCTCGCTCTAGCGGCCATAGGCGCCTTGCTGCTATGGCGGGATAAAGAACATTATCCTGCGTTCTTCGCTGTCGCCGCGGCGTTTCTTCTGGCAGCACTGGCGGTACCGGTCGCCCTCAAGCCCGTCTACAGGGCATGGATGACGCTTGGCAGTCTTATAGGATGGGTAATGACAAGGGTTATTCTGATAACAGCCTTCGTAGTTCTGCTAGCCCCCATTGGTCTGCTGCTTAGGCTCTGCGGAAAGGACATTCTCGACATAAGGTTCAAGGCCGCCGGGCAAGACAGCTACTGGAAAGAAAAAGACTCGAAGGAGCCGGGGGAAAGAGACTACGAAAAGCAGTTTTAGCTTGAGGGGGCAGTAGATGAAAGCCGAAGAAACTAAGAGGCGCCAGTTGCCGGAAAAGTATAGGCTCTGTCTGAAAACTCCGTCGTGGGCCCGAGAGCGAGCGGTTTTTCGCCTGACAAAGACGGCGAAGCAGGCGATATTGGTTGTATCGTCGATGGAGCCGGATGCAGTCAGGCAGAAAACAAGCCGCTCGAAGCCAGATCGAGTTTTCAGACAGAGCCTAGGACATATTGAATAGGGACGCACTTGTGAGCAAAGTATCTATATTTGTCGAATTCCTTCTGTTTCTAAAGCACCGCAAGAAGTGGTGGCTGATTCCAATCGTGATAGTCCTCGTACTCCTGGGAGTGCTTTTAGTGCTGAGCGAGGGTTCGGCTCTGGCGCCGTTCATCTATACGTTGTTCTAGCCTCTGTCAAAGTCACCCGACTTCAACCGCGTGCCATCAGATTGACGAAGTCTTCGAACAGGTAATTTGAATCGTGGGGCCCGGGCGAGGCCTCAGGGTGGTACTGGACGCAGAAGGCGTTGAGCTTTTTGCAGGCAAATCCTTCGTTGGTATTGTCGTTTAGATTCAGGTGTGTCAGTTCGACCTCCTGGGCGGTCAGCGAATCGATGTCGACGCAGAAGCCATGATTCTGAGCGGTTATTTCGATCTTGCCGGTGCGGAGGTTCTTGACCGGATGGTTGGCACCGCGGTGGCCGAACTTGAGCTTGTAGGTCTTGGCGCCGAGAGCAAGTGCGAGGATCTGGTGACCCAGGCAGATGCCGAAGATCGGGAGTTTGCCGAGAAGCTCACGGACGGTCTTTACGGCATAGTCGACCGGCGCCGGGTCGCCGGGTCCGTTGCTGAGGAATACCCCGTCCGGCTTGCGCGCCATGACTTCCTCGGCTGACGTCGACGCCGGCACAACGTGAACGTCACAGCCATGTGAGCGAAGGAGCCTGAGGATATTGTGTTTAACACCGAAATCGAAAGCGACGACCTTGAACTTTTCTCTAGGCCTGCACTGTTCGCCCGTCAATACATCGGTCACACCGACGTCCCAATCGTAGGGCTTTTTCGTGGTAACATCCTTGACTATGTCCCTTCCAACCAGGCCGGGGTACTCGTCCAGCTTCTTCTTTAGATTCTTCAGATTGAATTCGGTCGAGGAAATGACGCCCCGCATCGCTCCGGCTTCGCGGATGTGCTTTACCAGCGCCCTGGTGTCGATGCCCTCAAGACCGACGATGTTGTTGGCCTTTAGATAATCACTCAGCGAGTCGGTATTTCTCCAATTGCTGGGGTAATCGCAGTTTTCTTTGACGATGAAACCACTGGCGAAGATTTTGCGCGATTCGGAGTCGTCTCTGTTGGTTCCGTAATTGCCGATCAGCGGGTACGTCATCGTCACTATCTGCTCGTTGTAGGATGGATCGGTCAATATCTCCTGATAGCCGGCCATGCTGGTATTGAACACAACCTCGCCGCACTTCTGGCCCTCGGCGCCAAAAGAGGTGCCTCTGAAAATCGTGCCGTCTTCCAATAGCAGAATAGCTTTCACCTGCGGGTTTCCTTATCGATAGTACAACTGAATGGGCTTGACACCGATCTTTCTTTGCTTCATCGCCTCGATTGCCTTGGCCACCGCGCTTGCTCCCCGGATCGTCGTCACGTAGGGCACCTGTCTGTCGAGGGCGTTTCTCCTTATAGAGAACGAGTCCTTTATCGACTGCTTTCCCATGGTGGTATTTATGATCAGGTCCGCCTCGTCGTTCTTGATCGCATCGACGACGTTGGGCCTGCCCTCGGTGATCTTCAACACGAACCGCGACGGGATATTGTTGTTTATAAAGGCGATGCACGTGCCCTTCGTCGCCATGATTTCGAAGCCGAGGTCATGCAGCTTGCGGGCGACCTCGACCGCCTTCGGCTTGTCACGGTCCCCTACGCTGAAAAACACATTGCCGGCAGTTGGCAGCGTATTGCCCGCTGCGATCTGCGATTTTGCGAACGCGATCCCAAAGTCATCAGATATCCCCATTACTTCGCCGGTAGAGAGCATTTCCGGGCCCAACAGCGTGTCTATGCCGGGGAATTTAAGGAACGGAAAGACCGCTTCCTTGACGGCAAAATGATCGTGCTGAACCTCTTTCGCGAAACCCAGCTCTTCCAGAGTCATGCCGGTCATAATCTTGGCCGCGAGTTTCGCCAGAGGCACACCGATAGATTTGCTCACGAACGGAATTGTCCTCGACGCCCGCGGATTCACCTCGAGTATGTAGACCTGCTCGTCTTTGACCGCAAACTGAATGTTTATAAGCCCCTTTACCTTCAACTCCAGCGCCAGCAGCTTTGCCTGTCTCTTGATCTCGGCCAGTACCTTTTCGCCGATCGAAACGGGCGGCAGCGAGCACGCGCTATCGCCCGAATGAACGCCGGCCTCCTCGATATGCTCCATTATGCCGCCGATCACGACCTTCTTGCCGTCGCTGATGGCGTCGACGTCCAATTCCGTTGCGTCGTCGAGGAACTTGTCGATCAGAATCGGATGCTTGCCCGAGACTTCGATCGCCTCTTCGACTGAGGCCTCCAATTCCTGCTTGTCGTGGACGATCTGCATCGCACGGCCTCCCAGTACAAAGGAGGGCCTTATCAGCAGCGGAAAGCCCAGCTTCTCGGCGATTTTGAGTGTTTGAGCATATGTCCTCGCAGTGCCGCTGTAGGGCTGGCGGAGATTGAGCTTTTCGACGAGTCTGTGAAATCGCTTGCGGTCCTCGGCCCGGTCGATGCTGTCCGGCGAGGTGCCAATTATTTTGACACCGGCCTTTTCAAGGGGCACGGCAAGTTTCAACGGAGTCTGGCCTCCGAACTGCACGATGACGCCGTCCGGGTTTTCCTTTTCCACGATGGACATCACATCTTCGAACGTGAGCGGCTCGAAGTAGAGCCTGTCCGACGTATCGTAGTCGGTGCTCACCGTCTCGGGGTTGCAGTTGACCATGATCGATTCGACACCGATCTCTCGCAGCGCGAACGCCGCGTGGACGCAGCAGTAATCGAACTCGATCCCCTGGCCTATGCGGTTGGGACCACCGCCGAGAATGATGACCTTTCTTCTATCTGTCGGATTCGCCTCGCACTCGGATTCGAAAGTAGAATACAGATAAGGCGTCGTCGCCTCGAACTCGGCGGCGCAGGTGTCGACGGTTTTGTAAACGCAATTGATTTTGAGATCTAGCCTGCGCCTTCGCACGTCCAACTCTTCTGTAGCGAGCAGGGATGCCAGGTACTTGTCGCTGAAACCGTACTCTTTGGCCTTTCGCAGCAGACCGGGCGAAAGTCCACCGTTGCTCTTACTTGCGAGCGTTCTGATCTTACCCTCGAGTTTGATGATGTCCCTTATGTTGTTGAGGAACCACGGATCGATCTTGGTCAGAGCGAAGAGTTCCTCAACTGACATCTTTCGCCGCAGCGCCTCGGCCACATACCAGAGCTTGTCCCAGCAGTTCGTCCGCAGCTTGTCCTTGAGTTCGCCAGTCGAGAGATCTTCGTTATTGACGTGCCTGCCATCGAGCGAATGACGGTCTATTTCGAGTGACCTTATAGCCTTCTGCAGCGATTCCTTGAATGTCCTGCCGATTGCCATCGCTTCACCGACCGATTTCATCTGTACCGTCAGCTCCGGATCGGTCTGCGGGAATTTCTCGAACGTAAATCTGGGCCACTTCACGACGCAGTAGTCGATGGTCGGCTCGAAACAGGCGGGTGTCTTCTTGGTGATGTCGTTCGTAATCTCGTCGAGGGTGTATCCGACGGCCAGCAGCGATGCGATCTTGGCGATGGGAAAGCCCGTCGCTTTGGACGCGAGTGCCGAGCTTCGCGAGACCCTCGGGTTCATCTCGATTACGTAGAGCTTGCCGTTCTCGGGATTGACGGCGAATTGGATGTTCGAGCCGCCCGTCTCGACGCCGATCGCACGGATGATCTTCAGCGAGGCGTCTCTCATCAACTGGTATTCCTTGTCGGTGAGCGTCTGGGCCGGGGCGACCGTGATGCTGTCGCCGGTGTGAATCCCCATCGGATCGAGATTTTCGATAGAGCAGACAATGACGACATTGTCCTTGTTATCTCTCATTACCTCGAGTTCATACTCTTTCCATCCGGCGACGGATTCTTCGACGAGGACCTGGCTTTTGGGACTCAGATTCAGCCCCCAGTGTATGAACTCTTCATACTCTTCGGCGTTATAGGCGACGTTTCCACCGGTGCCTCCGAGCGTATAGCTGGGCCGGATAATAGCCGGATACCCGATGTAGTCGACGATTTTCTTCGCCTGGTCCCAGGTGTTCACCGTTCCGCTCCTGGGCACTTCGAGCCCGCACTCGGCCATTACTTTCTTGAACCGGTCTCTCTCCTCGGCCTTCTTGATGGTCTTGAGGTTGGCCCCCAGCATCCGGACTTTGTATTTCTTCAGAACCCCGTTCTCAGCCAGCGAAACAGCCGTGTTCAGGCCGGTCTGGCCCCCCAGGGTGGGCAACAGGCTATCGGGCCTTTCCTTGGCGATGATTTTTTCCACAATCTCCGGCGTGATCGGCTCGATATACGTCCTGTCGGCCAGCTCGGGATCGGTCATTATTGTCGCAGGATTGCTGTTGACCAGAACGACCTTGTAGCCGGTGTTCTTGAGCACCTTGCATGCCTGGGCTCCGGAATAGTCAAACTCGCAGGCCTGGCCGATCACTATCGGCCCGGAGCCTATTATCAGTATCTTGTGAATATCCTTGCGTTTCGGCATTAAATTCGTCAATCGCCCTTCGTCGATCGTCACACCGCATCCCTGCACCCCATCCCCATTTGTTGACCTGGTGCAAACCGGAATCCTGCACACTATAGCCACCAAATCCGAAAACTGCAAGGGCCATTTCAATTGATTATTGTTCTTCGTGGTGAATCCACAGGCGTGCAAATGCGTGAAATCCGTGTCTGAAAGAGGTTCCCCCGACGACGGATCTTCCTACAGAGCCTCAGCGATACGCCGCACAGGCGGCAATGCGTCGCTCAATCTCGTCGATCAGCCGATTGTAGGCCTGGCCGCCGACCCCTCCGTAGCGTGATTGCAGCTCGGCATCGGGAATTCCTTCGGGCAGATCGGCCGCCGGCGGGAAGAACTCCTCGATGCTAAAACCTCGCGCGAGACGATCCTGCATGGCACGGGCAGATGACTGGTCGCGAGTTGCCCGCAGGGCAAATGTAGTTCCGGCCCGGTCTGCGAGCAGATCGGCAAACGAGAAACCACTTCCGCCTCTGCCTGCGTCAAGCTCCTCCTTAAGCAAACCGGCGGCGTCACTGACATCGTCGGAAAGTATTGCGATAGCTGCACTGACGCAAAAATGCTTGGTCCAGTCGGATCGCCGGCGAACAGTGACGCGGAGCAGGGCTCGACGAGCGGAAAGATAGTCACGGTCAGGCAGGACCGACCCAAGGAATTCCTCGAGGCGATGATGACCCAGAAGCACGCCGAGGGCGAAAATACCCGCCCGATTCTCGGTGACGGGATCCCTCTGCGCAGAGCGCTCTCTCGCCAGGGCAAAAACTGTCTCAAGGCACATACCGAAACTCGGCTGCTTGCCAGGTATCTGGGTAACAGCCGCGAGAAGGTTCTCCACTTGAGCGCGGGTAGAGGTGAGCACTTCTTCGCTCGCCGTCGCCGGTCCGAAAAGATCCTGCCGAAAACCGGGGGGCAGGTCCACCCGCCCATAAGTTACTGCGATCGAGTCTGGGTCGATCTGCACGACCTCGATTGCTTTGGCAAATGGTTTCGAGAGTCTGTGCTCATTGAGGAGTGCTGTGACGGCAGGGGAGAGGAGATTGAGCAACCAGCGAGGGACTTTCAGAGAGCCCAGAGAGCACCGGTAGATATTCAATCGCACGAGGTTATCCTCAACTTCTGAGTTGCCGTCCACCTCCAGGTTCAGATAGCGAGTCTTTCGGCCTCCGGGGGCAATGCCAATCGAGGCAGAGAAGCAGGCGTAGTCGTGCCCCAGATCGACCTTTGCCTTTCTATCCGGCGAACCGATTGACAGGCCCCAGGAGAGCAGGACGTTTATGTCGTGATCGGTCAGCCGCAGTCGGTGGAGCTGGCCCTCTGCCAGGGACCTTGGGTTCTTGCCGCGAACAAGACGCACGAGACGTCGCTTCTCTGCGGAAGTCACGCGGGCCGCTTCAAAAGGCAGAGGCGTTTCTTCAACTACCATCCAGAGAGTGATGCCCGCACCAAGAGCGCCCAGAAGTACCAGCAACGCCAGCTTCGGCAGGAACAAGAAGCGGGCCAGCCAGCCGCGAAGCCATGTTGTGCCCATCCACGTTCCGAGAAGGCAGCCAAGCACCGGAAGCGTCAGAGCGAGTACTTCAGAGACATGCCATGACAGACCCATCTTGACAACGTGCACGAGAGCCGCCAGTACACTTGCTACAACCAGGCCGGGAAGACTGATCGCAAAGCGGCTAAGCAAACCCTGACCGCGAGGAACAACCATTGCTGAGATAAAACCCACAGGAACGAAGAGTGTGAATTCACAGAGGCCCTTGAGGGCAAGCCCGCCCATCCATGCAAAAAACCATCGTGAGCCCTGCATCTGCCACCCAGGCACGCTAGTGGCCTCGCCACCGTCGCTATGGAGCATAGCCCGGTATAGGAGGAATGACAGGTATACAGCTAAGACCAGCCAAGCGACACATTTACTGCGACCACTTATTCGGTTTTCCGGCTCGACGGCAGGATTGAAGCGGCCGGGAGTTTGTCTCTGAAATGCGTTTGCACGCACTCGGACAGGACTCGCAGTATCCTCAATCAATGGTCTGGCAGGTCGATCGTTTGAGCGCAATATGTCTTCTCCATAATCGTTACATTTTGTATTCGGCACGTTTACTATATCTCTTTATTTCTTTATGTCTAAACGAATAAAGTATAGGTAAACAGGACCAGGAGACATCGGAAGGCAACGCTGATATGTGACGATTAGCGGCAAAACTAGGCCGGACTGAAGTTCGCTGGGACTGAGGTAGCTCGACCTATCTACGGTGACTGGAGCCGGCCCGAACGTAATCGAGTGGCGCCCCGGAATCGGGTGACGCCGAATAGATGTTTGGAATTCCCGTGAAAAATCGTGCAAGCGTCTTGACAAAAGCTTGCTCACAGATGTCCCACGATTTCCCCTATTGAAAGACCGGAGGTCTAAGAGGCCGACATCAATTCAGCAATTGAGTGCAGCAGAACGTTCTGTAAATGCCTAAATGCTAGAATAGCGAATGTCTGCGCTTGAACTCTACATAATTGTAGCCCTGACTCGATTTCTTCATCACGCAGGATTCTTAGCTCTGATTTTTATCATGAAAGTCTTTCCCAGTATTCCTCGGGCATATCATGGGCGACTTTCAAAGCCCCGTTGGCGCCAGCATATATTGGTTCTTCTACTTTGTCTACGTGCCCACCGCCGAGTTCATTCATAGCCCGTTCGAGGACCCGATCCAGACCAGGAATTAGCGATCCTCCTCCGCCAAGCAGAACGTTATTACGCAAACGAGCCTGAAACTCAGGGTCAAAAGTAGCAATAAGTCTGTGAAGCGCGTCCACCATGGGTTTCACAATTGTAAGGCATGCTTCCCTCATCTCCTTGGTGATATCGAATTCAGTGGGCCGACCATCAACCGGAAGGGTAACCTTGATAGGATCAACAGAATCCTCTATACTGGAGAAACGTTCCTTGATTTCCTTTATCATCTGGATGGTGAACTGGGCTTCGGGATGCGCGGCCTTTATAGACTCGAAAAGAGTCCGGTCGATGTGGTCACCGGCTTCATCCAGGCTAATCTGGTCCTCGGCGTCTGGCATGGTACCGTGCATGCGGCAGAGGTCGATAGTGCCTGCGCCAATGTCAATAACCAGCGCCTCATCCAGCCTTTCCAGTCCGTAGGCCACTGCGAAAGGCTCTGAACAGATAATTATGGAATCAGCCAATTCACGAACTGACTCGATTATAAGACGCTTGTTATCCATAGAAGCCTGAGCAGGAGCACCTATCACCACATAGATAAGATCTCCCTTGCGTGAGCGGGCCATTTCCAGTGCATGACGGATTATATCTCCGGCTGCTTTCTTTTCAACATCGTCGTTTTTTATAACGCCCTTTGCCAGTGGCTGATGAAAATCTAGAGATGTGCGCTTGTTTATGGCTTCCTGGCCAAAAAGCGCTCTACGGCCCTTGAAAAGTTTTCTCGATATAATGTCCTTGGGATAGCCAACAGCAGTAAAGACTGACTCACGAATTCCGTTGCTTGCCGATACCGCGGTGCGGCTGGTACCTAAGTCCACCCCTACATAAAGAACTCCGGCATCCCGATGGCCATCTTTTGGGTCTGTGTCTGTTTTATTCTTGCCTTTTTCTGACATACTGCATCCTTTCCTATAAATACTAACGGCATACTAAGCGGTATCAGGTTAAACTGCTGCGAATCTCGAGATTGTGTTCAAAAAGGATTTTTAATAGATCTCGTTTCTTCTGAAAGTTAGCATCATCAATCGAAAGTCCCTGGACGGATGTGTATACAGAGGCTACCCCACTATCATACGCTGCCGCCAGTGCTTCACGCAAATGGGCCACTTCCCCCTCAGATAGCTTCAAGTCCTTGGCCATCCGCACCAATCTTCGCCTGAGTTCTTCCATGTGCTCCATCGAGTCTTTTTCCATCCGGTCTACTACTTGGAGCTGCCCATCAAAATCCTGTCCGAGCATTAGGCAAATTCTCTCGAGCATGCGGGACTTACCACCGGGAAGATTGGTTAGCTGACCTTCGAGTTCCTTCTCAAGTTCTTTAAAGAGGACTCGCAGTTCTTCGATAAAATAACGGGGAGCTGAGACTATCAGATCGGCTTCACTCTTCTCTTTTTCAGCCTCGATTTGCTGACGCACATTAGAGACTTCTGCTTCCAGGAACCGACGCTGCTCATAAACCTCCTTGCTAAGCGCATTCCATATGTCGCGCAGCACTGCGTGCTTATTGACTAATTTTATTGTACGAAAACCTTTCCAAGTTAGAACCGTCTTTGTCCTGCAATGACGTCTGGAAAAAATGTCCGTAATTTCGTCTTTTTTAAGCACCATAAACTATTCCTCGAAAGTACTTATCGGCAAAAAGTCAATCACTATTTACTATTTACCACTATTTGATGTTATAACCGTTCACGGGCAAAATCGTGTTTTTTGATCCAAGAATAGTGGTATTCAATGTGACCATAGGTTGATATCGCCAGTGACATTATCGTGAAGCTTTATTATTGGCCCAATAGAGGCGTTTTTGCCCGTGAACGGTTACAATTTGTATTATAGGACATCAAAGAAGCCCTCAATCTGGCCGGTTGATAGTCATAAGACAAATCATTCGATCAGAATGAGGGCTTAGGGTGAGAAACGAAAGACAGAGTACTATTTGTCAAGGATTGCGTCTCTGAAATCCCTGGCTTCCTGCAGCAAAGAGAATCAGAGCCGATGGCATACCGACAACATAGGCTGCCAAACCCATAACGCTTGCGGTTCGGTTCACACGAGAACACATGCAGTGAAGGCTATCGCAGTTTCCAGTCACTTGGTGTTGAAACGAGCCTCAATCATCTAACATCTGGAGAATCCTCCTGATCTACGAGCGTTCGTTAGTTGTGAATGCTTCAATCATGGGGCCGATCTCCAGT
>Ga0209536_100007589_pt1 | contig 16430 bp, 9 predicted proteins | sample DeeMarSeWOR28_12_FD_187461 | JGI IMG/M metagenome (GOLD analysis project Ga0209536, IMG submission 187461) | Marine sediment microbial communities from White Oak River estuary, North Carolina - WOR-2-8_12 (SPAdes) (version 2) | ecosystem: Environmental > Aquatic > Marine > Intertidal zone >... | reverse complement strand
GGAAGGCCATACATCCTGCAGACCCGGGCAGCGAAGCGTACGGCGCGCGCTGCCGTGCGGATCGCGGTCGACATGGTTCGGGAGGGCATGCTCTCGAAAGAGCAGGCCCTCGCACGACTCGACGCGGGCTCACTCGAGCAGCTCCTGCAGGCACGTCTGCCGACCGAGGGCGAGTTGGCCCATCGTGGAGTTCACCCCGCGGCAACTGGCCTGCCGGCGAGCCCAGGCGCCGCCTCGGGGCGCATCGTTTTCGACGCGGACGACGCCGTCCGATCGGCCGCCGAAGGTCAGGACGTGATCTTGGTGCGGCAGGAGACGAGCGCCGAGGACATCCACGGCATGAAAGTCGCCAAGGGAGTCGTGACCTCAGCCGGAGGCATGACGTCCCATGCAGCGGTCGTTGCACGCGGGCTTGGCAAGTGCTGCGTGGTCGGATGCGCGAGCCTTCGGATCGACTTTCGGGCGCGGACCGTGCACCTCAACGACCAGGCCGCACCCTTGCAGGAGGGCGACCTCCTCACGCTCGACGGCTCGACTGGTAACGTCTACGCAGGGGCGCTTGACTTCGTCGCCTCGAGCACGGTCGACGAGCTCACCGAGTTGATGAGCTGGGCTGACGAAGCCCGACGCATGCGGGTCTACGCCGAAGCCGACACCCCGCAGGCAGCCCGAGCGGCGCTGAGCTACGGCGCGGACGGTGTGGGCTTGTGCAGAACCGAGCGGATGTTCTTCGCGCCTGATCGCTTGCTCGCAATGCAATGTGCACTCCTCGCGGTCGAAGACGAGCAGCGGAAGCACTGGCTAGCCAAGCTTCAACATGCTCAGTGCGAAGACTTCGTCGAGATTTTCGACGCGATGAATGGCCGCCCGGTCACGATCCGCCTGCTCGACCGCGCGCTCGAGGAGTTGATGCCCGAGGATGATCCCTCGCTTCACGGCGTTGCCAAGGCGCTCGACCTCGAGGTCCGAGAAGTCCGCGAGGCGGCCGAGCGCCATCGCGAAACAAACCCGGCATTCGGCCATCGTGGAGTCCGCGCCGGCCTCACCACCCCGGGCCTCTATGAGATGCAGCTGCGTGCCATGCTGCTGGCCGCGCGGCAGTGCGCCGAGCGAAAGATCCGCGTCGAGCTGGAGGTGCTGATCCCGATGGTCGCCTTCGTTTCCGAAGTCGTCGCGCTGCGCGCCGCGCTCGACCGAGTGCAGGCCGAAGTGTTCGAGGCTTCCACCGATCTCTTTGCCTGCCGACTCGGGACGATGATCGAGGTCCCGCGCGCCTGCCTGATTGCGAACGAGCTCGCTGAGCACGTCGACTTCTTTTCGTTCGGGGGCAACGACCTGACGCAAACCGTTCTGGGAGTGAGCCGCGATGATGCCAGCCGATTCCTCCCCGACTATCAAAACGAGCTGGGGCTCCTTGCTGGAGATCCGTTCACGGTCCTCGATGCGCGAGTCATCGAGATGATCGCGATCGCGCTCGAGCGGGGGAAGAGTGCCCGCTCGAGCCTCGTCGCAGGTCTTTGCGGGGACCAAGGTGGGAGCCCGGCGTCGATCGAAGCCTGTGAGGGCCTCGGGCTCGATTTCGTCTCGGCGCCGCTTTCCCGGCTTCCTGGGGCCCGACTTGCGGCCGCCCAGGCTCGAATTCGCTGAAATTGCGGTTGCTGAGCCGCCGTCCCCGTGTTGGAATGTATGAGGCTGAAAGATTGCCGTAGAGCTGTATGCCGATCGATGCGAGCGGGTTTGACGACGGAGGGGCGGAGAGGCCTCATTCCGGGGTGGCGGCATCCCCGTCGAGCCTGATCGGTCAAACCATCGACAAGCGGTATCGCGTCGAGGCGTTGCTCGGCGAAGGCGGCATGGGCTTGGTCTACCGCGTCATCCACACAAGCCTCAACAAGCCGCTCGCGATCAAGGTCCTACGGCGCGAGAACACGCACGATGAAGAGGTGCTCGCGCGCTTCCGGCGCGAGGCGGAGAGCGCTTCTGCAATCGGCAACCAGCACATCGTCGACATCAACGACTTTGGTGTGCTCGACGATGGATCGACATACTTCGTGATGGAGTGCCTCGACGGGATGGACTTGATCGAGGCGATGGACCTGGCCCAGCGCATGCCGGAGGAGCGCGCGCTTCACATCGCCGTTCAGATTTGCAAGGCACTCGGCGCGGCGCACGACGCAGGCATCGTTCATCGAGATCTCAAGCCGGAGAACGTCTTTCTCACCGCGCGGGACGGCACACCGGACTTCGTGAAGATTCTAGATTTCGGCATCGCCAAGGTGGCGAACGGCCCGACCCGCCTCACACGCAAGGGCGAGGTGCTCGGGACACCGCACTACATGTCCCCAGAGCAGTGCGAGGGTGAGGACATCGACCAGCGCACGGATATCTATGCCCTCGGCGTTCTGCTGTACGAGATGCTCACCGGCCATGTTCCACACGACGCCGACACGGTGATGGGCATCCTCACCAAGCACCTCTACGAGGACCCAATTCCGCCGGCGACCCGGGTACCTCAGCTCTCCGGGGAGCTCGAGCGCGTCGTCATGCGGTGCCTCGAGAAGAATCCAGAGCGGCGCTACCAGACGATGCGCGAGCTCGGTTCGGATCTCTCCCGAATTCGGTCGGGCGGCAGGCCACGTGGCCCGGACACGGTCACGCTCACGCCGACGCGTCCGCCCGCGCGCCGCCCCCGAGTCCGCCCAGTTCTCGTGGCGGGGGTTGCCGTCTCCCTGCTGGCCCTCGCCGGCACGCTTGTGGTCACGGCTCTCGGGGAAGGCAAACAGGAGCCGGCGCCCATCGGCCTGGCTCCGACCACCGACGGACCAAAGGACGCCGCGCCGACGGCGCACTCGGAGACGAAGCCGGCCGAAGCCTTGCAGACAGAGCCTGCCGAGGCGGCGAGCGCGGCGATGGTGGATCGACCCGCCGACCGCGCCCAGCCGCCGCGGCGCAAGCCCGCCAGGCGCAAGCACGTGACTCGCGGGAACGCCGCTCCGCGCGACGACTCGACGATCCTCGATCCCTGGAAATAGAGGGCTCCTCTGCGAGTTGCCCCCCATGGGGTGAACGGCTAGGGTGGCGCCCCATGGGGTCGCGATTCGGCCCGCAGAGCGCCTCGATGGGCTTGGCTCTGGGGTTCTTGCTCATGTCCGGCACGGTCTCGACCGGATGCGTCAACAAGACCGGGGAAGCGCTGGCTCCGGGCCTGATGTCCTTTCCGATCGCGATCGAGCTCTCGCCCGACGAGGATGAGGACGGCAATCCGAAGTTCCTCTACGTCACGAGCTCGAATTTCGCCCTTCAGTACAACTCGGGGAATGTTCAGGCCTACGACCTCCAGAAGCTTGTCGATGGCATCCTGACCGGCTGCGTCAGTCGATGGGTCAGCTCCGACCCGGACTGCACCGGCGATTGTTCGTGTGACCCGCAAACGAACCTCGATTGCGTGGCAATCCCGCCCGGCATCGAGGAGGAGTGCCTCGCCGACGACTTCGAGGGTGACATCAACAGCCCGCAATGCGCCTGCGATCCGGACCCCGCCGACGAAAGCTGCGTCCTCGTCCCGCCCGATCGTTGCTCGGTCGTTCCGGCCGACATTCGCCTTCGCAATCCGAGGCAAGCCGCATTGAAGCTGGTGCCTGTCGAGGGGCTCATCACTGGAGAGGTCGAAATCGGCTCGTTCTCAGACGGGCTCGGCCTGTCGACGAACGGGCGCCGGCTCTACGTCCCCGTTCGCAGCGACGCCAACATCACCTGGATCGACGTGAACGAACAAGGCCAGCTCAGCTGCGGCGAGCCTTTCGGCGTCTACCAAACCTGCTCGGGGAAGTACCGTGATGGCGCGGGAGAGCAGGTGAACCCAAGCGTCGACATCTCGTTTCCACCAGACCCAGTCGACGTCTACGTAGGTGATCTGTCCGACGACTTCGCGCCGCCCGGCGACGAAGACGATCCGATCTACAACGGGGACTACATTCTCGTCGCGCACCGCGAGGGGCACGCGAGCCTCTTGATCGATCAGGTGCCGCAGCCCGGCGTGAACCCGAGTGAAGAGCCGCGACCTCGGTTCGCGGCGACACTGGACGAGCTCGCTGCCGAACAGGTGACGATCACGTTCGAGCCCGGCGCCAAGCGCGCCTGGATCCCCAGCTCACTCGAGAACGTCGTCGTGCGGGTCGGCATTGGCATCGACGGCGATCCAACGCAAAGCTCGCTATTCGACGCCGGCACCCTATTCGTAACCGGTCTCGATCGCGGCACGAGCAACCGCGACATCCGTTTTGATCCGCGGCCCGACCGAGACCTCGCATACATCGTCTCGAAGTCCCCCGAAGCGCTCGTCGTCGCCCGTACCGCCGTCGCCGGTGGTGAGCTGAACATGGTGGGCCAAATCTCCACTTGCCGTGATCCCTCGCGGGTCCAACTAGCCGAGGTCCCGGCGCGAGGCAGCAGCGTGCTTCTCGCCTTCGTCAGCTGCTTCCTGTCGAGACGCGTCAACGTGATCGACACTGACAGGTTTCAGGGCCTGACGACTCTCACCAACGTCAGCGGCGCCTTCGAGTTCGTCATCGATCCCTCTCGGCTCCTGATGTACACGGCCGATTTCAGCACGTCCGTGCTTCGTGTCGCCGACCTGCGCCCGCTCGTCGCTTGCCTCGAAGGAGGCAGCACGGCGCCGGAGGAATGCTCGCCGCGACTGCTCGGCCTCGTCGGCTACCCACAGCCCGTCTCGGAGCTGCCACGATGACTCGATGGAGCGCCTTGCTTGCCTGCGGGTTACTGCTGGCATCGTGTAGGAACAACGCCAACAACGTGGTGTTGGCGTCCCTCGATCGGACCGAGAAGATCGACTTGGTGTGCGGGCGGGTCGAAGACATCGGCGGCAACCGCTACGAGTTCTTCGGCGCACTGCCTCTCGCGCTCTGCGAGGAGGACCCCGACTCTTTGCAGGGCCCGCAGCCGCGACTCCTCGGCGAGGTGACACAGACGGAGAGCGGCACGCTCGCGGTCGTCGATTTCACGAATGGCGCGGTCTTCAACACGAACATCACAGTGCCGGGCGTGACGGCACTGAGGGTTGGTGAACAGCCGACGGCGGTTCAAGTTTCCGAAGTAGACGCCCGCTATACGTACGTGAGCAGCTTCAGCCCGAAGAGCGTACAGGCGATTCCGACGCGCGAGGTCGTCACCGGAATTGCCGACGTGTTGGACCGGCAAGAGGTGCGGTTCGACGCCGGCCCGACCGATCTGGTCCTGCATGAGGAAGCGACCTTCGAAGAGATCGAGGAGGGCGGAGAGACGCTGGCGCGGACGAACGTCAGGTACCGGTATCTCTACGCGGCGCTCCCCGATCTCGGTCAAATCGCGCAAATCCAGGTTACAGTCGACGACGACACGGGCGCACAAACCTTTGGCGCGATCCAGCCCCTCCAACTCGACACCTATACCTGCGACACCGTGACGCCCGTCGTCCCTCCCGCCTCCGACCAAACCGACTACCATCGAATCTGCCCTGCCGACTTCGATGACCGAGGGGAGGGCCGGTTCATCAAGGAAGTGACGACGACCTTGCCTTGCAACGAAGGCACTGGGAGAGGACCGGTGCCGGTCGCGCTTGCCATCGACCCGGGGGACCCGCGGAACCCCGTCGACGACGTGTTGCTCGTCGCCGACGCGAATCAACCCATCATCCACCGGTTTGGCGTCTGGGAGAACGGAGCAACCGCCCAGGAACCGATCGTCACGCTCACTCCGACCACCGACGTGGACGTGACGCCGTTCGTTCCGGCAACCTCGAACCAAGACGACCGTGACGCCACGCAGCGTTACCTGTATGCCGTGGGCGCGCGCGACGGCAGCGTACTCGCGGTCGATTACACGCCGGACTCGCCTACCTTCGGCGCAGTGCTGCCGGTGCTTGCCGGACAGAGCCCGCGGGCCAACGAAGAAAACGCAGAGTCCCGGAACCGGGTTCGTTCGGCTTTTTCGAACGCCCGTTCGATCGAGGTGCTCACGCCATTCTACGAGCTCGACGGCAACCTCCGCATCCCCGCAGGTGACCCCGACACCGACATCTGCGACCCCGACGACCCCGACGTCGCCTCGCTCGCCCAGAACGCACGCAACATGCGCGGCGTCTTCCTGGCCGTCAGCCTCTCCAATGGCACGATCTTCTTCCTCGACGTCTACGATCTCAACGCTCCATGCCGCGGCGGAGAAGGGAATACCGCCTGTACGCTTGCCGAGACGAGCTCCGATCGCTTCGCCAGCATTCGTAGGCACAGGAGACGCTTTGGCTTCACGCCGAACACGTTCATCGAGGTCGATGGCGCCCCTTCGGTACAGTTCAATGCGGCTCCGGGGGTAATCGACGAAACCACGGGACTGCCCGAGAGCTCCGATGGACCGGGCCTCGAGTTCGTCGAATGCCCCGCGTCGCAGTTCAACGTCTTCGGAGCGCCTCCCCAGGGAAGCGGCGCGGACGCCCTTATTTGCGCATCCTCGCAGGTGTGGAGCAGCTTCTCCCAGCGCTGGGACGCGACCTGGCAGGGGTTGATCCCGAACTCGGAAGGCGGCCTCGGGCTCTTCGCGGACGAATCGTTCGACGGTCAGCCCGGAAGCTGGTTCCTCGCCGGGGACGTACCGTTCTGCCGAGTCGGAGTCCTCGGGGAACAAGCGGGCACCGCTGCGGGGACTGGCCTCAGCATCGATGAGCTCGAGAGCTACGAGGGCGACCGCCTCGTGATCACCGGCGAGCTGCCTCCGAACACCCGCGACGTCGAAGAGTGCAAATCGGAGTTCGAAGACCTCCTCGAAGACATCGACGACCGTCAAGTCTGGTTCCCCATCCTCGACGCCTACGACGACCAACTCGAAATCGGACCGTCTCCGAGAGGCGCCGCATATACCAACCTAGTCAAGCGCTGCTTCAACCAATTCACCGAGTACCAGATCCACACGCGCGGCGCCTACACCGTCACCGGTAGCACCTCCGGTTTCATCAACCGCGTGATACCCGACCAGGACGGACTCTGCATTCTCGACCCGAGTCGTCCCGTCGATCTTCCGTCGAGCTCGGACGACACTTTCGACGTCGATACGTTCCTGACGGGGCGCGCGTTCCCAGGCACTCAATTCATCAACCCGCTGGTGAGCTTTCAAATCAGCGATTTCGGCGAAGACATAGAGCCGACTGATTCGACGGTGGTGGTGGCGAACTTTGCGATTCTCAACCAGTTCACGATCGAGGTTCTCGACACGGCCGGCAACGAGATACGTTCGCTCCCTGCTTCGATGCTCTTTTCCACCCTGCGAGACGAGCTCTACTTCGTGGACTTCGAGGCAGGCGTCAAGCGGATCGTTTTTTCTCCGCTTTCCATCGTCCAGACTTTTGACTAGACCCGGTTCATGGGTGCACGGAGCGCGGCGCGGAAGAAAGAGCACACTCCGGTCATGCGGCAATTTCTCGCCGCGAAGGCGCAGCATCCAGACGCAATCGTGTTCTTTCGCCTCGGGGATTTCTACGAGATGTTCTACGAGGACGCCGGCCGGGCTGCAGCGATCCTCGACATCGCGCTGACCTCGCGCGGCACCGGCCCCGACGGCAACAAGATCCCGATGGCTGGCGTGCCGCACCACGCGGCGGCCGGGTATCTCGCAGCGCTGCTCCGAGCTGGCGAAAAGGTCGCCATCTGCGAGCAGATGGGCGATCCGTCGAGCGTTCGTGGGGTAGTGCCCCGGGAAGTGGTGAGAGTCGTGACCCCAGGGCTCTGTCTGGAGCCGGACGCGCTCGACGCGCGCGCCGAGAACTTCCTCGTCGCGGTGAACGCGGAAGGTGGGATCGCGGCGCTCGAGCTCTCCACCGGCACCCTCCGCGCCTGCGTCGTGGAGCTCGGCCCGCAATGGGTTGGCGAGCTCGTCCGGTTGGACCCGGCCGAGGTCTTGGTCGAGGCCGACGCCTCCGGCCTCGAAACCGCCTGCCGTCAGAGCCTGCCTAACGCGGCGATTCGCGTCGTCCAGGCGACCGAAGATCGAGCCGCGCTCGGCGAAACACTGACCGAGGCACAGGTCGACGAGCTATCAGCCGAGCCGGCCGCCGCCCACGCGGCTTCGCTGGTTCTCGACTATGCGAACGCACATCTCGCGAGCTGCCACATTCACGTGGCCAGCCTCTACACCGCGGGCGAGCGTCTCGTTTTGGACGATGCCGCCGTGAAGAACCTGGAGCTCGTTCGGACCCTCGACGGAGAGCGACGTGGATCGCTGTTGCATCTACTCGATGCGACCAAGACGTCGATGGGTGCCCGGGCGCTTCGCGCGCGCCTCCTCGAGCCTCTGACCGACATCGAGCGCATCCGTAGACGACACGACGCGGTCGAGCTTTTCGTCTGCGATGCGCGTGCGCGGGACCAAGCGAGGGCGCTGCTGGCACAGATCGGCGACCTCGAACGCCTCGCCGTGCGCGCTGGCGTCGGTCTGGCGACGCCTCGCGATCTCGGCGTGATCCGCAGCAGCCTTCGGAGCGCAGGCGCTCTGCTCGCGCAGCTCCGCGATCTTCCAAGCAGTAAGCTCGACGATGCGCTCGCGTTCTTGCAAGACGCGGACTCCTGCGGCGACGTGCTCACCCTGCTCGAGAGCGCGCTCGTGGCGGAGCCGCCCACCATCGATCGGCAGGGCGGCATCTTCGCCGACGGCTACCTCGCCGAGGTGGACGAGCTCCGTCGGCTCTCGACGACCGCCAAGGACATCATCCTCGATCTCGAACGACGGGAGCGCGAGCGCACCGGAATCGGGTCGCTCAAGATCAAGTTCACGAAAGTCTTCGGCTATTACATCGAAATCACGAAATCGAAGCTCGATGCCGTGCCTGACGACTACGTTCGCAAACAGACCATCGCCAGCGGCGAGCGGTTCATCACGGCCGAGCTCGCGGAGTTGCAGGACCGCATCCTACATGCAGACGAGCGTGCACGTGCACTCGAGTCCGCCGCGTTCATCGGCCTGCGCACCTCGGTGGGCGAGCACGCGCCGCGCCTTCATCGGCTAGCGCGCGTGATCGCCGCCATCGACGTCGCAGCGTCGCTTGCCGAGGTCGCACAGGTCCGCGGGTACGCCCGACCTACCGTCGACGCGAGCCGAATTCTCCATCTCGAAGAAAGTCGGCACCCGACCGTGGAGTGCTACGCGGCGAAAGATGGTTTCGTGCCGAACACGATCGAGCTCGATCCCGAAGGCACGCGCCTGATGCTTCTCACGGGGCCCAACATGGCCGGAAAGTCGACCGCGATGCGACAGGCCGCGTTGGCGGTGATCATGGCGCAAGCCGGAGGCTTCGTCCCCGCGAAGGCCGCCCGCATCGGTATCGTCGATCGTGTCTACACCAGGGTCGGTGCCAGCGATCAGCTCGCCCGGGGTCAGAGCACCTTCATGGTGGAGATGACGGAAGCGTCGGCGATTCTGCGAGGCGCGACGGACCGGTCCTTTGTAATCCTCGACGAGATCGGCCGGGGCACCAGCACGTACGATGGTCTCGCGATCGCGTGGGCCGTGGCAGAGCACCTCCACGATGCAACGCGTTGTCGGGCGATCTTCGCGACCCACTACCACGAGCTCTGCGAGCTCGCCGATCGGCTACCGAACGCCGCGAACTACAACGTTGCGGCAAAAGAGCACGATGACAGAATGGTCCTGCTGCATCAGCTCGTTCCGGGTGGGTCCAACCGAAGTTACGGTCTCGCCGTCGCTCGACTTGCAGGGGTCCCACCCGTCGTGCTCGCACGGGCGAAAGCCAAGCTGGGCGAGCTCGAAGCACGCGCCGAGCCGACCCCAACACCGCAGATGCCTCTCTTCGACAGCTCGCCACCGACCCGCTCCGAGGTCGAGGCGACCCTGCGCGCCCTCGACGTCGAGCGGATGACACCGGTCGATGCGCTGGTTGCGCTCGCACGGCTGCGGGACTTAGCGCTGCGCGACGGTGAGTGACGAGGGGCCCGGGCGGTATACGTCCGCCCGAGGTGCTGTTACCATCGGGCCATGGAGGATCGTCTGCGCGAGATCACCAAGGCACTCGAAGCAGCTGACCGGCAGCTGGTTGGCGCACTCAATGCACGCGCCAAGGCGATTCACGAGTACAACGCACTTCGCGCTGAGGCCGGCGACGAGCCCTTGCGCATCCCGAAGAAAGCCGCCGTCATCGAAAACGCGCGCGCGCTTGCGAACGAGTTCCCCGCAGACAGCGTCGAGCCCGTGTTCCGAGAGGTGCTCTCCGCATGCACACAGCTGATCGCTCCGGAAGTCGTCGCGTACTTCGGTGCGCCCGGAGACCTCGCGCATGCGGCCGCACGCGACTACTTCGGCCATGCCCCAAGCTTCCGGCCAACCGAGTCGGTCATCGCGGTGCTCGAAGCGGTGATTCACGGCCATGCAACCTTTGGTGTCGTCCCCTTGGAGACCACGAGCGACGGTGCGATCACAGCGACGCTGAATGGGCTCGTCGCCACGGATGCGAAGCTCTGCGCGGAGCGCATCGTCCCGCTTCGCTATCAGCTTCTCTCGCAATCGGGGGATCCCTCACAGGTGCTGAAGATCTACGGGTCGGCGCAAGCTATCGCCGCTTGCGAACGGCAGCTGCGGTCTCGCTACCCCGACGCCATCCTGGTCGACGTGCAGTCGGGCGAGGCGGCGGCGCACTTCGCGCTCGGCGACGACCAGTCCGCTGCGCTCGGATCGCCGCTGCTCAGGGAGCTTCACGCCTTGAAGCTCATCGACGACCGCCTAGAGAACGACTCGGCTGTGCAGACGCGCTTCGGAATCCTCGGCAACCGCCTCCCATCGCGGACCGGAAAAGACCGAACCGTGCTCGCCATGGCTCCTGGGGACGACCCCGGCGCGCTCCACCGGGCGCTTCGCCCCTTGGCAGACCGCGAGATCAACCTCACCCGAATCGAATCGCGCCCCGCGCAGAGCGCGGAATGGCGGCACCTCTTCTTCCTCGAGATGGATGGCCACATCACGGACCGCGCGGTCCTTACCGCGGTCGAGGAGCTGCGCCGCATCGCGCGTTATGCCAAGGTCCTCGGAAGCTATCCTCGACCAGGCTGACCCCTACAGATGAGCGACCTCGCGGCACCCCATATCCTGGCGCTGACGGCGTACGAGCCGGGCAAGCCCGAAGACGAGCTTCGGCGCGAGCTCGGCATCGAAGACATCGTGAAGCTGGCGTCGAATGAAAACCCCTACGGTCCGTCGTCGAAGGCGATGGCCGCAGTGTCCGGTGAGACACTGATGCTGCACCGATACCCGGACCCGCGCGGACACGACCTCCGTGAGGCCCTCTCCGCGCATCATACGGTTCATCCGGACGAGCTTTGCCTCGGCAACGGATCCAACGAGCTGATCGACCTGATTTGCCGGGTCTTCGCCAGCCGAGGCGAGCACGTGGTGTTTGGGCACCCCTCCTTTCCCTGTTATCGGATCGCTTCCGTCGCCCAAGAGCTTTCGTTCACCGCCGTGCCACTGCGTGATGATCTGCACTGGGACGTCGACGACCTTCTCGGCGCAGTGACACCCAAAACCAAGCTCCTCTTCGTGTCGAACCCGAACAACCCTACGGGCGCCTACATCGGGGGAGCTGATCTTCTCCGCCTGCTTCGCGAGCTTCCGCAGCGCGTGCTCGCCGTGATCGATGAGGCCTACTTCGAGTACGCGGACGCGGACGACTTCGTACCTGCAACGGATCTTCGTGACACGCGGGACCGTCTTGCCATCTTGCGAACCTTCTCGAAGGCCTATGGGTTGGCGGGCCTCCGGGTGGGCTACGTCATCGGCACGCCCACATTGACTGCCGACCTCAACCGTCTGCGTGCGCCGTTCAACGTCGGGACCCCAGGCCAGGTTGCCGCCGCGGTCGCTCTCGCCGACCAAGCGCACCTGCAGACGACGGTGAAAGCCACCCTCGAGGGCCGAGCCATGCTCGCCGACGCGCTCTGGGCGTTGGGGCTGCGAGTCGCGCCGAGCCAGGCAAACTTCGTACTTGTCGAGGTCGGTGAGTCGGGAAGGGCGGTCTACGAGGCTCTGCTGCGGCAAGGCGTCATCGTACGCCCCATGCCGACGCCCCTGCACCGGTGGATTCGGGTCACCGTGGGGCGGCCGCACGAGAACCGGCGCTTTCTCGCCTCGCTCGAGCACGTGCTAAGGGACTCGCGTGCATAGTGTGCGCAAGCGATACCGGGTCCGCCGCTCCGGTCCTCTTCGGGGTAGCGTGCGCGTTCCTGGTGACAAATCGATCGGGCACCGGAGCCTCATCTTCGGCGCCCTCGGACGTGGCACGTCGCGCATCACGGGCCTCTCTGAGGGGCTAGACAACCAGGCAACACGCCAAGCGTTCCGCTCGATGGGTGTGGTCATCGAGCGCCGCGAAGACGCGACCGTCATCGAGGGCGTCGGCTTGCGCGGCTTGCGGATGCCCAGAGACGTCATCGACTGCGGAAACTCCGGCACCACGATGCGACTGCTGGCAGGGCTACTGAGCGGCCAGCGCTTCGGATCCCGGATGGTGGGAGATGCCTCGCTCACGCGCCGCCCCATGGGCCGCGTGATCAAGCCACTGCGCGCGAGGGGCGCCCACATCGCGGGCACCGCCGGCGCCAAACCGGACGAGCTCTATCCGCCCATTTCGATCGCACCTCTCGTCGAAGGCGAAGACCTCAAAGGGATCGAGTACGCCATGCCCGTGGCGAGCGCACAGGTGAAGAGCGCGCTTCTCCTGAGTGGTCTCTACGCTTCCGGCCCCACGATCCTCGAAGAGCCGGTGCTCTCGCGCGACCACACCGAGCGGATGATGGTCGCGCTCGGGGTTCCGCTGCGAACCGCCGGCTCGTCGGTGTTCTTCGACCCGACCGTCGACTGGGCAGGAGGTTGGGACCCGTTCGACTGGCACGTCCCCGGCGACCCATCGAGCGCCGCGTTTCCATTGCTGGCGGCAGCCATGGTGCCGGACAGCCAGGTCAGCGTGCACGACGTGTGCATCAACCCGACCCGCACCGGGCTTCTCGATTGGCTGAGCCTCGTCGGCACTCGCTGCGCACACCGGCCGAGCGGTCACGGCGCCGGCGACGAGCCTATGGCGGAAGTCAGTGTCACGCACGGGTCGATCCGCGGCTCGGTGGCTGCTGGCGAGCTGGTCGTTCGAATGATCGACGAGATCCCCGCGCTCTGTGCGCTCGCTGCAGTCTCCAAGGGCCAGACCGAAATCCGCGACGCGGCGGAGCTGCGCGTCAAGGAAAGCGATCGCATCGCCACCATGGCGCAGGTCCTCGAGGCGTTCGGTGTCCCCTGCGAGGAGCTCCCGGATGGCTTGATCATCACGGGGAGCACGGCGCTGCGCGCCGCGCACATCGACAGCGAGGGCGATCACCGCATCGCGATGTCTGCGGCCTTGCTCGGACTCGTCGCCGAAGGCGAGTCAGTCATCGACGGCGCCGAGGCCGTGGACACGAGCTTCCCCGGCTTCGTCGCCCTGATGCGCTCGCTAGGCGCGGACATCACGGAGGAGCAGCGATGATCCGGCGCCTGCCGGTCATCGCGATCGACGGCCCCGCGGGCGTCGGGAAGAGCACGACGTCCCGCGAGCTCGCCCGGCGTCTCGGTTATACGCTGGTCGACACCGGCGCCCTCTACCGCGGCGTTGCATTGGCTGCGCGCGAGCGCGGTATCTCCTGGAACGACGAGGTGGCCGTCGCGGCACTCTGCGATGAGATCGAGCTTGGGTTCGCCTCCCAAGACGATGGAACTCCACGCCTTTTGCTCGATGGCGTCGACCGCGGTGATGACATTCGCACGCCCGAGATGTCCGCCGGGGCAAGCCAGGTGAGCGCATATCCGGGGGTTCGCCGTGCGCTTCTCGGCATCCAGCGGCGGCTCGGTGCCGAGGGGGGCGTGGTGCTGGAAGGGCGAGACATCGGAACGGTGGTGTTCCCCGACGCCGAGGTGAAGCTCTTCCTGACCGCCTCTGCCGAGGAGCGAGCCCGCAGGAGGGTCAAAGACCTCGAATCCAAGGGGATCCGCGTGGATTACGACGAGCTACTTCGCCAGATCAAGGCACGTGACGAGGCGGACTCGACGCGGGCGATCGCGCCGCTCAGGCCCGCCGAGGACGCCGTCATCCTCGACAGCACGAGCCTCGACATGGAGGCGGTCGTCCGGCACGTGCTCGAGCTGGTCGAATCGTGTGCCAAGCCTGCAATTGACACCCCATAACTCCCCTGCTACCCACGTCGTCCCCTGCATTTCCTGGGGTCTTCGGAACTACGGCCGTCCGTGCCGGGAAGCTCTGAGCAGCTCCGGGAAGCAGTGATTCATCCATGACAGAAACCACAGAAATCCAAAACCCAAAACCCGACAGCTTCGCCGCTCTGTTCGAAGCGTCGGCAACCCAAACCGACCAACTCCGTGAAGGCGACATCGTCTCCGGCACGATCCTCAAAGTCAGCAAAGACTCCGTCGTCGTTGACATCGGCTACAAGTCCGAAGGGGTCATCTCACTTCACGAGTTCATCAACGCCGAGGGCAACATCTCGGCCAACCCAGGTGAGAGCGTAGACGTCCTGATCGAGAGCAAGGAGAACGAGGACGGCCTCGTAAGCCTCTCGAAAGAGAAGGCGGACAAGCTCAAGGTCTGGGATGAGATCAGCGCAGCCTGCGAACGCGACGAGCTGATCGAAGGCACGATCACCCAGCGCGTGAAGGGCGGCCTCGCCGTGACCATCCGAGGTGGAGTGAAAGCGTTCCTTCCGGGGTCTCAGGTCGATCTCCGGCCTGTCCGCAATCTGGACCGCCTGCTCGGCCAGACGTTTCAGTTCAAAGTCATCAAGTTCAACAAGAAGCGCGGCAACATCGTTCTGTCGCGCCGCGTACTTCTCGAAAAGGAGCGCGACCGCCTCAAGGAAGCCACGCTCGAGAACCTGCAAGAAGGTCAGGTCGTCACCGGTACGATCAAGAACATCACCGAGTACGGTGCGTTCGTCGACCTCGGCGGCATCGACGGCCTCCTGCACATCACCGACATGAGCTGGGGGCGCGTTAACCATCCGTCCGAGGTGTTCGAGGTGGGCGACGAGGTCACCGTCAAGGTGCTGAAGTACAACGCCGACACCGAGCGCGTCTCGCTGGGCCTCAAGCAGACCATGGAAGACCCGTGGAATGTCGCGACCGACCACTACGTCGCTGGCAAGAAGGTCAAGGGCAAGGTCGTCTCGCTCACGGACTACGGCGCCTTCGTCGAGCTCGAGCAGGGCGTCGAGGGCCTGATTCACGTCAGCGAAATGACCTGGGCCAAGCCCAAGCACCCCTCGAAGGTGCTCGAGGTGGGCCAGGAGGTCGAGTGCGTCGTGCTCGACCTCGACGCGCAGAACAAGCGCATCAGCTTGGGCCTCAAGCAGCTCGAGCCCGACCCGTGGACGGTCTTCACGCAGAAGTACAACCCAGGCGACATCATCCAGGGTCGCGTGCGCTCGATCACCGACTACGGGGTATTCGTCGGCATCGAGGATGGCGTCGACGGCATGGTCCACAAGTCGGACCTCAGCTGGACGCAGCGCATCAACAACCCGGCCGACCTCTACCGCAAGGGCGACGAGGTCGAAGCGATCATCCTCTCGATCAACCACGACGATCGCAAGGTCAGCCTAGGCATCAAGCAGCTCTATGAAGATCCGTGGAGCTTCATCCCCGAGCGCTACCCAGAGGGCACGGTCATCGAGGTGCGCGCAATCGGCGCCGACGAGTACGGAATCCACGTAGAGATCGAGCGTGGCGTCGAGGGTGTGATTCCCCGCGGCGAGATCAGCGCCGACCTCAGCCAGGAGCCTACCGAGATCGTCAAGACCGGCGACATCGTGAAGGCCCAGGTCATTCGCATCGACGACGACGAGCGGACGATTACCTTGTCGCTCCGCGCCGCGGAAGGCCAAGACGTCAACCAGGTGGCGCGCCCGGACTCGGCACAGAAGCGCGTCGCGCCGCGCAAGATCGGACCGAGCCTCGGCGGGGCGCAAGCCACGCTCGGCGACGCCCTGAGGGACAAGTTGGGCGCCTTTGCCGTCTCGCGATCGGAAGGCGAAGCCCCGGCAGAGGAAGCCCCTCCGGAGGCGACCGAAGAGGCCGCGTCCGACGAAGAGCCGACGGAATAGCCCCGCCGCCGACGGCACACTGACTCGAGCCTGGGTCCTCTGATGGACTCGGGCTCGATGTCCTTAAGGGCAGCGCCCTTGGATGTCACTAAACCTTCGAGGTACACCGGGACGCGGAAAAACACGACGCGGGCGTCCGTCGGACGGGCGACTTGCAGATGCGGCCTCGTAAGACTGGGGATGTCAGGCCGCGCAAGCCGCCCTCGGACGGCGCGCCAAGCGGGCTGGCTGCGGTCTTGCGCT
>Ga0209536_100007588_pt1 | contig 16433 bp, 11 predicted proteins | sample DeeMarSeWOR28_12_FD_187461 | JGI IMG/M metagenome (GOLD analysis project Ga0209536, IMG submission 187461) | Marine sediment microbial communities from White Oak River estuary, North Carolina - WOR-2-8_12 (SPAdes) (version 2) | ecosystem: Environmental > Aquatic > Marine > Intertidal zone >... | reverse complement strand
ATCCCAGTGCGGAATCCGGACGCCGGTGACCGGGTTTCCGGTATCTGGATGCTCGTCAAAAATATCATTTCGCCAGACCGCCGTGAGCGTTGTTCCGGTAGTGATATCGATACCGGCGCCAATCGCCCCCTGGTGTAAGTTGGCTTTGCCGCCGGACATACGGGTTGGCAGCCGTACCATGGACATCACCGGGACACCGAGAAAAACGATCACCCGAATATCCGGCACTCCCTGATAACTGATGGCTTCGAATACCGGATCGAATTGCACCCGATATTCGACCAGGGCCTTGTCAGGCTGACCGCCCAGACTGTAAATACCGCTGATGATATTAAACAGATGATAGGCAACTTCTTCAGCATTCAACAGTGTACCGTCGACTTTGCGATACATATTCTTGGAGCGTCCGGATATGACCAGGATGCCTTCCCCGCCTGATCCTCTGGATGGCTTGATGGCAAAATCCGAGTAAGATTCCAGCAAGGCCTCGATGTGCCGAACCTGATATTCTGCCTCCACCACCCCGTACAGCTCCGGCACGGCAATACCGGCTTTCAAGGCTATTTTCTTGGTCTGCAGCTTGTCATCCACAAGCGGATACAGGCGTCGCGGATTATAGCGCAACGTATATTCGGTGTTGCGACGGTTGAGGCCTAACACACCAAGCTCGGTTATTTGTTTTTTTATCCTAAACATCGGATTTTCTATCGGTTAACGCCTTAAAACGGCGAAGTTCCATTAACCTGAAACCGGCATAGCGCCCCAGCAATATGGTGGCGGCCAGCAGTATCAAAAGCAACTCGGGAAATACGAACACCAGATGCTCAACGTATTGAATGCTCATGATGAGATAGGCGATTGCTGCGGCGATGATGGACCCGGCCCCCTGTTTGAAGGTTTCAAAGGCCCCCAGCTCATCCCACACAATGGACATCCTTTCTATGGTCATGGTTAAAATAACCATGGGAAAAAGGGCCACGGACAATCCCCGCTCGAGTCCGAGCTTGTTGGTTAGCACACTGAGAAATGCCATCAATCCGATCACGACAATTAATATTGCCGCCAATCGCGGCACGACCAGTAATTTCAAATGTTCAAGGTATAAACGAATCACCAGCCCGATCCCAACCAGGGTGATAAATAAAAAAACGCCCCACAGCAACTTCGTTTCTCGAAATGACAGGGCAATCAGAACCGGCATAAACGTGCCGAATGTACGAATACCGATAACGTTCCGAAGAATAACCAGAAACAAAACACCAACGGGAACCAGCAATGCTACGTGATATACGGCCTGGGTTTGGACAGGTAGGTTGAATAAAGAAAAATCCAGCAAAAACGGCTTCTTTAACATGCCTTTTTCAACCGCCAGCTGAAGCGCGGCTTCCTCGCTGCGCACAACCGACAAAGATATCTGCAGATTTTTTGTTCCCTGGGCCTGCACCAGCGGTTCCATGCCTCTCCACCACGCCAGATAATCTTCCGGGACGCCGCGCTCTGCCGACATAAGCTGGTAGGAAATCCAGCGGTTGTTATCGTAAACCTCCAACCAGTGAACGATGGGGGCATCTCGTCGTTGAGCCTCCAATCGCAGGCCGTGTACGATGCGGGCGTGGATACCGGCCAGAGCCAGCAATTGAACAGCAAGGTTGGCCTTCTTTTGAACCGTCGTTTTTTTGCCTAAAAGCAGGGCGACATTGTCCCCCGGTTGTGGAGCGTTCAACTGCTTTAATAATCCCGCCACCAGGCTGTCTGTATCCGCTGATTTTTGACGAATCTCAGATACAATCGCCTGGGACGCCTCGCGATAGACACCGTCCAAATCCGGTTTATCCGGTTCGGCTCCGGCCGGCTTGGCTAACCTGATATCTCGATCTACTCGCAATACCGATGCTTCATAAAACAGGCTTTGCAATCCCCTGGCCTTGCGAATCGACCAGGTGACCTTGCGCTTTCCTTCTTCGGTGAAAACATCAACCCCATACCCGCGGGATACGAAATTTTCATTCACGATGGCAAAACGCTTGGAATTACGCGGAATATTCATGGCGACCTTGATGGGCGTGTCTCCGGCCTCGAATGTCAGATGAGCCTCGATGTCCCAAACATAGGTACGGGTCTCGGGAATCAGGGGGAAATCTAAAACCAGGATTTTGTATGAAAAAAGGGCCAAGCCCACGGCAGTCAAGAAGCCCGACAGAAGATATAAGTGGCGCTTGTTCATTGATCCGATACTCCCTGGCAGTTTGGTTTAATGGTGAAGGCCAGATCCGGATCGATAATAAATGATCCTTTCAGAAAGCTGCGGCCAATCAGCATCTGGTAATTAAAGCCACTGCGATCCTCCAAATTGACTTCGACTTCTTTGTAGGTGTTTCCAATACAGATTCCGAGTTTGATCACCGGGCGGATGTCGGCTTTTTGGTTGAGCTGTTTGATCTTGGCTGTCCGGGTGACCTTGGCCTCAAAGGTCTCCAGGCGATTTTTAAAGTTTTTAAGCTCAAACCTTATCCAGTTTGCTCCGTCCCGTTTGAATTGTTCGAAATTCTGAGCATTCAATGAAGAATTTCTGGCCCCGGTGTCCAGTTTGGCTTTGACTTTCATATTGCCGGGATAAATGCTGACGGTTTCTATCCAGCCGACCACGCGTTTTTCCGCGGCGAAAGCAAAAACCGAAAAACCGACACAGATGGGCACGATCAGCAACCCAATTATTGTTAATTTTACCATCATGGTTCTCATTTCCTCATGCTGTGGCGATTACCAGTGCGGCTGATTGCCGATGCGTTTACCCATGACTTCGAGGGTTTCCGTTACGACCACAAAGGCTTCGGGATCAATTTTGCGAATCATCTCTTTGAAACGGGAGAGTTCCGTAAAGGTGATCACGGTATACAGAATATGCAACTCCCTGCGGGTGTATCCGCCGTGGCCGCGCACAACGGTAACGCCCCGTTGCAGCCGATTCATAATCTCCTGTGAAATTTCTTCCCATTTGGGAGATATGATCATCAAAGCTTTGCGCTGACTGAGACCGATAAGGACAAAGTTCATAAATTGGGTGCTCACGTATAGATAAATCAGCGTATACAATACCATTTCCATGGGAATACGCAAGATAGCCAAAATCATTAGCGTCCCATTGAAGGACAAGACGAACATTCCCGGGCGAATTGAAAATTTTTTGAATAGAATAACGGTCAAGATATCCAGGCCGCCGGCCGATCCCAGGGATTTCAGAATGATACCGGAACCCACGCCCGTAAGTATCCCGGCCGCCAGAGCGCTGAGAACCATATCCCCAATGGAGAAAACCGGATACGGCCAGAAAATGACGGCCGAAAAAATAATTACGCCGGCCAGGCTATAAAAAAAGAAACGGCGCCCAACAAACACCCAGCCAATGACAAACAGCGGTATGTTCAATAGGAAATAGATCAGCCCCAGAGGCAGGCTGGGATACACATAATGAATCAAAAGGGATAACCCCGTGAGTCCACCCGCCAGAAATTGTTTGGGTATAAGGATGCCTTTAATCGCCATTGCACACAGTACACTGCCTGTGAAAATCAGCAACAGATTTAAACATGCTATCCCGACTGTTTTTACATCTTTCATAGATCAAACCCGATGCCCGGCTTTCCGGTTGGATACAGGTAGCCCTTTTTCAACATTACCGCTCCGGCGGAAGGATCCTCTAATAAATCCAGATGACCGTCCAAATCCGCGTAAACCACATTCGGGCGCGCCAGGGCGAAGTGCAAACCGGCTGCGATGCCAAGCGCAGCCTCATCCATGCATCCCACCATGACTTCCAAACTGGCAGCCCTCGCAACAACGTTGATTCGCATGGCTTCCGAAATTCCGCCGACTTTCATCAATTTGATATTGACCATGTCCACCAGATCCCTTTTGGCCATACGGAAGGCATCCCGCAGATTCATCAGGCTTTCATCGGCCATCACCGGAACCGGTACTTTCTTGGTGATCCGCCCGAGCAGCTCCAAATCCTTTCTGGGAGTCGGCTGTTCGACCAATTCCAATTTTGCCGTCCGGGTATTTTCGACGAATCGGATCACTTCCTGTTCAACGTAGCCCTGGTTTGCGTCAAATCGCAATTCGATTCTGGGTCCCAATTTCTCCCTGAGCTTTAATATCTTTTCAATATCATCTTCTACATTTATTCCGCCCTTTATTTTCAATGCCTTAAAACCGAGACCAACAAATTCTTTTGCTTTGGCAATGGTTTCAACCAGCGGCAGGATGCCAATGGTGATCGTGGTTTTCATCCGGGTTCGAAACCCGCCCAGAAGTTTATAGACGGGCAGTTGCGCCACTTTGCCAAGGATATCGTATAAAGCAATATCCATCATTGCAGCGGCAGACGGATATTTGTCCAATTCCGGTTTCAATTTTTCCGAAAGCAGGGCAATGCGCAATGGGTCGGATTTTATCACCCTGGGTTTGATAAAATCTTCACAGATCTGAAGGACGCTCTCCGGGGTTTCGCCGGTAATCTGACGATCGGGTGCCGCGCATCCGTATCCGATAATACCTTTGTCGGTCTCCAACCGCAAAAACACGTTGGTAACTGAATCAATGCACTCATAGGCAATGGTATATGGCTCCGCCAGCTGCATTTTTACCGGCCAGGCTTCAAGGTGTGTAATCCTCATTTTTCAGTAATTCCGATGGTGAATTTCTTCTAAGGTCATGGATTTCAGATCTTCCACCAGCGCAACCAAGTGGGTAATCATGACCTGCCAGATTTTTTTGCCTTTTTCGGCACTTGCCCTGGTCGGGTCTCCCATCACCCCGCTCTGAGAGATTTTGCGGGTATAGGCGTACCATAAAACGCCGCGCTTGGAAGTAAAATCCAGATAACGGCTGGAGAACTCCGGAACTTCCCTGCGGGCCTGATCCATTTTAACCAGATGGGGTCGTACCGCCAGAGCAGCGCTGGTTTCGATTTCACCGGCATGGACATCGTTGGGGGTCTCCACCAGCGAATATACATCCACATCGCTGGTCTCCCCGGTATCCACACACACGAAAATACGCGCCTCGCGATTAATCATCTGGGCGGCATAATTCAGGGCCGGACTGTTGCCACCGTGTGCATTGATAATTACCAGTTTTTTAATACCGTTGCGCGATATGCTCATGCCGATGTCATAGACCAGTTTGGCCAGCGTGTCGTTGGAAATGCTGACGGTTCCGCTGAAGTCATCGTGGTGGTAAGAAACCCCGTAAGATATGTTCGGCAGCACCAAGGGTTTGGGATCGCTGCAGGCGTCTGCAACCCGCAATGCCAGATAATTTGCATCAAAGGAATCGGTGTCCAGAGGCAAATGCGGCCCGTGTTGCTCGATGGAGCCCACCGGCAGCAGCGCGATATCCACCTGCTGGAAGCGTTCCTGAGCTTCCGGCCAGCTGAGTTCTCCCCACAGATACTGCTTTTGATCCATTGCGGGATCCGTCTGTTTAGGAGCAAAGCTCTGCCCTTTTATATCGAGCTCAAAGGCAAATGGCTGATACAGACTGGAATCGTTGAGGGGATCAAAAGTGCTCCAATTTTTTCCGATGCGGCGCATGGCCCCATCCGCATATTGCATAAAAATCCGCAGCAGGGGTATCCGTAAATCCACCGGTATGGAATTCATCGGCGAAACTCTGGGATCGTACCGTAGATTCAAGATTTCCGGTTGCTCGCCGAACATGTTCTTCCGATTTTCGGGCACATCGATCAGCCCCTTTTGCATCAGCATGAATCCCAGCTGGCGTACCCCGCCGGTTTCTTGGGCAACGCCCTTTTCAACAAATCCGCTTAAGGCATTTTCAACCTGAGACGCCCGGTAGCCGCAGCGCGCAGGATCGACATCAAGCGCCAGCAGCATGCTGACAATCCGGCGGCATTTCTCGCATTTGCCGCAGGGATGGATACGATCCCCTTCTTTGTGGGTCGCATGACAGGAGGTCTGGTGCTGCTGCAGTTGAGGATATCGCAGGGCCAGAGTCTTTTCGATGAGAAGCTCCGACAACGGCCGCAAAATTGAAAATTGGCTGATCGCCCAACCTTTGCGCATGAAATAATTTGTCATGGTTTGATCGAAATAAATGCTTTGATCGAACAAGCCGTCATAATGGCTAATTCCGTGGCAGGTTTTGTGGACCGATGTATCAAATTCATCCCCGATGAGCAATCGCCCGATGCCCCTTTTGCGCATCAATGGCAAAACGCCGAACAAAAAAACAGCCACCGTCCAAAGCCGGATGGGATACTCATCGGATTTTACGGCAGCAAAATCTTTGCGAATGAAGGGTATGCGCTGCAGCATCCAGGAAAATAACCGGTCGGAGTTTACCCACACCCGGGCGGTATTGGGTACGTTGGCTTTGAAATGGCGATAGGCATTGAGGGCGGTGAACCAGTGCCGGCCGGATTCATTGACAAAAATCGGATGAACCTCAGGGCCGATTTCGTTCAGCAATCCATAGCTCAACAGGCTGTCTTTGCCGCCGCTGGAAAGAACACAGTGTTTGTCTCTGTGGGTTGACCAGAGCTGCCATGCGGATTTCTTTTTGCTCCGCAGCGCTTCCGGAAATTTCAGCTCGGCCCAAAGATATTTCTGCCGTTTTTCAGGAGTCAGACGGGCGGCTTCGCCCACCAGAAACGGATTGGGTTCCAGGAATTTTTTAACATAAATTTCCCGGGCTGTATTTTCCGCCATGTCTTTGATAAACCGGCGGTCGATATCATCGTAGGCGCCGTGAAAAACAATTGTATTACAAAACAAACCGTAGTTTATCGCGACCTGGGCAGCAATCATATTCGCCATATTCTGAGACTCCTGTAGGTCGGTATCGAAGACAGGTTCCTCGTAACTGTAAATGAGCTCTGTTTGGTCTTCTTTGCCATCCCAAAACAATCGATACGGTGCCATTATTCGTGTCGGCTCCAGCTTTATGGGGCCAACTTCCAGGCGATCGAATACCCTTAGGGTGGACTGAGGATCGGCTGAAGTCTTTGAAAATTTCTTTTTATTTTTAATTTGTTTTTCTATTTTAGCAGGCATGCTTTTTTTTCCTTCGAATATTCCTGAGTTTTTAGGTGAAGGCTTAACCTTGTCGGGCACAATTCCGCTTTTCATCGCGGCTGGAAGCCGCTCCCACAGATACCAGTCCTTTATTGTTTGTCAGCAATCGTGGGGGCGGCTTCCAGCCGCGATGAGCAAAAACAGGTTATGGCTTCCGATTCCTTAAATGCATCGCCAGGAGATTCACCAATTCATCCGCTCCGTCTTTCAGTACATCAAATGCCGGCACACCGACTGCCTGTTCGAGGGCATCGCACATCAAAGGAATTTGTTCGTCCGGCAAATTTTCGTGGTTGATTGTCACCGCCACCACAGGTTTTCCGGAGAGCAACTCGATGGCCTCGATCTGCTGAGCCAGAGGCTGAATACGATAACCCGAGAAACCGTCGTATTCTTTGCGGGCCGGTGCGTGCTGCAAAATGATGATGTCGGGACGGCCGGCAGCCAGAATCTCGAATCCGCCGGGGTACGCCGGGTTCATCAAACTGCCCTGTCCTTCGATAACGATGACCTCCGGTTGTTCATCATTCCAGGCCGTCCACACTGCATGTTCAATCTCACCGGCAACGAAATCATTAATCAGGGAGTCCATGATGATCACGTATTTTGCCCCTTGCATCCAGGCTGTCTGACCCGTTCCAATCATCTCGGTCTGCAGGCCTCTATTCTGGAAAGCGTTTACGATCAGCCAGGCCGTCGTACGCTTACCGACCGCTGAATCGGTCCCCAAAACGGCAATTTTTAACGCCTTAACCGCTTCAATTTTACCATTGAAAAAATGAAGCGCCTTGATAGGTGCTGGTTTACGTATATCCCGGATTTCGACCCCATATCTATCGGAAAGACTCACCAGTTCCGGATCCTCCGAGAGATAATCATGCAATCCGCAATCCACATTTAGCCCGAAAGCGATGGCATCACTTACATCCTGTCGTGCTTTTGAAGGAAGACGGCCGCCGTCAGGAGCCAAACCGACAACAAAATGGGTGGCTGGTCGATTACTGCTGTCAGCCATTTGCACCGCTTGTTCCAGGGAGGCAAATATTGGAATATTTTTTGCTTTACCATCTAATACTTTACCGGCATCCTGACCGGCATAGCGAGAATCGATGACAGAAAGAATTCGATATCGTTTTGTAAAGCGCACCAATCCGTGGGCGGTTTTCCCATTGAGGGTGTTGAACATCCCCTCACAATAGACAATTGCATTTCCATCCGCTGATGACTTCATGATTTCCTCCCCGTCAATACCACAACATACCGATCACCCGGCAATGGTTCCTTCGCATGTTTGTCCATCAAGGCAATCAGGCCGGCAGTTGAAGCCGGCAGCGCCTGCAGCCCCTCCTTTTCACGAATGAGGCGCGAATAGGTGCGCATGGCTTTGTCAGATGCATCGGAAGCCCACCCACCGGTCCGGCGGATAGCATCGAGGGCATGATCACCATCGATGGAGTGCCAGTTAATCAGCGGCTCGTTTATGCTGGTCTCATGGATTTTTTGGGGATTAAGATCCTCACATGAGGGGGTGTTTTGTAAATAGGCCTGAACGATTGGATTCTTGCGAAATGAAGATCCGGCAACGATGCGCGGCATGCGTGAAATCTTGCCCCGCCGGTAAAGGCTCAGAAATCCCCTGTAAATTCCGGCCAGCGTTGTCCCATTGGAGACGGGCACGGTGACGGCCAAGGGGGCATCGCGCAGTTCGTCATAGATTTCATAGGCGATTTGGCCGTATGCCTGCATCTGGGTCAACATGTTTTCGCCACCGGGATTGGCATCATAAAAATCATGCTTATGGGCTTCTTCAGAAGATACTTCCACGGACTCTTCGTAGTCACCTTTTACTCGGATAATGACTGCCCCGAAATCCGTCATTTCTTTTATCCTGCTGGCAAGGTAGTTTTCGGGAATGTAAATACGACTCCGAAGCCCGGCAAAACTGGCAGCCAAAGAGATAGCGACACCATAATTTCCGCAGGTTGCCACCGTAATGGTATCATATCCCCGCCGCAGGGCATCCATTGCCTGGGCAAAGGCGATCCGGTCTTTCTGGGTCCCTGTGGGATTGCCCCCTTCGAACTTTAAATAAATCTGGCGCAAGCCGACCTCACGTTCTATGTTGCGTGCCCTCACCAGCGCCGTGTCGCCAACCTCTGAATCAAATATATCCTCATAAGCCTCCAGACGCTGCTCCAACGATAAATTGGGGTCAGATGAAATTCTACGCTGGTCTTCAACCTGCCGGACAACTGCAGTCGCTTCACCGGAGGCACCGTCGATCAAATTGAAAGGTTTATCATCATTGGTCATTTTTAACTCTCCATCCCGTCTCATTAAAGCCAAATGTCCCTGTTGAATGCCGCAGTACTTCCCCTGTGCCCTTGAGGGAATTTTCCGCAAGCAACCGTTCAGCATATAATTTAGCGTCAGAAAGTCTGAGCTTGTATATTATTTTTTGAACAGCGGGCAAAAATTTCGGATAAACACTGAGGGCCCTGATTCCTATACCCAATAAAAACGGAATGTAATTCGAATCGTGAGCCAATTCACCGCATATGGAAATTTCTTTGTTTCGACACCTTGCTATGCTTACGATCTTTGCCAGACTTCTCACGACCGCAGGATGATAAGGCTGAAAGTATTCGGCAACTTTCGCGTTGGTCCGATCAACGGCAAGCATGTATTGGATAAAATCATTGGTGCCGATGGATAGAAAATCTGCTTCGGAAGCAAGCGCATCAATAATCTCGACTACGGATGGAAGTTCAATCAAAGCACCGATCATAGGCTTTTGATGGTGGGATAGATTTTCCCGCTCAAGCTCTGCCATACAAGTGTAAACGACCTTCCGTGCTTCTAGAAACTCATCTAGTGATGAAATCATGGGAAACATGATCCGCGGTTTCTGGGCTTCAACCGCCGCCCTCAAAATTGCACGAAGTTGCTGGTGAAAAATATCGCGATGACGAAACATGAAGCGCATTGCCCTCAGCCCCAGTGCCGGGTTGGCTTCGGCGGTGGTATCTGAATAAGCTAACAACTTATCACTGCCAATATCCAAAACCCGTATCGTTACCTCTTTTCCAGCCATTTCATCAAATATTCGTTTATAAATATTAAATTGTTCCTCTTCCGATAGAACTGCAGATCGAACAAGAAACGGGAACTCCGTCCGGTAAAGCCCTACGCCTTCAGCTTTCAAATCCCGGGCAAGTGTCAGATCGCTGAGAAGATTGATGTTTGCCAGAAGACGGACGCGAACCCCATCCCTCGTATATGTTACCGGGGACATATCCTGTGATAAAGCTTGCGTGTCTATGAGGCTTTGCTTTTGTGATCTAAACTGTCTGATGACTTCTTCGGAAGGTTGGATGTGTATTCTTCCGCTTTCGGCATCCATGATTATCGGCGTGCCATCGGGAAGCTGAAGCAACTCAGGCTGGTTGGCAATCATCAATGGAATCTGCAATGACCGTGCAATGATGGCCACGTGTGAGGTTACACCGCCGCTAACAAGCACGATCCCTTTAATATCCTCAGAGGCAAGTCGCAAGACGTCTGATGGGTATAGCTCGGGGGCGATCACAATCCGGTCTTCCATCAGAATCTGGAAATCCTGAACACGATGCTCGAGGTTTTTCAATATTCTTCCTGCCAGATCCTTTACATCATTCGCCTTTTCTTTGATATGCCCGAAGGTGCTGGATTCAAACAGATCGATGTAATGCTTGGCAACGGATTTTACGGCGGCCGATACCGATATGCCGCTTTTGATTTGCTTTTCCATTTCGCTGATAAATCGGACATCTTTGAGAATCATTAAATGAGCTGCAAAAATCAGCGAAGCACTTTCGGCCAGACGCTGCGCAAAACGTGTCTGGAGTTCCTGGAGTTGGTCAGTTGTGTCATGCACGGCCCGATGAAAATCAGCCAGAGAATATCCAGAATGGGTGTCAATTTCGATTGAAACCAGTTCTGCGTGACTTTTATCAAAGACAGTTGCCGGCGCAAACGCAAAACCATAAGAAGCCACCTGTCCTTTGATAAGCCCAAGGGTTTCAAAAGTCCGGTTGGCATATCGCATGTCTTTGGCTTGACCGGTATGACCGATCAACAAACGCGCATTACCAATAGCACCGGCGAGTTGAGATGCGATGGCGCGCATGGCCATAACATCGATTTCATCAAAATGATTCTGCTCTTGATGCTGGACAACCAGAACACCAATTCTTTCAGCACCTCTCAGCACTGGCACAGCAAGAAAAGAGTCAAAGGAATCCTCGCAGGCCACACTAAAATATTTAAATCTAGGATGCCGGCTGGCGAGTCCTTCTTTGACAGGCCCTAGTTTTTCCAATGTCGCACCAACCAACCCTTCACCAATTTTAAGGCGTATCTTACCAATAGCCTCTGGATTCAATCCGACGGTTGCCTTCAGCACCAGCTCGTTCGATCTTTCATCAAGTAAATATATGGAGCAAACATTTGCATTCATATGCCGGGCAACCATTTCGACGGTTCGCTGCAGGAAATTTTCGATATTTTCACTTCCAGCAAGGACCGCAGCAAGCTCACTCACATTACAAAGCAAATTGAGATGGTGGTGATCTTTTCTATTCATGTTGATAATTGGGATACCACGATTTCCTTTTGAGATATTCCTTGTATTGGCGTAGGATGTATCTTTTGGGAAAATCCGGATTGGAGACATAATCAAGCGAGCTTGAAAAAAAAGATTCGATCAAATTATTCAGAATCTCATCTTTTTCCTTTGCATCGATGAAATTTCGTTCTCTTTTCTGCTCAAAGCACACGCTTTCTCCAATTGATGATATTATTTCATCTAGGTTCAAGGCCATTTGAGTATCGTCACCGAGAAAAAGCTTGTTGACGGGTATTTTAACTCTGATTGTCAAAACAACCTGCCAGCGGTCTCCGGCAACATTTCGTGAATCGTCTAGTACTTCCAGGCGGAGGCCATTTTTTAGATCAACGGTCCTGATTAACCTTGCTGCCACAAAATTACCACTTCTTGAATATTTTCGTAATTCTTTAAACGCGTGAAGGAAATTACACCATAAATGCCAACCATCACATTGATGGGAATAAAATAGTGGCTTACCTTACGGGAGCCATCGTTGTGAAGATATCAGTTAAAGCTTGATCTCAATAAAAATCCGTTGCGATTTTATTTCGATAAACTCAGCTTGGAAAAGGAAATCTCCCACCAACTCCATAATGATATTTTGTTCGTTAAGCGCATGGCCTTAATTTATCTGTCCAGGACAAAATAAAACTATTTCTCATGTTTTGCCATTTTGCAAGCTTACCTAATAAGCAACTCATATGCCAAATTTATAACCCTTTGGAATATCTAATTTTTTTTTCGGACCCATATTTTTCAGGAATTATGAATTCCGATTTTTTTGATTTGTTTTTAAAAACTCGCCTCGGATCTGCATGCTTTAGGGTATAACACTTTGGAAATATGTGAATTATGAATAAGGAAATCAAAATTCCGGAAACGCACACCCAAGAATTGCGGGTTCATATTTTTGGCCATTAACCACTCGTTTTTGATTGCCAAAATAAAAAAAAAGAGTAAAATCTTATTTTAATAGTATTTTTGATTAGTTTTTACAGAACGTTAGATTTTCGACGTTCCAAAAATTCCCTGAAAACGAAATATTTAGATGGAGAAATTCATGCGGTCTGTCCTGGTGGCATCAGCGCGAAAAGATGCATTTGGCGCAATCAGCTCCTGTTTGAGTAAGGGCCATAAAATAGAGAACGCATCGACAAAAGATATTGCGCTAAATTTGCTTCAGAAAAATCTATATGACCTTGTATTTATTGATTTGGATATTCTCTTAAAAAATGTTTCTAACGAAAATTATAAACAAGCATTACAGCAATTCTGGAACCAATATCCATCAAATGAAATCATTGTCATGGCCGATCAGATGGATCTGCGAAAGGCGGTAATGGCCGTAAAAGCCGGAGCCAGAAATTACCTGATTTATCCTCTCAATCCTGAAGAAGTGAAGCACGTATCCGAAGTCATCAATGAAAGCGTAATTATGGAATCAGAGCTGGACTATTTGCGGGATAAATTCTGGCATGTCGATTCACTTGAGCTCATTCAAACAAAAAACGATTTAATGAAAGAGGTATTCAATAAAATTCGCTCCGTATCCCCTACCAAAAGTACTGTGCTGCTTTTGGGTGAGACCGGGACCGGCAAAAGCTTGATGGCAAAACTCATTCATCAGCATAGCAATCGCAGAGATGCTCAATTTATCAGTGTCCATTGCGGTGCGATCCCGGACACACTATTGGAAAGCGAGCTTTTTGGGCACGAAAAAGGGTCCTTCACCGGAGCAGTGCGCAGGAAGCTGGGCAAATTTGAAATTGCCAAAGGAGGCACCATTTTTTTGGATGAAATCGGCACCATCACGCCCACGGCCCAGATAAAACTGTTACAGATTCTGCAGGATGGTACTTTCCAGCGGGTAGGCGGTGAAGAAACCCTGGAAGCTGATGTCAGGGTCATTGCAGCCAGCAATGTCGATTTAAAGCAAATGTGTGATGAAGGCCAATTCAGAAAAGACCTTTATTATCGACTCAATGTGTTTCCAATTGAAATTCCCGCTCTCAGCGATAGAAAAGAGGATATCCCGTCTTTAAGCAATACAATTCTGAAAAAGCTGATCCAATTCTCATCCAAAGAAATTAATGGGATTCATCCCGGTGTAATTGATGCCTTCAAGGCATATGATTGGCCGGGCAATATCCGGGAATTGGAAAATTTGATCGAACGGGCTTATATACTGGAAACTTCTGCCGAGCTGACACCGGAGAGCTTTACCAATGAGCTCTTTGAATCCGAATCCAATCCCGTATTTATCCCATCGAGTGAGACCCTGACGTTGACCCAGGCCCGGCAGCGCGGCGTGGAAGAAATTGAAAGAAATTACCTGAAAGATGTATTGGCCCGTCACAAAGGCAAGATTGGTGAATCGGCAAGGGCGGCCGGTATCAGCACCCGCCAGCTCAACAAGCTAATGAATAAATACAGGATCAGAAAAGAAGAATTTAAATCCCTCTAAACCCAGCCAGCAGCCGTTGTTATCTTAAATCAGAACTGGTGATTCCGAGAACGATGAATTTCGGAATTCACACTTCCTGTCCGCATTTTCCTTGAATAATCTGCCCGACCGTGTTGTTTCTTTCCATTTTTGATGTCTATCTGTACTTGCCGCTTTTATAATTTGGGAACTGGCAGTTCTGACCGCGATCGGGCAAAATTAAATATATAAATTAAATTCAAATGCTTATTAGGTTGGCATGGTGATTGCTGATACTGGCGTGTAAGCATTCAATTTAAAATAGGACCCCAAACTGCAAATTGAAGACCTCAACAATCTCTGTAGAAGGTATCATTATTCCTGCCAACTGGGATAATAAAGGTAACGTGGTTGGCCTAGCTATCGCAACCCGCGATGAAGAGGAATATCTGATTACCGACAAAGACCAGATGGCCAGATTAAAACCACTTTTAAGACAGGAGGTGGCGATAACGGGAATCTTACGAATTAAAAAGGGAAGAAGCATTATTAAAGTCAAAAGATTCAGCAAGCTGCAAGCCGGCTTTTCATAATGACTATTATCTTCAAATCGGGAAAAATCTATTCCTCGGGCCGTCAGGCAGACTCGATGATTACGTAAACCATTCATGCGAACCCAACAGTGGGATTAAATTCGACATTGATGGCATCAAACTGGTTGCCATTGTCCCGATTGCCGCAAATCATCAGATCAAATTTGATTATTCCACCACCATTTACAATTTCGATGGGGAATGGCGTAAACTCCTCCCCAAGCACATGTCTTTCTCAAAAGGGGTCGGCTCTCCTCGCAATAACTTGCATAGTTTTGAGCAGGCGGCCGAAGTAAGCCGGGGCAGACTGACCTGGCCGGACAAACCCAGAATCTTTTCCAGCACCTCTCGCAGAAGAGTCCGCACCGGGCTCACAAAATAAGTTGAGAAAAATTTTTTCGTAATTGCTCGGGAGCCTCCTGATTTAACCCCAGACATGGCTTTAACCAGATTTTTTTTGGCATAAATTATAATAATATGATAAGAAGCTGTAGTCGTGAATGGGAAAAAAAGGAATGCCGGTCCCCAACCGGCAGATTGAACGAAGGAGATCGCCCTAAAGGAATGCATAAAAATATTGGATTCGTATCAACGCGTTTTGCGGGAACCGATGGTGTCACACTGGAGGCCAGCAAATGGGCACAGGTGTTGAAAAAAATGGGGCACCGCTATTACTGGTTTGCAGGAATTCTGGACCGCGAGCCCGAAAAAAGCTTTTTTGTCCCGGAAGCTCACTTTCAGAATCAGAATAATAGATCGATAAACGAACACGTTTTCGGGAAAAAACGACGGGACCCGGCCATAACAGATCAAATCCATGAATTAAAAGTATATTTAAAAAAACAGCTTGCTGAATTTATCAGGCAAAATGAAATTGACCTGTTGGTGGCAGAAAATGTGCTGACGATTCCGATGCACATCCCTTTGGGTATCGCCTTGACGGAATTCATTGCCGAAACACAGATTCCTACCATTGCGCATCATCATGATTTTTACTGGGAACGAACCCGCTTTACGGTTAATGCTGTGGGGGATTATCTGCGAATGGCCTTTCCGCCGAACCTGCCCAATATCGAGCATGTGGTTATTAATTCGGCGGCGCAGGAGGAACTGGCGCTTCGCACAGGTATTTCGTCGACAATTATTCCAAATGTGCTGGATTTTGAAAACCCTCCGCAAATTGATGAAAAGCATACCGAAGAATTCTGGCAATCAATAGGATTGAAACCGGATGACGTCATGATTTTGCAGCCGACACGCATTATTCAACGCAAAGGTATCGAACACGCCATTCAGCTCGTCGAAGAACTGGAAGACCCGCGCTATAAACTTGTGATATCCCATGAAGCCGGCGACGAGGGCCATGAGTATGCGGAGTGGCTCAAAGAAACGGCCAAAGAACGCGGTGTTGATCTTCGCATGGTCAATATTCACATGGCAGATCCCATGAACCCTGGCGTCAACAATCATGATCGGTTATCCCTATGGGATGTATATCCTCACGCCGATTTCATTACCTATCCCAGTTTGTATGAGGGATTTGGAAATGCCTTTTTGGAAGCCATCTATTTTAAGAAACCGCTGCTGATCAACCGCTATGCAACCTTCGTAAAAGATATTGAACCAAAGGGATTTGATTTAATTGTCATGGACGGTTATCTGACCCGCAAAAA
>Ga0209536_100007587_pt1 | contig 16436 bp, 10 predicted proteins | sample DeeMarSeWOR28_12_FD_187461 | JGI IMG/M metagenome (GOLD analysis project Ga0209536, IMG submission 187461) | Marine sediment microbial communities from White Oak River estuary, North Carolina - WOR-2-8_12 (SPAdes) (version 2) | ecosystem: Environmental > Aquatic > Marine > Intertidal zone >... | reverse complement strand
TTCAGTTTGCGATGTAATATCTCACGTATGAGCAGGTTCCAAATTGTCATTGACACCCCAGTAAAATCAAAAAAATCCGTGTTCTGATTTCTATTTATTTCTTTTTGTAACTACGAGAGTTCCCAGCCCGACAACTACCAGGATAGCTGCAAGGGACGCAACCGTCATCCCCACCACGCCAAATCCGTGAACTTCCGTCTCCGGCGTTTCAATTGCAGACTCGTTGGCCGGTGCAGAGAGCGGCTGAGGTGATTCACTAATCGCTGCGGCTACAACTTCATCCGGTGTATTAGTATTAGCCGGTTCATCAGGAAAGACACCTGTAAGCTCCGGTTGCGGTTCTTCGACCGTCTCGTAAAACTCCTGGTAGAACTGCATAACAGAAGCATCCCAGTTCTCTGCCATCAGCAAATCAACTCCGGGATTGAGCATTTTAACTTCGCAGCCGCATGGGCCTGTTATAAATGCGATGGCCTCTCGAAGGTTGTCGGTGTTAATGCCATCGCCAACCAGCGCAAAAAGCGCCCTGCCTCGCCCGAATGTCGGAAACACAATCGGCTCATCAGCATATTCATCGAGATCCGGCTCGCTCTTCAACAGCATCTCAAGAAACATCTGCTCTTTAGGGTCGGAGCGTGAGACCGGCAAAATTGAGAATTCGTATGAGAACTCAGGTATCTGAAGCTCCTCGGCAAGCGCCGGCGTCATTTCCTTCAATTCTTTCGTCGCCGTGTCCAATTCCTGGTTGATTAGCTGCATCGCCGCTTTGTCTTTGCCGGCATTACCTGACTCGATAAAAATCCATACTGCGGTCTGGCCATCGGACAGACGACGAGCAAGCTCCTGGCGTTTAGGGGATTGAATCAGTGCCTTGATCGTTGCCGGCGTGAATTGGTCGCTCCAGAAAGGTGCCGCCCTTCCTTTACTCCAGGGATACCAAAGGACAAGGGCCGGCAACTTTTCCGGAACCTCGATACCCAATTGGCTCTTGAGGCGTTCAGCAGGCTCAAGATCTGCTTGCTCGGACGCCGATGATGCAAGGTCTATCTTGGAAAGGCGCAAGTTCAGATATTCGGCTTGTTCGCTCTGCAACAGCACAGAAGCCGGATCATCTTCAGCCAGCGGTCCTTTATGGATTAATACTCCATCGTAGTAATCAGCCGGCCAGCGTTCCATGGCATAGCGAAAAACCGGTGTCGAGCAGGCATAAGCCGAATAAGAAGGAAAAAGAAAAATTACCCCCGTTAGAAATAAAATCCAAAATCGTTTCATATTCATACTGCCTAAAAACGTCATAAAGCAGGTTATTTATAATCACAAATACCGCCGTAAGGTGGTCCTCCCTAAGGGATGCCTCACGGTGCTAAGTGGACTACGATACTCGATTTGCTATTGTTTGTCAAAACAATGCAATTTTCCATCTTTTGTTGAAAGATAAAGCCGGCCGTCGGCGGCAGCCATTCCATCCCAGACCGGTTGAGAAGACAAATCGAGCCGGATGACCGGTTTACCGTCCGTCGTCGAAACTCCCATCAGCAAAGCCCCTCGTTTGCCCTCGTATGCCGCATCCTGCTCTGTAATTTTGTCCTTTACCTGTGGATCGCCGGGATTTTTATATGCTTCATCCTCGTTTAATACATCCGGCGGGCCGGCAACGAAAAGCGTCTCACCGGCAAGAACCATAGCCCTTGCGTGCAGAGGCGGATGCTTAACAGACCAATGCAGCTTCGGCGCCAGGCGTTTCTCAATGCTTGTCTGCCTGGTGAATTGACGATTAAAGATACCATCTCGTCCGGATTTCTCGCTCCACTGCTTGACCTTTTCTATTTTTTCAGCTTCGGCTTGAATATCTGAGCAAAACAGGTGGTTTTCAAGCACGTGCGACCAGACGAAAAGCCCGGGTTCACGCCCGAAACCATAGACCCTGTCACCGTCGAAGGCCAGAATCCGGCCTGCCGGTGCATATCGCCCGGCCCTAAACCACCAGTTGCAGCCCGATGAAAAAGCCCTTCCGTACACCCAATAGGACCGGTGCCACGCATTGTCATCGAGGAATCCCGTGGGACTGAATAAATGGGCTCCCCGGCCCAACTGCCGGGTTGCTCGCTCGAATGGCTCCAGAGTCGGATCCAAAGTCTGGAGTCGCTTACCTTGAAGGTCTAACACTTGAGAACGCATATAAATTAATTCACCGTCGGTCGATAAAATATCCGGCAAGGCCGTGGGCATGTTCAACACTTTTACATCTTTCTGCGGGCTGTGTTGATCGTTAAGAACATTTTCGGAAAGCATTCTTCCGGTCGCAGCGTCCAGGCGATAGAACCTCAGACCTCCATCGAGAAAAGTTGAACGACCCGCCACAAAGTAAACAATGTCGTTGTGTATCAGGACATTGCCGTGGATTGGCCAAACCGATTCCAAACGACCGTAAGATACAATCCTCATATCTCGCGGCCCGGCCCTGAACCGCCATACCAATTCTCCATCTGAGGCTCTCAGGCAATATACTCGTCCATCGGCACAGCCAAATATTACGAGCCCACGATATACAGTTGGAGGCGAATCCACTTTTCCGCCGGCCGTGAATGTCCATAGCTTTTGCCCACCCTCAACATTCAAGGCATAGAGAGTGTGGATATCTTTTGATGCAATATAAATTCGGCTATCGGCAATCACAGGGCTTGTCAAGCCCCTGTCGAGATTCACTTGCCATTTCTCTGACAGCGGGAGATTTACTTTGGTTTTTGTCGCACCGCTGCGAGCCATATCGTGACGGTAGGTTGGCCACTGGTTGGACGCCATGCTAAGTGGTTTTAGTTGCTCTCCGAATGCCGGCCCTTTGACCAAACGGTCTTGGGATTCAGCAACATCACGCAAGGTCCGCTGTGAGGATGGGGCCAGTGCACAGAAACCACTAAGCTTGGAATCCAAATAACACGCACACGGATGCGGCGGGGCGTATATCAGCCCGTTGCAGGGAATTATGCCATATGTACAGGCGCCGCGAACCCAGTGGTGAGTTTCCCAGCTTTCTCTGTGAATGTCCACGAATTCTATGCCGGTACGTGAAGCGAGGAAGTACTCGTCCGTTGCCTTGGCGCGGTAGCAACGATGGTGGAACCAGTAAGTATCAACATTGGGCGTAAATTCCCTTTTCACTTGCCCGGTCTTCGTATCCCGGCCTGTAAAGATTCCTGAATGATTTCCCCCGGCGATTTTTCCGCACCAAACGAGGCCGTCGATTACCATCAGGTCTTCCGGAGAACCTGCATGACCGGCGGGATAGTGCGGAGCATCCCAAAGCAAAGTGCCGTCCTCGGCGGATAAAGCCCTGATTTTCCGTTTCAATCTACCATCGACAAAGAGGACCACATCATCATATATCACCAGCGTCGGACCGTAAACGTAGCCCATGCTGTCCCTCTTGTCCACAGGTTCCGACTGCCATCTTATCTCGCCCGTTTTTCGATCCAGGCACACAACCTGGTTCCAGTTGTGGAAATAAACACTCCGGTCATCAGTAGCCAGGGTCAACGGTTCCACAGGATGCTCGACTTTCCACAGCATTTCTCCAGTTTCGGCGTCAAGGGCAATAATGTCACGCTTATCGGGTTTAAGAAGATAACCTTCTGACTTTTTCATTGTCCGATTCTTCTCGTCCCAGCATATCATTAGCTTTGGATGGTAGTCTTTCGGATTCATGGACTCGTCATTTTTCAGCAGAAACAGCGTACCATTGGAGCACAAGATTTCTTCGGTGAAATTAGTGCCATCATAAGCTTGCAGGATTTTTCCGGTTGCGGCATCAAGCTTGCTGACCGGTGCTTCCAGACCAAGCGTGACATAAACCGAATCCCCGACTGCCACAAGACGTCTGGGGGGCTGAGCAGGGCCGTCCTTCAAAGGCCATAGATGGTTGAACCAGGACTCTATTGACTGCTGCCATAGCATAAAGCCGTTGAACGCGTCACGTGCGGTCAGTCGCCACTTTGGAGGCATGTGGATTGAAGCACGACTACCCATATCCATAATGGAAAAAATCCTGCCATTTGAGGAAACTACCGCGGCAACACTTGAGGTATACTCGTGGTGACGTGAATAGGTCGGGCCGCTTTCCCATTGAAGATGCCTTAAGGGCCCGATGGCAGTATCGTGAGCTACTGCATTGTTGCTTGCATCGTGCAGATAATGTGTCCACTCGTCTATATTATTCGGTCGATCCTTTATAGTCTTGGTCCACTCGTTACTATTCTTGATATAAGCCACGCCATCAGGAACTAAAACGCGCATGACTTCTTTTATAGGAATATTACCGAGATTCTCCGAAACAATGAGATTGACCGTGTTATCAATGTAAGGCAGGTAATTGCCGCTCAACTGGTCAATTGATATGTTGCCGTAAAGATTCAGTGAGCGGATATGATCGCGGGCCTTTTGAACGTTTTTTGTGTCTTTGTCCAGACCATGGACAAGGAAACTATTACCGGCGCGCAGCGCGCCGGTGAGTTTTCCGTTGCCGCAGCCGATGTGAACGATCAGACCTCCTTTGACGCCGGTATCGTCCAGGATTTGCCGGGCTATTTGCTGCTGTGATTCCGCAGCCGGAATTGAGGTAACCGTCAGCGCTATTACAAGAACAATCAATGTGATAATCCTTTGTACTCTGCCGTTAAGGGTCCTATGGAGTGTGGTCATGTCAGGGCCTCCCTTGTTTAGAACATTTTTCGAACAGCTTGAAGATTCAGTCAAGAATTCGTGTGGTTATTCTACCAAAGGAATTGTGCCCATACAATTATAAAATATTGCTTTGTTACTATTGAGTCGGCAATAGCGGGGAGTAAGCAGTTTCATTTTTATGGATGTCACGTGCCTTTACCCGGAAACGATGGGCCTGTCCGGTTCTACCGACAAGTACTTTGTAGTATGGTGATGGGCCCCAATTCCTGCTGAAGCCGGACTCTGTGGTGCACTGGAAATAATACTCCACGTCGCCGTTTGTGTCTGTAGCTTCCGCCGCAGTCATCTCGGCATAGTAATCCCATGTTCCGCCTCCGCCATAGATTTCATGAGGTTCGCCGCCCTGGGCCCACCGCATGGGATCCGGTGTCGGTGGTTGGAGATCAACGGCAATCTCGGGAGAATCACTTGTTGTGTTTTGATTGGGTGACTTGTCTCGAACTCTAACAACAAAACTATATGTACCCTTCGGCAGAGATGTTACCTGATATACTGGATCATCCTGCCAATTGCTGTTATAAGCCTGATTTGAAGTACAGGAGAAAAAGTACTCTACGCCGCTTTCATCGGACGCGGTCGTTGCTACCATACGTATTGATGAAGGTGGAATCGAATAAGGCTCAGTTTGCCATGTGGCCGGATCAGGGCTCGGAGGTGTGGTATCCGGGGGAAAGGTGATTGCCGAACGCAGTTCTGAGTTGTCGGTTTCGGCAAGATTAGCTGTGTTGCGAGCTTTGACTTTGTAGGAATATGCAGTACCTGCAGTTAAGCCTGTGTCCGTGTAGTTCGGATCATCCTGCCAGCCGCTGTCGTGCCCTGCGACAGAAACGTTCTTAAAATAGTACTCCACACTACTTTTATCGGTTGAAGCAGCGATTGTCGCTGCCATTTGAATGGTGGTTCTTGAGGTTGCCTGTGGTTCCGTAGCCCATGTCATCGGACTGGGCTGAGGCGGTTGCGGGGGAAATACCTTCGGCTGCCAGTTGCTAACAAGAATCGCATAATCTGTAAAATCTACTATTCCATTCCTGTTGAGATCTTCAGCCAACGGTGCTTCATCGATCAAATTCAACCACTTGTCCGTCAATAGTAACATATCGTCGTAACCCACCCAGTCGTTGGGGTCGTTCACATCCGGATTCAGGTCGGCAACGTTGCCGGCATCCGACAGCGACATACTCGCTTCTATCGTTCCACCATACGCACCCAAATTGATTCGTTTTCCGTGCGGCCACAATTCCCCTGTCCAGTCCGAATTAGGATCGTTAGGCTCGCCACCGGTATCAATGCAAGGGCTGGTAACATTGTCATTAATCCAACTCTTATCAATATCACTCCACCTGCCTGCTTCTGACATGACGTGATAGTCTCCATCATCGATCCAGCGGTCGTCACTTTTATCAGGCGTTCCGTTGTCATCCCAGTAACCATTACCGACAAAAAGCGGATCTTCAATGATATCGCCGGGGCCTCTGGTTGTACCGTTGCCGAAGTTCCCGCCTTCGTTTAAATAAAAAACATTATAAGAACTATTACTTCCGAATCCGGAGATTCCGCCGATAGAGTTTGCTTTGTTGTATGCAATTATGTTATTGCTGATATAACCCGGGCACTGGCTCAAAGCGCCGCCGGTCTCTTCTGCAATGTTGCTCACAATCGTATTGTTATATACCTGGTAACAACCGAATAATCCGCCTCCGCTGCCGGACTTGTTGCCGGCAATGATATTATTCGCGATTCTGCCCCGGCAGTTACTCAGTGCGCCACCTGCAATCTGGCTCCTGTTTCCAATTATCCTGTTACCTGCGATGTTACCATTACATTCATAGCATGCACCACCTCTTTGGTTCGCACGATTGTATTCAATTATGTTACCGGTAATTTTACCATTGCAAAAGTTCAGACCGCCTCCACCGGGACTGCTTATATTAAATACATTCCTTGAAATAGTATTGTTGGATATTTCCCCGTCACAAAAAGCTATACCGCTGAATTCATTTTCTAAAATATCGTTGTATGTGATAGGCCCGTTACATTTGTATATCCCACCGCTGGCATTGGAACTTATCGTATTGTAAGAAATAATTGGTTTAGTATCTTCCTGTTCTCCAAGAATACCATAACCGAGACAATCTCTGATAATGTTCTTCGTAATTGTCGGCGAAGTTCCAGCAGAACAGTGAATCCCTCCCCCTATAAAAGCCTCTCCGCCCGTTATAGTAAAGCCGGTCAGGACTGAGTCGCTGCCCTCACCAAAATCAAAAGTTACACAATAGTCCGAATTAAAGGTGATAATTGTTGATCTGACAATGTCCGGATCATCAGGGTCTTCGCTCGTGAGTGTAACTGCCTTGTTATTGAAAACAATCCTCTGATTATATGTGCCGGGCTTGACAATAATCGTATCGCCATTATCGGAAAAGTTGATTGCATCCCGGATATTATCGAAGTCCGCCGGCCCATTATCGTCGACAGTTATTCTTCTCGCCTGCGACGTGAACACAGGCAACAAGCATATAAGGGTAAAAACCAGCTTTTTCATCACAATATCAGCCCTCCTGGAACTTTTTACCATAAATAACGACTGATTCTCTTACTAAAACTCAACTAACTATTTTACTATAAATGCTCTATTAGTTCAAGTAAAAAAGAAAAGAACCAAAATTTCCTTGCAGCATTATGGGCTTCTTAGCAGAAAGCTGTCATTTGGTTTTAAGAGGCATAGTTGGAAACTGCGGGAAGAAAACCTGTACAGTCCTACTTTTTCTGACCAATTTTGGGGCTGTAAAGCCAAAGGGCATCAGAAAGCTCGTAATCGACTATTTCATCAGATTCAAAGAACAGTTTGATTTCATCCCGAGCTGATTCCGGGCTGTCTGATCCATGAACGAGGTTATATCTTTGAGAGCAGCCGAAGTCCCCGCGGATAGTACCCGGCGGGGCTTCGTAGCCAAAGGTGTTACCGATCATCCTTCGAACCATATCTACACAACCTTCAGCTTCCCATATCATCAAAAGCGAAGGCGCCGAAGACATGAACTTAACCGCCGGGATAAAAAATGGCTGGTCCTTATGGGCGGCATAGTGCTGACGGACAAGCTTTTCGGGTATCTGCATAAATTTTGTCGCGACGAGCTTCAGCCCTTTTCTTTCGAGTCGAGAAATAATCCGGCCAGCCAAATGTCGCTGTATGGCATCCGGCTTGATGATGATTAATGTGCGTTCTGTCATTTCAGAGTTAAAGGTGCCTAAAGTTGAAAGTGCCTAAAGTTGGGAACGGTGTGACTACACTTTAGTTCACTTTAGTCACTTTAGCTCACTTTAGTTACACCCCTTCAGCTACAATATAAATTTCCACTCGTCTGTTTTGTGGATTACCTCCTTTGTTGGGCTTATTTCCAGCAACAGGCCTGTATTCACTAAAGCCACGCACGCTCATCCGTTTCGATTCGATACCGCTACCTGCCATAACGTTCAGCACGGCTATCGCCCGATGAGATGAAAGGTGCCAGTTGGTTGGATGCTTCGCACGTGTGGCAGGCTTTTGAATGGGAATATCATCTGTATGTCCGGCAACAATCACATCAAATCTCCTGCCCTGCTCGGAATTGAGAATGGCAGAAAGCGATTTTACCGCTTCAATTGCCGATGCCGCCACTGTGTCACTGCCCTTGTCGAAAAGCAGGTCGCTCTTGAACTTCACTATGCCACGGCTCGAATCGTACTCAACCATATCGGGCTGCTGTTTGGCGAAGTCTTCCAGCATTGTGCTCAGTTCCACAGGAAGTGCCGCTCCGCCCATAAGCAGCCTCTGCTGCATCAAAGCGATCAATTCCTTCTTTTTAGCAAGATCTTCCTCGAGTGCGGCGATTTGCTGCTTTAGCGACTCGACTTCGATACTATCTGTTTGTTGAGCAGCAGCGAGTTGTTTCTTCATCTGCTCAAGCCGTAACGTATTGGCAGCAAGTTCGGCCTGGAGCTGGTCTATGAGCTTCTGCTGAGTATTGTTCTGGATTCGCAGATCCTGCAGCTCCGAGTTGCAGCCATTGATGAGCAGAACACAGACACATAAACCTAAAATAGCTGAAAGTTTGACAGTTCGCATCATTTAATCCTTTCCAAGATGATTAAAATATTTTACCATCCCTAAAACACAAGCCGTTTAATTATAAGCCGTTACAACTTTACCAACTATATTTTCTCAACCCTCGCCCATAAATTAAACCGATTCGTGGATAACCGTCAAGAATAATCTTTACAAAATATCTACAGCTTTGAACAGCATATCCCCGGACAAAAAAGTTTTAATAGATTTTACGAGCGATTTAGTATAAAATTCCAATTTTAAATACCTTGACCAGCTTAATTTCAGCAAGGCGAAGAATATTTCGGATCAAATTAAATTTCTATTTGATATTTTAATAAAATTTTATGAAAGTCTCAGTAGCTCAAAAGTGCGGATTTTGTCACGGCGTAAGAAACGCCATCAGTGTAGCTGAAAAAATTCTCACGGAAGAAAAAGACGTTTATAGTCTCGGCCCTATCATTCATAATAAAGATGTGGTGGAACAACTGGCAAAAAGCGGTCTAAAAACCGTGGGGAAGGTTGAAGATATTCACTCGGGGACGGTTCTTATCCGTTCTCATGGAGCTGCTCCCAAACAGATAGCGAAGCTCAAGGATAAAGGACTCAATATCGTCGATGCCACATGTATATTGGTTAAGAGGGTGCAGCATATAGCCGGCGAACTCGAAAAAGAAGGTTATAAAGTCGTAATTATCGGCGAAGAAAACCACCCCGAAGTCCAGGCGGTCGTGGGCTGTGCAGAAGATGTTGTCGTCATTGCCGACGAATCGGATCTTCATAAACTGCCTCGACATGCCAAGCTGGGTGTTGTGTGCCAGACAACGCAAAGTCCCGACCACTTCGGCAGGATGCTTGGGGCGATGGGAAGTGGAAGCTTCAGCGAGTTGAAAGTGATCAACACTTTATGTAAAGAAGCAATAAAGAGACAGGAATCGGCAGTTCAGTTATGTAAACAAGTCGACATAATGTTTGTTCTCGGGGGCTTGGAGAGCGCCAACACGCGCAGGCTGGCGGAACTGTGCAAAAAAGTCAATAAGCACACGTTTCACCTTCAAAACTGGGACGAACTCGATACAAGTGTTCTTTCCGGCAAAAAAACGGTAGGTGTTACAGCCGGAGCATCGACTCCCGACTGGATAATCAATGAATTCGTAAAGAATTTGGAAGATTTTTAATAACAATAGCCCGAAAAGCAGCGGTTTTAACAAAAAAACAAAGAGGCGCTTGAAAAAAGCACTGTAATATGCTATTTTTACCGATTCGGTAAAATGTTGCTGTGATGAGAATTACATTTGCTGCGTGGGCAAATGGTTGTATATATGATTAATTGAAAATTAAATGTGTGCAGCGTTGCACATAAGCTTGTCGGCGTAAATGTGGGGCGCCTATAAGTCGAGAACACAAACTCCACAGAGGGATTTAGTTTAATGGTAGATAGAAATATAGTCAACAAATTAGGTTTATCACAAGAGAAACTCGAGCAGCAGGTCAGCGAAATGTTCGGTGATCAGGAAAATGAATTCCTGGAACAGGCTCTGCAAACGAAGGTGGATTTACGCCTGCCCGGCACCATTCTAAAAGGAACAATCGTATCGCGGATAGGAAATGATGTTATTGTTGAGGTAGGCCTGAAAAGCGAAGGAATTGTTGATGCGGGTGAATTTGACAGTCCCGACGAGATAGAGCCGGGGAAAGACATTGAAGTTCTGCTTGAAGATACCGACTCCGAAAGCGGTCTTATTTTATTGAACAAACGTAAAGCCGACCTCATGAGGGGCTGGCAAACAATTCTCGAAACGAAAAAAGAGGGAGACGTTGTAAAGGGTAAGGTAATAAGGCGAATCAAGGGTGGTCTGCTTGTCGATATCGGAGTGCCTGTCTTTTTGCCGGCTTCTCAGGTGGATATCAGAAAGCCGGGTGATATCAGCAGGTTCATCGGCAAAGAGGTTGACTGCAAGATACTTAAGATTGACATTGAAGGCAGGAATATTGTCATATCCAGGCGCAAGCTCATAGAAGAGGAACGCAGGAGCAGCAAGGAAAAAATCTTGTCGGACATCGAAGTCGGCCAATTGAGAAAAGGCGTTGTGAAAAACATCGCCGACTTCGGCGTGTTCGTAGATTTGGGTGGTCTTGACGGCTTGCTTCACATTTCCGATTTGAGCTGGGGCAGAATATCGCATCCATCTGAAGTTGTCGAGCTTGATCAGGAAATAGAATGTGTTGTTGTTGGAGTTGATAAAGAGCACGAGAAAATTTCACTGGGCTTCAAGCAAAAGACTTCCAGCCCATGGGAGGATGTCGAGCATCGTTATCCTGTCGGGGCAAAGGTAAAGGGCAAAGTTGTCAACGTGATGAGCTATGGTGTTTTTGTGCGGCTCGAAGATGGTATCGAAGGGCTGGTTCATATCAGTGAGATGAGTTGGACCAAGCGCCTCGCGCATCCTGGTGAGCTGGTCAATCTGGGTGACGAAATTGAGGTAGTCGTGCTAAGTGTTAACAAGGAAAAGCAGGAAATCTCGCTGGGTCTCAAGCAGACTCAAACCAATCCGTGGGCTATAGCTTCTCAGAAATATCCGGTCGGAGCGATTGTTACCGCTAAAGTCCGCAGTTTGACCAATTTTGGTGCTTTCGTGGAAGTGGAGCCAGGTATCGATGGTATGATACACATTTCGGATTTGAGCTGGACAAGAAAACACAGCCATCCGGGCGAGGCCCTGCATAAAAATCAGGAAATAAAATGTATTGTTCTTGAAGTTAATGAAGAAAAGCGACGGGTGTCCATGGGCATAAAACAGATGACCGAAGATCCATGGTTACGTGCCATCCCCGATAAGTATATTCCAGGGCATATCATCAAGGGCAAGGTAGCAAAACTTACCAATTTCGGCGCATTTGTAGAGCTCGAAGAGGAATTGGAGGGCTTATTGCATATTTCCGAACTCGCCGACCACAAGATTGATAAGCCTCAGGATATTGTTAAGGTGGGCGACGAAGTTGAAGTAAAGATTCTAAAGGTCGACACTGATGCACGCAAAATCGGATTGAGTTTGCGAAGGGTAAAGTGGGCTGCTGAGGAGCAGGAAGCTGAGACAGGCCATCAACGGGCACCATCAGGTCCTGAGAGGGTTCTTTCCGATGCAGATGTGGCCCAAATTAGAAAACAGAAAGAGGCTTCTGACGAAAGCGCAACTACTGATGCTGAACCGGAACAGTCTGACGACCAGCAAGGCCAACAGCCAGAGGCCACAGCCACAGATGAACTACAGGAACAAGCGGTCGAAGATTCTTCGCAGCCGGAACTAAAAACATCGGAAGAGGCTGAACAGGTCCAACATGAGCAAACTCCTGAAAATTCAGATACTGACAACCACGCTGATGATGATACCGCTGAAAGCAGAGAAGAAAACGAAGAATTGGATAAAACCGGGTAAAGAAAAGCTATCAAATTGAATACTGTGATGTGGTTGAACAAGCGGCCTTATGAGGCTAAAAATTCGCCGTAGAAAGATTTTACCTGAAGATTCGGTGTGTTTTCGGTAAAGTCAGTTGGCTTAGAGGGATTTCGACGAAGGTTACGTTCAACTTCCAAACCTACCATTATTCGGGATTGGTTCCTTCAGTAATTGTCAAAAGCCGTTCAACTGAAATATCCTTTAAAACATCAACAGCTCCGCCGATCCATCGTACCTCGATACGATCCACCTTTTCACGAAATCCAAGTCCGAAGTGAAGACGCGTACCGTAATGGCTTTGATACCCTCGTCCACTGTGAACTTCGTCGTATAACGTCAGGTCACCGGCCACTACCTTGACGCGCGCTCCCACACCGTCCCGGTTGGTCTTAACTCCGCGCAGACGTACCTGCAGCCAATGCCCTTTGGAAGGCGAATCGTTTCTAAGAATTGTGGGCTCCCGCCGGGAATTAAGTATCACCACATCCACATCGCCGTCGTTGTCTAAATCGTCAAAGCCGGCACCACGACTGCTGAGTTTTACTTTCATCCCATCCCCGCTTTTATCCGACACGTTGATGAATTTCCCATCCCCGGTATTCATTAGAAGCACGTTCGTCTCGAAATATGTGGTACTGTCGTCAAAAAGGTCAATGTTGTCCAGAAGATGGCCGCATGCGACGAAGATGTCGCGGTCTCCGTCGTTATCGAAGTCCACGAAACTATTCCCCCATGTCACGTTGGGTACAGTTCCATCTCCTGCACTGGTCAATCGTGTCACATCCTCAAACAGGCCGTCGCCCAAATTCCTATACAATGTTGCTAACTGTGTCTGGTAAGAAGTAACATAAAGGTCGAATAGTCCATCATTGTCGTAATCACCGAAATTTGCTCCCATGCTTCCCTGCTCATCACCATGGATGTCATAAGCGACGCCGTATATAAGCCCCATGTCTTCGAATTTCCCTGTGCCGTCATTTTCAAAAAGAAAGTTGCCGTCCCCGTCATTGGCCACAAAAACATCAGTATCACCATCGTTGTCATAGTCGCCGCAGACCATTCCCATGCCAAAACTTGCACGCTCGGCTATTCCCGAGCTCTTGCTTACATCAGTAAAGGTGCCGTCTCCGTTATTTCGATACAGAGTATCCGGTACGGCTGGGAAAAAAGCCGGGCCAACATATATCGGAAATCCGCTCGCCGTAGTTGTAACGTGCTTGTCATAAGAAAAGTCGATATAATTTGAGACATAAAGGTCTAAATCCCCGTCCTTGTCTATATCGAGAAAACAAGTACCCGCTCCTGTATTAAAGCCATTGACCACGCCGGCCTGCTTTGTCACATCAGTGAAGGTGCCGTCACCATTATTGCGGTACAAAACATTCGGCCCATAGTTGTTCAGGTATATATCCGGATCGCCGTCATTATCATAATCACCCACCACAACACCCAAGCCGTATCCCGTGTCACCTACTCGCGCCTTTTCGGTCACGTCGGTGAATTTCCAATTACCTTCGTTGCGATAAAGCGCGTTCTTAGGAGGGGCATCGGATTTTGCTCCTTTCAACGGCTCTCCATTCAGGAAATATATGTCTATATCGCCATCATTATCGTAGTCAAAAAGAGCCAGACCTGCAGTTATCGTTTCCAATATGTAACGCTTGCCGCTACTACCGTCAGTATGAACAAAAGTGATTCCTGTTTCTCTGATTACGTCATTCAGAACGATAGAGTCACCCAGACATATCGGACAAAGTATCGCAACCGAGATTAGTATCAGTATACTACTGTGGCTGCCGGATCTGCGTTTTGAACCAGAAACAAAATAGTGCACGTCAGTTTCTTGCTCTAATCCTATCATAAATATTCCTGTATTGTTGATTGTTAGGTTCCAGTAGTAATGCCTGTTCCATTGCCTGCAGCGCGCCGGCACGGTCACCATTCACGTCTGCGGCCCACCCCAAAAGGAAGTAGGTATCGGCGTTTTGTTGCATAACTATTGCTTTTTGTGCGAGACTGTAAGCTTGTGCTATGTTCGTGTTAGTTCGTAAATAGAAGCGTGCCAGCTCGCGGTATCCGACCGGATCGTTGGGGGCCAGAGCAACCGTTTTCCGGAAAGCTTGCTCAGCTTTTTCGAACATCTTCAACATTGTCGCGACCTGCCCAACGTTCAGATAGGGAACTGGATTGTTCGGATCAATCCGGGCGATCTTTTCGAAACATCCAAGGGCCTCGGCGGCACGGTTGGTCGTAAAGTACAGGGACGCCAGCCGTTCCAGACATCGTGTGCTGTTCGGATCGAGTCCGGAAGCTCTGTTTAAAAGTTCCTCAGCTTTTGCTGTATTGCCGCTGTCGCGATAGATACGCTCGGCATCCAAATATGTCCTGACTACACCTTGCCTCAGCGACTCCAGATCGGCAAGAGTGTCCCACTGTCGGCCCATATATGCGTAAGATTGTTTGGACCTTATTTTTTTGAAAGTAGCACGATACTCTTGCGCCTTATCCACCTGCTTTAATCTCGCACACACTGTAATTAGCCCGTGATATGCATGACTGTGATTGGGCTGAAGTTTGATTGTTTCTTCGTAGCACTTTTTTGCCTTATCATATTCTCTTTGCTGCAAATAAGCTTCCGCAAGTTGAAAAAGAGCCGTGACCGAATTCGGCGAAAGCTTGATTTCCTCCTCCAATTCTGTAATTGCTTCGGTGTATTTACCCGAGTCCATTAGTGCTTTGGCGATATTATTACGTACTCCTGGTGCATTAGGTTGTATCTCTAAAGCCTTCCTCCCAAACTCAACTGCCTTATCAAATTCCTCTGTTATAAGGGCAGTTTGTCCCATGCTACGATAGACGTCGAATCTGTTGGGATTTATCTCCAAGCTTCTTTCCCAGAACTTAAACGCCTCTGCAGAATTAGCATGTCTGCTGTATAGGTCCCCCATCAAAACATGCGAATCGTCACTATTGGGAAAATCTTTCAATACTTGCTGGGCTAATTCCATCTCCTCTTGTTTCAGTAGGGTAAATTCTTCTTCAGGTGTGACCGTCGAAGAAACAGATTCAGGCAATGACTGTTCTTTCGAATTCACCGGCTGCTCTACTTTTTTTCTTTCTTTTTCTGGCTTATTTAAAGTCCACACATAGTAGAACGCTCCGATAGCCACACATAGCGTTATGCCTGCAACAAGCAGCCTCACAGTCTTTTTTGGTGTAGATGAGGCAGGTATTCGCAAACGAGCGGATTTCTTCTTTTTCCGGCCTTTAATTTTTTTACGCTTTGCCATCACAAACTAACCGGTATTTCTGATATAGACTTCAGTAAAACATTCCTGAGAACTTCAAATCCCATGGTACTAACATTCCATCCGAATTTAAATAAATCTTCCAATAGCTTCGGCATTTTGTGTTGCAAAAAACACTATAAAACAAGCTTTTTGCTTGGAAAGCCGCCTTTTTACTAATTCTTCGGCATACTCTAACTGTTGCTTATAATCCGGAACACGGCTCGAATGAGTTCGATAAGCCCCACATCCACAAATTTCAGTCAAATCACTACTAATTACCTCAAAAATACGGAACAAAGCTTGTTTTTCTGCTATTTGGCAGAATTATTATGCAATTTTTCATATTTTTCTTGACGAATATACGGTTTTTTTGGTAAAAATAGAGAAGGTGAAGTCAGGTAGCTCTTGTGGACTTTGGCTTACTGACGTGTAAACATATCCATAGTTCCTGGGCAACCACCTAAAGTGTATTAGGTGGAGGGACAGAGTTGGAGTGAGGTTTGTGCTTTGTACTTAAAGTATTTGCATTTCAGCTTGCAACTCAAACACGGCTTCCACACGGATGAGGAAGAAAGCCAGGTCTTATAACAGAGTTTTTCTGACAAGCACAGGATTTGGTGAAGATTCTTTGTAGCTTGTTTGAAGGTTGTTTGTGACGGGCACAACCTGCGTGAAAGGTATATGTACGTCACAAGCAAAACGTGTTTTGGTGTGTAGCCAAAGCACAGGTAAATTCTTACCTAAATTATGAAGAAGGAGAAACATCATGTGTAAGAAATTGTTAATTTTTGTGGTTGTGCTGGGCTTCGTCAGCAGCGCCATTGCCGACCACCCGCAAGGTATTCTCTTCGAGTACTGGTTCGACAT
>Ga0209536_100007586_pt1 | contig 16440 bp, 8 predicted proteins | sample DeeMarSeWOR28_12_FD_187461 | JGI IMG/M metagenome (GOLD analysis project Ga0209536, IMG submission 187461) | Marine sediment microbial communities from White Oak River estuary, North Carolina - WOR-2-8_12 (SPAdes) (version 2) | ecosystem: Environmental > Aquatic > Marine > Intertidal zone >... | reverse complement strand
GTAGTAATCCAGCTTGTGGAGCGGCATCACGACGCTGGACAACACGTTGAGCACGTGGGCGGCTATGCGCTTGTAATAGCGAGCACCCATGACGACGGCCACGGCCTCGCGAGCGCTGTAATCGCTACCGGCGACACGCGCGATCAGGGCATCGCACCGATGAGTTAGTTCTCTCCCCTCACGGGTCAGCTCCAGGGCACGCTCGCGGTCGGATGTCGTGAATACGTCGGCGGTGGCTGCGAACGCGGCTTCGGTCCGGCCGCGAATCTCGCGGAGTTCGCCGACGAAATCATCTTCGGGCAGCCGGTCCGGGTGATAGTCCCTGACTTCCGACAAGTTCTTCGCATAGTCGCCCAACCGCTCGACATCTTTCACCAGACTCATTAGTAGCAAGCAGTAGGGCAGGGAGGTGGAAGTCCCGGCCAACGAAAGGTGTGCGATTACTTGCCTGCGGATAGTCCGCTCCATCTTGTTGACCGAGACATCGCGCTTGTAGATGAAGGTGCGCTCTTCCGGCGATTCCGCGTCGCCAAAGTAGACGTCACCCGCTGCCACCGTCATCTCATAGGTCGTCTTGAGCATTTCCGTGAAGTTGCGGCCCATTTCGGCCAGGGGCCTCTCCGAGCGAAAGATGCTGAGCAGTTCACGAAGCATAGCTAGTCTCCGGTCCTACCAATTAGAACAGTCGGTCCAGCACCGCGAGAAGCGCGGGCAGGCCGTAAAACAGGCCGACAACATACAGCAGGGCGTACCTTCTTGACCGCACCGCGACCTCGGCCAGGCGTCGAGCCAGGGACAGGGGGATCTCACGTATTCGCGGAAACGGATAAATGATCAGCGTTGCGCTCACGTTGAAAAGCAGATGCACGATGGCGATGGTGATGCCCCAACGTGCGTTGGGTCCGGTAACGGCCAACGCCGCGAGCAGTGCGGTGATCGTCGTTCCAATATTGGCCCCGATGGTGATGGGAAAGGCTTGCGCCAGCGTGATCAAGCCGGCCCCCGCCAGAGGGACTAGCAGGGATGTGGTGATCGAACTGGATTGTACCATCACCGTCACCGCCACTCCCACCAGGATCGCGAAGGCCGGTGCCTTGTGTAGCCCCTTGGACACGATGCCCTCGACCCGCGAGTGCATCGCCCCCCGCATCACACGGACCAGCAGCATTAGGGCAATGTAGATCAGTACACCCGAAACAAGGATTAGTATGATGGCTTGAAGCTGCCCTGAGCCGGCGACGACTTCGATCGCCCCTTTGACCGGCTTCAGCGCGGCCTTGAGTGCACCCTTGATGGGGCTGTCGTAGGTCACGCCCCCACCCAGTCCAATGAGTTTCCCCGATAGCCAGGTGGCCGTGCGTTGCAGGTAGTGGGTGGTCAATTCCAGGGGAAGCAGAAGCAACACGGCCATGTAATTGAAGAAATCGTGGCACGTGGCCACGGAAAAGGCCCGGTAGAACTCCTGCTTCCGTCCCATGTGGGCCAACGAGACGATGGAGTTGGTCACCGTCGTCCCGATGTTCGCTCCCATCACCATCGGGATGGCGTTGGCCAGCGGGAGCGGGTCTTCCGGCGCGGCGACCAGAGCCACGATCAGCGACGTGGTGACCGAAGAGCTCTGCATCAGAGTCGTCGCCAGGATGCCGACGATCAGGCCCATGAACGGATTGCTGGTCGCGGCGAAGAAGGTGTCGATAAACCCACTGCCCAGCGACTTGAACGCGTCGCTCAAGCCGTTGACGCCCAGGAGGAATAGGAACAACAGGGCGAGCACAGCGGCGATGCGAGCGATGGGATGCTTGGCTACGACGGGAGGGATCGTAATTGGGTGGGTCGCGGGAGTCAAAGCACGTGCTCGCTGGCGAAGGTCACAGGACTGTATTGGGTCTGTAACAGTGAAATCCGCGGGCAATGTTGGGGCGCTCTCCGGGTTTGGCAAGTGGGAGAACTATCAGGCCATGGGGTGAGCCAATCGTCCCCAGGGCACTAGTGTCTCGGCCATGCCGGCCCCATTATACCGAGCACGGACCGGTTGGTGGCAGAATGCTGAGCAGCCTCACCTCTTGAAGAAAGTGAGGGCAAGTTGCAAAGGCGCGTTCGTGTAGCCCTGATAGCACTATTCGCCGTGCTTGCGGCGGGTGCTTCCGAGGCCCGGGCCCAAGGGAAAGGGTTTGTCTTCGGATTCGAGCTGGGCTACAAGGAAATGGGCGGTGACCTTGGGGAGCTGCTCGATGGTGGGATCGTCGGCGAGTACGCCTTCGCCTACCAGTCTAACAGCTTTCGATACGGACTGGCTTTCAACCTCGTATCGCTCGACGTCTCGGGTTTTGACGAAAGCGTCAGCCAGGTCGGGGCGAACTACTATACGACCTGGATGATCAAGCAGGGCAGGCTCATTCAGCCGTATCTACAGCTCCGCATCGGTGGCGTGCGCTACCGGCCTGAGGGCGACACGTTCGCGCCGGATAGCGTTGAGGCCGCAACGACGGAAGAGAGCGAGGAAGGCGAGAACGCGGCCGACGCCGTCAACGGATTCGAAGGTGGCCTTCTGGCCGGCGCCGAATTCGTTCTGTCGACAAAGTTCGCCGTTAATCTCTCCGCCGGCTTCAGCTTCATCTCAACAGAAGAGATCGACCTGAGTGCACTGGGCCTGGAGCCCATCGGCAAGGGGACGGCCTGGACGGTGCGACTTGGCGTGAGGTGGGACCCATGAGCGCCGCCAGGGGGAGTTACACGAGAGCGGGCCTTGCGGCCCTCTGCCTCTTGCTGGCGGTCTCAGGCCCCGCGTCGGCCCAAGGTTCGGCGGATGAGATTCCAGGTCTGAGCTTCTATGCATCCGATAGGGCGTGGATCGCGGACACAACCAGTGAGCAAACCTCCGGAGCGCTGGATCTGCTGCCCGGGATGCTGCTGGCCGATGGCGGTTTTGCGGCCAAGCCCGTAACGACTCAGAGTGTTGATGCTTGGGGCGTGAAGCGGAACTGGGGTCTGGCCATCGGCGAAGTCATCATCGTCAACAACCTCGTGTGGGCCTTCAACGAGTACATCCGCGGTGCCGCCTTCACGCAAGTGAACCCTCGTAGCTGGTACAACAACGTTTTCGTCAAGGGATTCCAGTTTGACGACAACCATTTCAACACCAACATGTTTGCCCACCCGTACCACGGGAACCTGTATTTCAACTCGGCCCGTACCAACGGGTTCAACTACTGGGCCTCGGCACCCTTTGCCATCGCCGGCAGCTTCATGTGGGAATGTTGCGGAGAAACACACGCTCCGGCGATAAACGACTGGGTCATGACCAGCATCGGCGGCATCGCGATCGGCGAGACGTCCTACCGCCTCTCGGGGGCCGTGCTCGACAACACCGCCACCGGATCCGAGCGCACCTGGCGTGAGCTTGGCGCCCTGTTGATCAATCCGGTTCGCGGTTTCAACCGGTTGGTCTCGGGCCGCTGGAGCGAGATTGGCCCGAATCCCGACGTGCGTACGCCGTCAACGATGTCCAACCAGTTGTCCGTGGGTGTGAGGGTTATCGGGGAAGGGGAGTCTATAAACAAGAACACGACGACCAACGCGTTCTTTGAGGTCGACTACGCGTTCGGCAGCCCCTTCAGCGGTGAGAATCGCAATCCGTTCGATTTCTTCAGTATGAGCCTGCAGGTCAACACGAACGAGAAGCATGGCATTGGTCGCCTCCAGATTCAGGGCAACCTGTGGACGAAGGATCTGAAGGTGACGGAAAAGGTCCACCACGCCTTCACCATGACGCAGGATTACGACTACATCAACAACTTCGCTTTCGAGTTCGGCGGCCAGAGCATCGCCGGCTCGCTCAATTCACGCTGGCAACTGTCCGAGAAATGGCGTCTCCGAACCAACGTCAGTCTCTACTGGATGCTCATGGGCGCGGTGAACTCCGACTTCGCCTTCGTCGCGCAGTTCCCTCCGGGTTTCGACCAGGAACGCCTCCGAGAGTACGATTTCGGCATTGGTGGCGGCCCGGGCCTCGGCGCAGCCCTAACGCTCAAAGGCCGCGATGTATTGGCCCTGCAATACCGCATGACCTACCTCTATACTCTGAACGGTTCGGTCATCACGGAGAACGACGATACCGAGCACTTCGTGCATTGGTTATTCGTCAGAGGTAGAGTGCCGATTACACGCGGCTTCGGCGTGGGAGCCGATGCCGGAGTGTTCTTGCGTGACAGCTACTATTCCTGCGAGGTGTGCGAACCTAGCTACATCCAGCAGCGGAATCCGCAGGTGCGGCTCTACGGCGTCTGGCAGGTCGGCGGCGAAGGCCTCTAGTCGGTTGTACGGATTGATCCGCGGCCGCTGGATGGCCGGATGGAGGAAGGAGGGTGCAGCGATCTGCACTCTCCTTCTTTTTCTGACCACGGCCAACGGATTGGCGCAGGAGAGTGAGAGCTCCGGCTGGTCGACATTCGCCGGCGGTGCCCTCGGTCTCTATTCCTCTGGGATGCTGGCCGTCACCGGCAGCCTGGTTCCCTGCACGCAGACGTTGGCAGGAGCGAAGTGTGTCCGAGTAGCAGCTGTCGCGGGCAGCGCGCTCGGATTGGTGAGCGGGCTCTACCTGGGCGAGGCCAGCGAAGACAGGGTGGAGAGTCGCCTCAGGGGAGCCGGCTACGGCCTGATCATTGGCTCGGGTATCGGTCTCGTTCTGCAGCGCGTCGTGCCCCACTACGGCTTCAAGGACATAGCCAGCTTCGGCGCCACAGGTGCCGCCATAGGGGCGTCGCCCAAAGGCGCGATCATCGGTTTCGCCGCCGGCACCGTCACCGGCATAGCCCTCTGGCAATTCATACCGTCGTTCGAGTTTGCTGACGGCGTCGGCTTGGCGATCGCCGGCATGGCCGTGGGCGGCATCATCAGCTGGGTGGTCGACGCCGCGGACGCTCAGGGTGCCGGCGGTACTGAGATCGTTCTGCCCTTGACGGTTCGGATCTAGACGATGAGTACGTCGAGTCGCACACCGCTCCACTCCCGCTTTCTGCCGTTCCTCGCGGCCGCCGCCGTGGTGTCGGGTTGCAACGTGGACCACTCCATGGAGCCGCAGCCCGCCGGCCCCGTTTGCCCGAGCCAGGGTGCGGCCTTGGGAGAGGCCGATTCCGCCATCGCTTGGTACGGACCGACCGAGGCCAGAGACAAGCGAAAGCTCAGCGAGTGGTGTGGGACCGTGGGCCCATCGCTGATCGATTCACTTCCTGCGCCGCAATACGGAGCCTGGACTCCGGAAGACTCGCTGGCGATCGTGACGTGGAACGTCAACGTAGGTGGCGGCGATCTCGAACTGTTCTTGCAGGAGGAACTGAACCTCGATTGCGATGGCGGCCGACCGCTCCGGCGACAGGGATTCTCTCACTTCGTGCTGCTGCTTCAGGAGGCGCGTCGCCTGTCTGGCGCGATCCCGGTGGTTCGCGATGATCGAAGCGTCCCACCGCGTATCGAGCCCGATCCCTGGCCCGGCGAGCATCGCGATGTTGCCGACATCGCCCGCGACTGCGGGCTCGCCCTATTCTACGTTCCGTCGATGCGAAACGGCGTCGTAGAGACCGATGGAAAACGCGAAGATCGAGGCAACGCGCTGCTCTCGTCCTTGCCGCTGTCGGACTTCATTGCTCTCGAGTTGCCATTCGAGGGGTCGCGGAAGGTAGCGGTGGCCGCCACGGTACTTAGCCAGACGGGCGACAGCCTTCGCCTGGTCAACCTGCACCTCAGCGTATCCTCGACGTTCTACCGCACGCTGATGAGTGGAAATTCCACGCGCCTACGTCAGGCGCAGGGCATGACCGAGGCCCTCTCGATCATCGAAGCGCAACGCTCACCGCAGAGAGTGCCTTCCATCGCCACGGTTGCGGGCGGTGACACGAACACCTGGTCGGACGACGAGACTGCGCTGCAACGACTTCGCATAGACTTCCCGGACTCGCCGCCTTCCGACGGGGTAACTACGAGAGACCCTTTCCCCACCGACCATGTCTTTTTCAGACAAGGCGCGGCACAGAGTATCGAGTTGATCGAGGGCTCCTATCGAACCACCGAGCGTGATTACGGCTCCGATCACCTCGCGCGTACCGTCCGGTTGGTTATTGAGAATAGGCGATTGGGAGAAGGCGATCGGAAGTAGGTGAGAAAAGCCTTGATCGAGAGGCAGAAGACTGCGAGTTGAGAGTGGTCGCGGAGTGTAGCATCACTTGAAACGCGCAGTCTCGATCGCTCTATTACTCACGTTCTCTTCGCACCCAACAAACTCGAGGTTCCAGTGTCTTCGCACCTCAAAGCCACGGCTCTGGCAGTGCTCTTCGGCGGCTCGTTTTTCGCCTGTCCTTCGACGACGCAACAGCCGGCTCCCGACACCAGTCGTCCTCCCTATCTGAACCCGGACTTTTCCATCGACCATCGTGTGCGGGATCTCATCTCACGCATGACGCTCGAGGAGAAAGTCGGGCAGATGCTCTACGACGCACCCGCCATAGAGCGACTCGGAATTCCGGAATACAACTGGTGGAACGAGGCGCTGCACGGCGTCGCCCGAGCCGGTCGGGCTACGGTGTTCCCTCAAGCGATTGGCCTGGCCGCTACGTGGGATACCGAGTTGATGCTTCGAGTAGCGACGTCGATCTCGGACGAAGCTCGAGCGAAGCACCACGAGTCGGCCCGACAGGGATACCGCGGCATTTACGAGGGGCTCACCTTTTGGTCGCCCAACATCAACATCTTCCGAGACCCGCGCTGGGGGCGGGGGATGGAGACATACGGCGAGGATCCCTACCTGACAGGCGCGCTGGCCGTGCAGTTCGTCAGGGGACTTCAGGGAGAAGATCCCAACTACTTGAAGACCGTTGCGACGCCCAAGCACTACGCCGTGCACAGCGGTCCCGAGCCCGAGCGCCATACCTTCGATGCCGTGGTCGACGAACGCGATTTGCGAGAGACTTACTTGCCGGCGTTTCGGACTTCGATCATCGACGCTCACGCACAGTCTGTAATGTGCGCTTACAACCGCTACATGGGCGACCCCGCCTGCGCCAGTCAGACTCTCTTGAAGGAGATTCTGAGGGGAGAGTGGGCCTTCGACGGATACGTGGTTTCCGATTGCTGGGCGATCTCGGATATCTACTCCCACCACAGGGTAGTCGGCACAGCGGCCGAGGCTGCCGCGATGAGCGTGGCCGCGGGCACGGATCTCAATTGCGGAGTCGCCTACGACAGTCTGGTTACGGCCGTGGGGCAGGGGTTGCTCAGCGAGACGCAAATCGACGAATCGCTGAGTCGTCTCATGCGTGCCCGTTTCATGCTGGGGATGTTCGACCCACCGGAAATGGTTTCGTACCAGTCCATTCCTTACGACGTCAACGATTCGGACGCGCACAGGCAGTTGGCCCTCGAGACTGCGCGCAAGTCGATCGTCCTGTTGAAAAACGATGGCGGTACCCTGCCGCTGTCGAAGCGCCTCGGCACTCTAGCCGTGATCGGGCCTAATGCCCACGACGTCGATGTTCTTCTTGGGAACTACAACGGCCTACCTTCGGACCCCGTTACGCCGTTGGACGGGATCAGGCAAGCGGTTTCGTCGGGCACTCGCGTTGTCTATGCGAGAGGCACCGATCTCGCCCAGAACATGCCGTCGATGGAGTTGGTGCCGGGCGACGTCCTGTCTGTGGATGCAGAGGAGGGAAGCGCCAGCGGTTTGCGAGCAGAGTACTTCAACAACCATGACTTCCGGGGACCTCCGGTTGCGACGCCCGTCGACGCTGCGGTCGACTTCGCCTGGTGGAGCGAAGCGCCGTTGGTCGGCATGCGACCCGACAGCTTCAGCATACGATGGACGGGAACCCTGTCCGCCCCAATCACGGGGACCTATGCCCTCGGAATCAGAGCGTTTGGGGGTGCTCGGCTGTTTGTGGATGACTCTTTGCGGGTGGAGTTCTCGGACCGGCACGTCGTGCTGACTCAATGGGCGAATGTCGAGTTGAGCTCCGAGCGTCCTGCCAGAATCCGGATCGAGTACTGGGACCGTCGTGCGGATGCCATCGTTCAATTCGTCTGGTCCAAACCCGACCCCAACCTGAGGGAGCACGCAGTCGCGGCGGCAAACGAGGCCGATGCAGTCGTCATGTTCATGGGACTATCTCCGCGTCTGGAGGGAGAAGAAATGCCCGTAGATGTCCCGGGGTTCAGACAGGGCGATCGCTTGGACATAGGACTTCCGGTTCCACAGCAGGAGTTGATACGGGCGATCGCTGAACTCGAAAAACCGACCGTGCTCGTGCTCCTCAACGGAAGTGCCTTGGCGGTGAACTGGGCTGCCGAGCACATCCCGGCCATCGTCGAGGCTTGGTATCCTGGGCAAGCCGCGGGCACGGCGTTGGGCGACGTTCTCTTCGGCGACTATAACCCGGCCGGCAGGCTGCCCATCACGTTCTACCGGTCGACCGACCAGTTGCCTCCGTTCGACGACTACGCCATGGAAGGCAGAACCTATCGCTACTTCTGGGGCGAGCCGCTCTTCCCGTTCGGACACGGTCTAAGCTACACGACATTCGCGTACCGCGATCTCGACTTGCCCCTATCAGTCGAAAACAACCAGGACATCGCGCTCAGCGTCCTCGTGGAGAATACGGGCCAGGTCGTCGGTGAGGAGGTCGTTCAGCTCTACGTGACGGATCTAGAAGCCTCGGGCCCGGTGCCCATCCGTGCCCTTCAGGGATTCAAGAGAATCCTACTGGAACCAGGAGAAACCCGCACCGTGTCGTTCACCCTGTCCCCCCGACAGCTATCACTGATCGATGCCAACTTCCGACGGGTGGTCGAACCGGGCGTCTTCGAGATCAGCGTCGGCGGCAAACAACCGGGCTTCAGCGGGCTGGCCAACGCATCGACGACCGAGGTCGTCACGGGGCGCGTTCGCATTACTGGAGACACAATTCGGCTGGTTCAGTGATCTTGCTCCAGTCTTAGGCCTATTGGGAGTAGGTGACGCCTACCGCTCGATCCGATAAAGAATGTCCGTCGCGGTCCGGTCCCCCGTGATGGTCTGAAGCGTAAACTTCGGCGAGAGCAGATAGCGAATGCGTAGGGTGTTGATCGGTTCGTACAAGCCGATCCCGTAGGCGACATAGAGACGCGGCGACAGGTATTTGCCCGCTACGAAAGCGGCATCCGATCGTTTGCTTCCGGTTTCGATACGGGCTTCGTCCAGGCCGACTTGCGACGCCATGCTCATCGCCAGCATGCTGCCACCGAGAGCTGCGGCGGCCGTGGCCGCATTCGCCTGGTCGGCCTCGGATCCTTGCTCCATGGATCGGCCGAACAGCATGTAGGACAGGGCCTCGGACTGCGACATCACCGGATCCGACCATACCTGTACGTCGGGCTCCTGGAGGGTCCCGCGCAGCAGCAGGCCGGCCCTCGTTCGATCCGTCGCCGTACGGTACGCCCGAACGTCGAGCGCTGGGTTGTCGAGGGGGCCGGCAAAGACCAGGCGTCCAGGATCGATCTGCAGGTTCTGGCCGTACCCGCGGTATATCCCCTCACGCAACTCGATTTCGCCGCTACCCTGTGTTGGTGCGCCCGGCGATTCGCTCACGGCGATCGTTCCCAACAACTGCGAGGTAAAGCCGAACCCTTGGAAGGAAACCGCATCCCCGAGTATCACCCGCACATTGGCTCGTATCGGCAAGTCTCTCCGATCCTGCTCCTCTCCCACGATGACGACATCGCGAGAAATGGGTTCAGCCGACTCTGGGATTTCCAAAACCTGGATTCTGGCCGTGGGAATCGTCACATCGCCCGAGACCTGGATCTCTTTTCCGGTGAGTAACACCTCGATGTCCGGAGACACTTCGAGACGAACCTGCTCGGTTTGGGCGGCGAGAAAAGACTCGCCCTTGAGCGTGATGCGACCAGGGCTCTCTGCCGATGGGATCGGCGGGGAGGTGCCTTCGATGGTTATCCTCCCGTTGCCCGAGATCACGTGTCCCTCGACCTGCAAATGCCGAGCGGCGTCAGCCGATGCGATCAGTTCGATCTCGCTCAGCTGGAGGCCCAGGTCTGTCAGATTGGTCTGGCCTCTTACGCTCACCTCCCCGGTCAGGCGGGGCTCCGACACCGTCCCGGATGCGCTCAGGTTCAGGTCGAGACGGCCCGTGCTACCCGAGAATGCTTCCGACAGGGCATCGACCACGGCGAGGTCCCACCCGCCTTCGGCTCGCGCTTCGAGCCGTTGCGCTTCGAGGTCTTGATCGAGGTTCGTGTAATCGGGGAGTCGCACGTCACCTGAGAATGCGGCGTACGTAGAACTGCGTGGGTCTCCCCAGGCGAGGGACCAGTCTCCGTCGAGACCGTTCTCATCCACTCTGAGGACAATCGAGCCTTGTTCGTAGCTGAGGGTTTGGCGCGAACCGCCGGAGGAGTAGATGATCTCTCCCGGACCGGGCCGAAATTCCGCCTCGGCTGTGACCGAACCGTCGGCTTCCGTCAGAGCCTCGAGCTTTCCGTCGAGTGTCCCACCTATCGTCGCTCCGCCCGGCAACAAGAAATCAAGCAGCGACATCGGCATCTCGTCGACGAACAGCGCGATCCGGCCGCCATCCAGAAGCGGACTGACCGATCCGGAGCCGGGCTCTCCGTTCACTCCACTCAACGCCGACAAGCGTACCTCGGCGCGCAGTTGACCTGTCCCTTCTATGGAATCGTCCCCGATCTCGATAGAAAGTCGGCCGACGGTGGTGTCGCTGTCCGCGAAGAATACCAGCTCGGCATTGTCGAAGGTGATCGACTGGGTCGTATCTCCGATTGAGAAGGCGACCGACCCGACCCCTGTGCGAAGCGCGACATCGGCCGCCACCGGGCGCGTCTCTGAAGCGGCCGCATGAAGGTTGCCGGTTACGAGGCCATCGAGAGCGAGTCCGTCCGGAAGAAACGGTTTGGACAGAGCGAGCGGAACCTGTTCGACAGACGCGTTGGCGTGCCAGCCTTCGCTTGAATCCCACGCGCCGTCCGCGCAAAGGCGTCCTTCGCTCGACGCCATGCACAACTCGGCCACGTCGACCCCGTCTTGCGAGGCGATGACCGGCGCCGTCCCCTCGAGGGCCCACCTCCCGAGTTGCTCCGTGTCCACGGCCAGCTCCTCGAGCACGCCAATCCAAGCCTCTCCTCTCACACCTCCCGCGGCCGCGAGGCTGACGTTTGATTCCTCACCCTCGGCTCGTAGGGAGACGTTGTGTTCTTCTTTGCTGCCCGTAGCGTCCACTATGACGAGTTCAACGGATCGACCCGCTACCTGAACGCCGCTGGCTTGGATCGCGACCTCGTTGGCCCCGCCTGCTGTCCAGTTCACATGAACGTCTGCATCGGCATCGTCGACGCTCAGACCGGCGACCTGCAGGGAACGGGCCGCCAGGCTGGCGTCGATCCTTGGGGCCGAGCGTGTTCCGCCCAACCGGCCTTCGATCGAGACCGAGCCCCTCGAATCGGGAAGCGCCACAGACAGGTCGGCTGCCTCGAGCTCGAAGGCCGCTTGCAGCCGCTCTCCAAATTCCCCCTCACCGCGGATGACCACCGGCCCCCAGTCGAGATCGAGGCCGGATACAGAGTAGTGCGAGCCGCGTATCGAAGCGGAGGCCCTTCCACTCACGGGAAGGTTGCGGAGAACGCCTGAGACGGTATCGAGCTGGATCTGCGCCGCGAGAGTATCGCCTGCACTTCCTTCGGTGCTCCCACGAAGCGAGAGCTGGCCGGGCCAGTCCGCTGGACTCGACGCAACGTTGGCTGGCACAAGGCTGTCGGCTCGAAAATCCGCTTGCCACTCGAGGGAAGGCGACCAGGCGAGTGATGCCGTCGATATGAGACGACCGCCCAAAACGTCGGCATTCAGCTTGGAGAACTCGATCCCGCGGTAACTGCCGACGCCCGAGATCTCCAGTTCCACGGTTCCGACCTCGGGATGTTCGGCAGTCAAGCGACCGTCGACCGTGAAGGCGTCGACGGTCCCCGCAGCATCGAGATCGATCTCGTAGGCCTCGGCGACCTCGGTGAAGGCCAACGAGGCGTCTCGGAGGAGCACGGTGTCCACGATCACGTCGATCGGCAGAACGGAGTCGCCGTCTCGGGGCGCCTCCGTCGGTGTCTCGCTGATCGAATCAGCGCCGCCGCCGAGAGCTCCGGTCCTAAGGACGGACTGGACACCGGAAATCTCGATCGACTCGATGTGCAGACGGCCGTGTATCAACTGCAGGAGCCGCCACTCGACGGCCAGATGTTCGACGCTGGCCGACACCTCATCCATCTCCAGGTCCAGATCGCTGACCTCCAGTCGACCCGCGATCGTGCCGCTGATATCACCGTAGGTGACGGGAAGGCCGAATCGAGCCACGGCGGTGTCGATCGCCAGGCGTGCCCCGGATTCCGTCATCAAGACGAACCAGGCCAGCCCGAGGGCCGAGGCCAGAGTGATCAGCAAGGCCCACAGACCCCATCTCAGCAACCGGCGCAGCATCCGTTTGGCCCTCATCAGATGTCGGGCCCGACAGTGAAGTGTATGCGCCAGCTCTCGCTGGGCTTGTTGAACCCGTAGGCGAGATCGAGTCGAACCGGCCCCACGGGGGACAGCCATCGCGCGCCCACACCGGCCCCCTTGGCCAGAAAGAACTCGGTCGAGTCAGCGAGCGCGTTGCCAATGTCGAAAAAACCGGCCAGCGCCCAACCCTCGAGGATTCTGTAGTCCAGCTCGCCGCTCGCGACGATAACGTAGTCGCCGCCGACGATCGCCCCCTCCTCGTTCCTGGGACCGAGCGTTTCGAACCCGTAGCCGCGGACCGTGTTGTCCCCGCCGGTGACGAAGCGGATGCTGGGTGGGAGTTGGTTGAACTGCTGGGTCCAGGTCCGGCCCAGCGCGAGCCGCGCCAGCAGTCGCGTGCGCGGCATCACGGACCGCACCACTTTCCCGCTGACCAGGAGTTGAAGAAAGGAGGCGCTGGAAAGCAACTCCTCGATGCTGCCCAGAACATCGACGCGGACCCTTGTTCCGCGCAGCGTCGCCAGGCTGTTGTCGCTGCGTAGCCAAACCCAGCTGGCCGTGGGAATCAGCAGCCACGAGTCGCCCCCCTCGCCCGCGATCGTGAAACGCTGGGCGTCGTACGTCAGGGACAGGACTTCACGCAGGGGTCCCCGCGTCCGACTATGGCTCAGGCCGAGTCCCGCCGATGTGCTGTTGCTCCACGTAGGGCTGAAGTTGCCAACCGCGACCGATACCGCCCAGGTTGCCGTTTCCGGATACGCAGGTGGGAAGCGGTACTGCCCGATGATCGTGCGCTCCAACTGCGACAGTTCGAGCCTCACGGTGGCGTTGTGTCCCCGGCGATTCAGACGCCGGAACTCGGCCTCGAAGGTCCCTCGTATTCCGGTATCGGTCCCATAGCCGAGGCCAACCTCATAGCGGCCGCGTTTGCGTGGCGTGAGGTCGACCCGGATGGGCACGCTCAGACTGTCGGCCGCCTCGAGTTCCGGGTTGATTTCCACCTGATTGAAGAATGACGTGGAACTCAAGCCGCGTTGCATCTCGACCAGCTTGGACACCCTGAAGGTGTCTCCCGGCTCGAATGTCACGTACCCTTGCAGCAAGCGCGGGTCGACGACGGTCTGATTGAGCGTAACGGGACCGAACAGATACTGAGGTCCGGTACTCAGGTGAAGTATGACTTCCGCAGTGTACTCTTCGAGGTCCACGCGAACCTGACTGCTGTCGAAGACGGCATCCAGATAGCCGTTCTCCGACGCGAAGTTGGCCAGCGCGAGTTTGCCTTGCGTGTACCTCAGGTGGACCAGCGTGTCGCCTACGGACAATGGAAAATCACCCACCAAGGCCATGAAGGCCGAATCGGTAGCGCCGGCGCCGTGCATCCGTACGTCGACCCTGCTCAGCAGGATGGGAGGTCCGGGGTCCACCTCGTAGCGTGCCCGCCAGGTACGGTCCGTGGTCACCAACTCGGAGCGGATCGTCGGGTTGTAGTAGCCGAACGGCTGGAGGGACAGCTCGATTTCCTCAGGCGCACGCGCATACAGGCGGCGGATCTGGCTGGTAGGCAGTTCACCCCTGTTGGAGGCGTTGACGATGCTCGCTACGGCCAGGGCATTCCTCTTGAGCGCGCCCTCGAGGCCCCCGATTTCCACTTGGACCCTGGCCGTTTGCGCTAGGGTACCCTGGACGGCGCACAGAAGGAGAAGGCCGGGAATGGCGACGAGGCGAATGGTTCTCATTAGAGAACACCAAAGTATCGCCGCTGCACTGCGCCATCAACATAGGCTTTCTGGGGTGAAATGTTGCCTGTTAGGCCAGGTTGTCGCCATATTCCTTGAGTCCTACCCCCGTTCCCGCCCGTCCTTCGTTTGATTCGGTAGACCCACGGCAGTGACCAGTCACGGATTTGACCGACCCGGCTTGAGTGGACATGGAGCCGAGACGAACACAAAGTTCAGACAGCGATAGAGAGCGCCTGCGCCTCCTTCTCGACCAGGTGCCCGGCATCCTCTGGACGGTGGACAGGGACCTGCGCTTCACCTCGTCCGTGGGTGCGGCGTTACCTGCCCTTGGCTTGGAGGCCAACCAGGTCGTGGGGATGTCGCTCTTCGACTACTTCCAAACCGACGACCCTGATGTCGTGACCATTGCGGCCCATACTCGGGCGCTGGAAGGAACCGTCTCCAGCTTCGAGTTCGTGTGGGAAGACCGGATCTTCGAATGTCACGTCGAACCCTTCCGCGATTCGGATGGCCAGATCACGGGCGCCATCGGTGTAGCATTCGACGTCACGGTCGGCAAGCGAGCCCAAGAAGCACTCCAGGCAAGCGAAGGCAAGTTCCGGACTTTGTTCGAGGAGTCGCGCGATGCCATCTACGTCAGTGCGATCGACGGCCGACTCGTCGACTTCAACCAGGCGATGTTGTCTCTGTTCGGGTACACCCGGGAGGAGATGTCGAATCGAAATGCCCGAGACCTGTACGCCGACGCAGACGACCGCAGGAGGTTTCAGGAGACGATCGAGAGAGACGGCTCGGTCAAGGATTACGAGCTCAGGCTAGTGGCCAAGGATGGCACCGAGATGGACTGTCTTCTCAGCTCGACAGTCCAGCACGACGACGTGGGTAATGTGATCGGGTATCAGGGCATCATCCACGACATCACGGCTCGAGTCAGGGCGCAGGCCACGCTGCGCAAGGAAAAGGAGTTCTCGGATATCGCCATCGGCAGCCTCCCTGGCCTGTTCTTCCTTTTCGATGAGGATGGCCGCTTCCTGCGTGGGAACCGCGATATCGAGCGTGTTACCGGATACTCGGCCTCACAACTGATGCAGATGACCCCTCTGGATTTCTTCGCTGACGAGGAAAAGGGGATGATCGAAGATGCGATCCGCGAGGTCTTCGCGAGGGGGCATTCGAGCGTAGAGGCGGACCTGGTCGTCCGTGATGGTGGTCGGATCCCCTACTTGTTCACCGCCAAGCTGGCGATCCTCGACGGGCGGCGCTGCTTGGTGGGCACAGCCATTGATTTGGTGGAACGGCGCCGTCTGGAACAGCAACTCCGCCAATCGCAGAAGATGGAGGCTGTGGGCCAATTGGCCGGTGGCGTGGCCCACGACTTCAATAATGTTCTGACGGTGATCCTGGCGAACAGCGACTTTCTCCTCAACCAACTGGGCCCGCAGGACCCGAGGCGACACGAACTCAAAGACATCACGGAAGCGGCCCAGCGCGCCGCATCGCTGACACGACAACTGCTCGCTTTCAGTCGTAAGCAGGTGCTCCAGCCGAAGGTGCTGATTCTCAACGATGTGATTAACAGTCTGGAGACCATGCTGCAGCGTTTGATCGGCGAAGACATCGAACTGCTCACCATGCTGGAGCCCGATCTATGGGCGGTCGAAGCCGACCCCGGGCAGATCGAGCAGATCGTCATGAACCTGGCCGTCAATGCGAGGGACGCGATGCCGGCAGGTGGAAAGGTGTCCATCGAGACGGGCAACGTCGTGATCGACCAGACCTTCGCACAAACGCACTATCCCATCGTGCCGGGCCGTTACGTCATGCTGGTCCTCTGTGATACGGGTATCGGCATGCAAGCGGAGGTCCGCTCCCGGATCTTCGAGCCGTTCTTCACCACCAAGGCGACGGGGAAGGGAACCGGACTCGGTCTGAGCACGGTCTACGGTATCGTCAAACAAAGCGGCGGCTACATCTGGGCCTACAGCGAACCGGGGATGGGTACGACGTTCAAGGTCTACCTTCCTCGAATCGAACAAGCGACAGAGAAGTCTGAACCGGTTACTGCCACCAGAGTGGCCGAGCCCGGCGCCGGAACCATCCTGCTAGTGGAAGACGAACGATCGGTTCGCACCTTGGCTCGACGCATCCTCGAGG
>Ga0209536_100007585_pt1 | contig 16441 bp, 9 predicted proteins | sample DeeMarSeWOR28_12_FD_187461 | JGI IMG/M metagenome (GOLD analysis project Ga0209536, IMG submission 187461) | Marine sediment microbial communities from White Oak River estuary, North Carolina - WOR-2-8_12 (SPAdes) (version 2) | ecosystem: Environmental > Aquatic > Marine > Intertidal zone >... | reverse complement strand
GTCACAGAGCGCACCCGTGAAATCGGACTGCGCATGGCAGTGGGGGCCACAAGCAATGAAATCATGTCGCAATTTCTCATCGAATCGATCGTGCTCTCCCTCATCGGAGGTATTATCGGGATTGTTTCAGGCGTTGGCGGATCATTCGCCATGTCTGCCTACAGCCAGTGGAAGGCGATTATCGATCCCAAGGCAGTGCTGCTGGCATTTAGTTTTTCAGCAGCAGTCGGTGTTTTTTTCGGCTTTTATCCCGCCCGCAAGGCATCTCTCTTAGACCCCATCGATGCGCTTCGTCATGAGTAATTTGAACCCATCCCGAAACAATACAGCTGGTCCCCGAATCCAAGAATAGCCGAATTAGGAAAATGCATCACAATGATCATTCAGAGTTAAAAGCAAGCATTTGATGTTTGATGATCTCATCGGTCACAGCACGGGAAACCATGTCCTTCTCAGTCTCCACGCCCTATTTTCGGTTTCTGATGTAACTCTTTAGGCCAAATATGCCCCTTGGATATCATACCGACCGGAGAGATTTCCAGTAAAACCACAGATTGCTCTTCACTGAGCTCGGCATCGGCCAGAAAACTCTTCAACCCGCACTTGATCATATCCAAGGGGACTTTTGTGACAGGATAAAAATGGGTGAGTAAGTTGATTGCTCCAGCATATCGGTAGAATCGACCTTCTAACGATACATGGGGTATTTGCGAATATCACCATAATTTCTTTTAGAGGAACTAAACATTTTGCAATATAGGGAAAGGGGGCGGAAAAATTAGCTGGGCGAGTCATGGCGGAAAACGACGAGTCATGGTTCCAGAAGGACAACTCATGGTGCAAAACGACGACTCATGGGGGGGTATCAAGAAAAAAGTTCTTTAAATCCCAGGACAAATCGGGGATAGATTGAGGTAATGAACAGCTCTCTGGCAAGGCGTATCACGGATTGAAAACGGAGCGCAGTTAGTAGGTGAGGATTTCAATCTGCGGGACAGCGCAGCCATTGGAGCCTCTTGAGTCCCTTAAATAATTTTTCAAGTAGATGCGAAATTCCGCTCCATTGAGCGGGAAGATGGGGTTTTGAAACCACCTCTCTAGTCCAGATCCAGCTTTTTTTTACATTGATTACATCGCACAACGCCGCGGAAAAGCCTGTTGCCGCATTCGGGGCAGAGATAGCGGGCTTCTTCATCCTGGATCCATTTTTCAGTGCCCACCTCGCGCCAGTACGGAATGGCCCGCAATATCACCTTTTTGCCGACTGTCATGGGAAAGTTTTCTATGTGCTGACAGGGAAATTCGTCGCATTGATGACATCCGGTGTAACCTTTCTTTTCCGTGCAGGCCCTGATCGCGCACATCTGGCAATGGCCGAACGGTTCATCGGATAAGCATCCCCGGCATTTGATGTCTTCAACCGAAAGGCCTTCACTTTCGGGCAGCGTGCCTTTGCCGGCAATTTCGCCCCTGTAAACAGCCACCAGCCGCTCCTTGAATTTGTCATTATTATCACGGTGGGCCATATAGATGGCGCAGACCCCGCAATACAGACCGCAGGGAGCAATGAAATCCGGATTTATTTCCATAATTCTTATCCCTTCTGATTTATCGTCATCATATCTTTTTTATACATAACATAAAAATATCATAAGAAAAATAGGCGGCTGATATATACTGAATTGCTGGAGAAAGCGGTGCTTTTAAAAAAAGGTTTATATAGAAAAAAGGCAGCGCCGTTGCTGGCCCTGCCTTTATGATTAGAAAAATATTCCAATTAGAATATTGTCTTTAAAAATGTGAAGCCGCTGAAATTTTTTTCCGACCGGGTGATCGATCGGCCCCACTATTCTTTTTTATCTACTTTGCTAAACTTTGCGCCTTTTAACGAGATGTCAGCAATAAGACCTTTGGCATCAAATACGAAGCCGACAATGGGATCTTTTAACGTCGTTGTATCCGCGCGTCCGCCTGCACCGACATTAATTAGGGCAACATTGCCATCTATACCGGCTTCCCATCCTTCGCTTGCTCTAAATTTTTTAAGCGCCTCCTCGGTCATAAATAAAAGGATGATGTCCTTAGACTGCCCCCCGATCTGTAAACCGAAAGAGCCAGATACGGTGTTATAATAATCAACCGTTTTTCCTCCAATTCGGAGAGCCCCTTCTCCGTATTCACCACCGATAATGAAGGCCCCTTTAACCACATTCGGCATAACCAGCATCCCCTTAGATGCTTTTATAAATTCCTCTGCTCCGCCAACCTGCTTGTAGAAGCGTTTGACAGCAACATCCACGCTGGCATCAATTTCCTTTGCAGTTTTGGCAAGTGAATTAATGGATAAAAATGCGCTAATTACCGGAATCAACAATAAAACCCGAACTGACCATTGAAATTTGGTGCCTTTTTTTAAACCATTTATTTTCATTGGCTTTCCTCCTTTTGATCTAACGATCCCATTAACTTGCAACCTTTGAATTGGTTTTTTGCCTTCTCGTTCCAAGACAGCTTAAGAGTAGCAATAAAAAACTTGTTGTCAACGTTTCCCATTCGGCAAGGACAATTCGGGATTGTAATGCTCGTATATCACTCTGCGCTTTTCGATAGTAAAATGGACAGGAAATCACAATTTCATGATACTTTGCAGATGAATGTATGATTATATTTTTCTTGGCACAACACCCAATATCAATCGTCTCAAGTTACATTGAGAATGCCCAAAGGCGAAGCTGATTACAGATATTACAGCGGCGTCACACCATGGCCTGGCGTCAGTGAGCATTTTGAATCGGCCTGTAAGGCGGCATTCGGGCATTGGCTGGAGGTTTTGAAGGCAGCGTTAGACCAGATTTCTGAGCTCTTTTTTCAGTACCTTGCCCACCAGCGATTTCGGCAGCCCATCCACAAATCTCACTTGTGCGGGCGCTTTGAATGCGGTCATTTTGGATTTGGCAAATTCAATGATTTCTTCTTCGCTTAAGTCCTGGCCGGGCATCCGTACAATAAAGGCCAAAATTTGCTCGCCGTATTTTTCATCCGGAATCCCGATCACCGACACTTCGGCGACAGCCGGATGTTGTTCCAAATAGCCCTCGATTTCGCTCGGATAAATATTATAGCCGCCTTTAATGATCATATCTTTGATGCGGTCGGTAATGAACAGATAGCCTTCTTTGTCAAGATATCCCACATCGCCGGTGTGCAGCCAGCCCCCGCGCAGCGCCTCTTTGGTTTCCTCAGGTCTTTTGTAATAACCCAACATGACATTGGGGCCTTTCACAACAATTTCTCCCTGTTCGCCCGCAGGCAGCTCGTTATCATCCAGGTCAAAAATCTTAACGTCGACCCCGGAGATTGGAACACCGGTGGATCCATTTTTCCAGGGCATGCTGGGTCGGCATAAGGCCACTGCCGGAGAAGCCTCTGTTAGACCATATCCCTCATACATCTTGCAGTTGAATTTAGTGGTAAATGCCCGATATAACGCATCGGTCACCGGGGCGGCACTGATGGTGCATCGTTTCAGAGAGCTCGTATCGTATTTATCGGCTGCAGGATGTTGCAGAAGCAATTGATACATGGTGGGGACTCCGTATAGTGTGTCAACCCGGTATTTCTCAATCAAGCGAAAGACTCCTTCCGGATCAAACCAGCGCATGAGAACATAAAAGCCTTCTTTAAATGGCGAAAGATTGCCGGCATTCATAACCACCACCCCGAATGAGTGCGCCAGCGGAAGGCAAAGCAGGGCGATGGTTGCCTGCTCAAGCTCGGTTGCCTCAAACGAAGCAACCGCATTCTGGTAGAGGTTTTGGTGGGAAAGCATCACGCCTTTGGGCTGCCCGGTGGTTCCCGAAGTATATATCATCAGCGCCACATCATCTTCGTTCATTTCTTCGATGGCATCTTCAGGTGAACTTCTTTCAATCAGATCAAAAAAATCAATCTGATCGCCTTTGTCTTCGCGGCCGAGTACAATGACATTTTTAAGGTGGGAGATGCCTCTGCGTGCATTTTCGATTTTTTCAAAATGTTCCTGATTGGTGATAACCGCTTTGGCGTCAGAGTGATCTAAAATATAGCGCGTCTCGTTTTCTCCGAGCAGGAACATGATCGGAACGATCACCGCCCCGATTCTCCAAATCGCCTGAAAACAGACAAAAACTTCAGGTGAATTTGACAACGAAACCACAACATGATCTCCGCGCCCAATACCTAAGGACTTTAGGCCCGAGGCCAGACGGCTGCCCATTTCATTGAGGCGAACATTTGTATAAGCTTCACCTTCAAAGACAATGGACGATATCTCGCCGAATTTTTGGATACGCTCTTCGCCTAATCGAACGAGATTCATACGGACCTCCTTCATGGAAATTTTATATTTCTAAATTTTAATTGGGCCCCTTAAAAATTTTCGATTAACTGCGGCATCTCGCTCCATTGAGCGTGCAGATGTGATTTTGAAACCAGCTCTACAAGCAATCTCAAAAATAGTCGCTTGCGCTCAAGAACCCCGCAAGCCAGCGGGACTTCGCATCTGATCTTTTTACTCAAAGGTGCTCAGCAATCAAAAGCCGATCCGCCGTCGCCCTTCGAAGGATCACGGGGCTATGGCGGGACAAGCGCAAAAGCGGAGCAGGCGTATCGTATGTGAGCAGTTTAATGGGGCTTTTAACGCAGTTGTTGAGTGTTCGACGCATTTTTAGTTGGCTTGTAAAAAAATGGCCTTTTAGCCGGGATTACCAGGCTAAAAGGCCATAACGGATTGCTTGCGAACATTTTATTTGTTTCTTTGTTTGGCCTGTTCGATCAGCTCAATCAGACTGCTGACCTTGGGCTTGGGTTCGGCCTTTATCAGGCGGTTGAACTGATCTTCAGGCAATCTGTCCTTTAAATACTGTACGACGTCAAAATGCTCCCACCAGCAGTCCAGGATTTTAAAGCACGGTTGCTGACTGTCGCCGCAGACCTCACAGTAATTAAAAGGCACGGGGTTGCCCAATCGCGGGCATCGCCGTATCATTTCTTTTTCAGATTTCGCCATGCGTCATTTAACCAAAACGCTGTGCTCTATGCGCCATGCCCTGTTTCCCGAAGAGAATACGGGTCATCAAGACAAAGAGTCATTTCAGATGGAAACCAATACAGGAATCACACCTTAACGGCTTTTAATGATTTGCGGCTTGGGGTATTGCTCCAGAACCTTTTCGGCTTCTTCAATTTCTTTGGCCGGGTATTCATAATCAGTGAGCTTGCCCGACAGGAATTGTTCATACGCCCCGAGGTCGATCAGGCCGTGACCGCTGAAATTGAAGAGGATAACCTTTTCTTTACCTTCTTCTTTGCATTTTTTGGCCACATCGACCACACATGCCAGCGCATGGTTGGTTTCCGGAGCGGAGATAAAGCCTTCCGTTTTAGCAACCAGCATACCGGCCTCATAGGTGGCTATCTGACCGTAGGCCTTGGGCTCCAGGATGCCTTCGACCACCAGCTGGCTGACGGTGGGCGCCATGCCGTGATAGCGCAGACCGCCGGCGTGGAAAGGTGGCGGCACAAAGGTATGGCCGAGACTGTGCATCGGCAGCAGCGGCGTCATGCCGATCGTGTCTCCATGGTCGTAGGCAAATGGCGCCCGTGTCATCGTGGGGCAGGCTGCCGGTTCGACCGGATGGATCGCAATATCTTTGCCGTTGAATTTATCGTAAACATAGGGGAAGGCCAACCCGGCAAAATTGCTGCCGCCGCCGGCACATCCAATAACGACATCCGGATATTCGTTGATTTTTTCCATCTGCTTTTTGGCTTCCAGGCCGATTACCGTTTGATGCAGCATCACATGATTCAGAACGCTGCCCAGGGAATAGCGGGTTTCTCCTGATTGATCGGTCACCGCCGCTTCAACCGCCTCGCTGATGGCAATGCCCAGGCTTCCGGGGGTGTCCGGGTTCTGTTCAAGGATTTGCTGCCCGGCCTTGGTCTCTGTACTGGGGCTGGCGATGCATTTCGCCCCCCAGGTCGCCATCATGGTTTTTCGATACGGTTTCTGGTCGAAACTGATCCGGACCATAAAAACCTTGCACTCCAGACCAAACTGAGAACAGGCAAAAGCCAGCGCGCTGCCCCACTGGCCGGCGCCGGTCTCGGTGGTCAGGCGTTTGATGCCGAAGACCTTGTTGTAATAGGCCTGGGGCACGGCTGTGTTGGGCTTATGGCTTCCGGGAGGACTGACGCCCTCGTACTTGTAATAAATTCTGGCCGGCGTATCCAGAGCTTTTTCAAGGGCATAGGCTCTTACCAGAGGGCTGGGACGCCAGATACTGTAAACGCGAAGGACCTCCTCGGGGATGTCGATCCATCTTTCCGGGCTGACCTCCTGCTCGATCAGGTTCATGGGGAAAACCGGAGCCAGCGCATCCGGACTGACCGGATTGCCATCGGGGCCCAATGGCGGATTCATTTTGATATCTGCCAGGATGTTGTACCACTGCCGGGGGATTTCATCTTCATTTAATAGTACCTTTTTCGTCTCCATAACACCCTCCTTGCTGATTAGTTGAAGATCCGTGATTGGCGCAACTCAAGAAAGCCGGGAATCTCAAATTGCAGAAAAAATAGACGCTGCTCTCTTCTGAAACAAGTTCATTTACTGGCTTGACTTCAGTCTGTATACGGTATACAGAATTTAGTCAAGAAAATATTTGCTGCGAAATCCTACAGAAATAGGGGGGGCGCGACATGCCAAATCGAATATACAACTTTTCTCCGGGCCCTTGCACATTGCCGCTTCAGGCGCTGGAAAAAGCCCAGGCCGATTTCGTCGACTACCAGGGTGCGGGAATGTCCATCATTGAAATGAGCCACAGGGGCAAACACTACGACCAGATTCATTATGAGGCCATGGCCGGTATCCGCGACGTGCTGAACGTCCCCGAAAGCCACGATATCCTGTTCATGCAGGGCGGCGCTACGCTGCAATTTGCTATGGTGCCGCTGAACCTGATGGCCGACGGCAAAACCGCAGAATTTATCAACACCGGAACCTGGGTCAAAAAAGCGATTGCCGACGCTGAAATGCTGGGACCGACGCGCATCATCTGGACCGGAGAGGCTGAAAAGTTTACGCGCATACCCGCCAATGACGAATACCAGGTTGGAGGCGATGCGGCCTATGTATATATCTGCGGCAACGAGACCATCGGCGGTATTGAGTATCACACCTATCCGGACACCGGTGAAGCGCCCCTGGTGGCCGACATGTCCTCACACATCATGTCGCGCCCGATCGAATGGGGCAAGCTCGATCTGGCATTTGCCGGAGCGCAGAAGAATCTGGGTCCTGCAGGTCTGGCGCTGGTGATTGTACATAAAACGCTGCTGGAAAAATGCAAAGACGGGCTGCCGGCCTACCTGTCCTATAAAACCCATGCCGCTAAAGACTCGCTGTATAACACGCCTCCGGTGTTTGCGATCTACATGATGAAACTGACTGTGGACTGGGTCAAATCACAGGGCGGCCTGGCCGAAATGGAAAAAAGGGCGCTGGCCCGCAGCAGTGCCCTTTACGACGTGGTCGACCGTTCAGAGCGCTGGTACCGCTGTCCGGTGGACAGAGCCTCCCGCTCTCGCATGAACGTATGTTTCCGCCTTCCGACCGAAGAGCTGGAGGCAAAGTTCATTGGCGAAGCCCTCGAGGCCAATTTTTCCGGCCTCAAAGGCCACCGCTCAGTCGGCGGCTGCCGGGCGTCGATGTACAATGCCATGCCCGTGGAAGGCGCCGAAAGGCTGGCCGAGTTTATGCAGAAATTTAGGCAAAAGAATGCTTAAATCAGGTGTCCCGTCTTCGCTCTGACGAGCTACGCCGCGCAAGCAGGTTTCGGGTTTCAGGTGTCAGGAACGCTGATCAAAAGCCCTGCCTCAGAAGCTCAAAGGATATAAGTGCGGATAGAAACATTATAAGATTTTGATCTTTTTCCAATTGTTGGATTAGGATGAGTGTCCAATAATCAGAGACAAGATACCCCTGATTTTACATCAACCAGTTGTGATAGCTTCATCATTGGTTTCTCATGACCACTTGACCTCATGCTCGGATAATGGCAGGAAAGATTATGGTATCCTGATTAATGTTATATCGGGCACTTAGGAAAGTTTCTAGAAGCCATTTCAAAAATAGGATTTGGGTTCCAGATTCCGTATTCGCCGCGCAAAAAGCGTGGCTTCGCCGGGACAGGCGCGGCGGGGCCGAGTTTACCCGCTACGCGGGACTTCCCGTCTGATCATATCTTCCCCGTAGGTCGCAAACCGCAGGCAACCGGCTGGTCGTCGAGGGTTTGAAATGAGACAGCAATACCGCCAAAAGGCGGGAGGCCAAAAGACATTTTTGAGGTATCTTCTAATATGATTTAGCGACAATATTGTGGAAAAGGAGCATATAAATGCATGAGAAAGGTTCACCATTCCCAATTGCTGACTCCCAAGGTAGGCTTGAGTGTAAAGACCTCTGGGGAGGAATTCGTAATCAAAATATAGAGATTTCTGCTGGAAAAGTCATAGGTTCTATCTACTCTGCACCCTGTTGTGAGGGTGATAAGGGTGGAGACATCTACTATTTTGGAGTTTGCAAAGGTGATACCATTACGCGATTGGCCATTGCAGATGTTACTGGCCACGGCGAGGCGGTTTCGGAAATCAGCCAATACGTCTATGATGCGTTAAAAGCTCATATGTGAGCGCAGGACAGTCGGGTCATTCTGGGCGATGTTAACCGGCGAATTATCAGCCGCAGCCTGGATGCCATGACTACCGCGGCAGTTGTCGCGTACTATAGCCAGGAGAATAAAGCGATAATTTCTTATGCCGGACACCCCCCTGTCCTATATAGCTGCTCCAAAGACAACGTCTGGTCCTATGCAAGACCGCCGGGTCGTAAAGGACAAAATGATGGTTTTCCATTAAACATTCCCCTTGCTGTCGATTTGGATACACTCTACGGCCAACTGACGATTTCGATGATTCCCGGAGATCGGCTCTTTGTATATACAGATGGCATAATTGACGCAACGAGCCCCGCGGGTGAGAGCTTTGGATTAGCGCGGCTGAAAGATGTCCTTGATGCAAATGCGGCAACCCCTCTGTCAGAGCTTAAAGCCGCAGTCCTAAAAGCCTTACATCAACATACCGAAGAAGATATAACTCATGATGACGTTACCCTGATTGCTATGGAGATTTGTTAGCGTTTAGAATTGTGTACCTCTTTAACATTCATAGACTTTCGGGCGCCCACAAAAACCTGAGATAACCCTCACGGATTTGTAATTTTGTCAATTTTTGGGTATTCTCGACATATCACCACCCGGGTGACATGTGGTTTTTCTTAAGAGTATCTGCAAAGCGCATCTCGATTCTCAATCATAATACACTGACTATCGAACTAATTGACATCGAGACATGACTAAGATATTTACCAGATAAGCACACATATTTCCTTCGCACCATTTCAAACTGATAAGTGCATATAGGAGGGCATAAGATGAAATGCCCGGAATGCCAGTTTGACAATCGTGAAGGGGCAAAGTTCTGCAAGAAGTGCGGAGCCAAACTCAATCTCATCTGTCCTCAATGCAGCACCTTACTTACACCAGACAGCCTATTTTGTGATGAATGCGGACACAATCTTAGCAAGTCAAAAGAAGCCCCTCCCATAGATGCTCCAGCGCCTCCGGAGGCCTCGCCCACAACAGCCAAAAGCGGCATTCTGGCGACAGCGCCTGCAGCTGAGGCACACGCTGTGGATGCGGAGCGCCGCCAACTGACCGTGATGTTTTGCGATCTGATTGGATCAACCCGCCTGTCGGCCCGGCTGGATCCCGAAGACCTTCGCGAGGTTGTGCGCTCCTACCAAAAAACAGCCGCTGAAGTGATTCAGGGCTTTGATGGCCACATCGCACAGTATCTGGGGGATGGGCTTCTGGTTTACTTTGGCTACCCCAAAGCCCACGAAGACGATGCGCACCGCGCCGTGCGCGCCGCTCTGGGGATTGTCGAAGCCATGGGGGCGCTGAACAGCCGCCTGAGGTCTGAGGAAGGCGTTGAGCTTGCTGTGCGCCTGGGCATCCACACCGGCCCGGTGGTGGTGGGAGAAATCGGCGCCGGCGGGCGGCACGAACAACTGGCTTTAGGGGAAACGCCCAATATTGCGTCGCGTCTTGAACGTTTGGCGGCGCCCAACACGGTGGTGATCAGTGCGATGACCCGGCGCCTGGTGGAGGGCGCCTTTGTATTAAAGGAACTGGGCTGCCAGTGCCTCAAGGGTATGCCCGAGGCCATAGAGGTTTCACAAGTACTCGGCCCCGTTGTAACCCGGATCGATGAAGAGGATGCGGCAACCGGTATCGTTACCACTTTGGTGGGGCGCGACGAGGAAATCGGGTTGTTGCTGCGACGCTGGCAGCAAAGCAAGGAGGGATTCGGGCAGGTGGTGCTGATCAATGGTGAGCCGGGGATCGGCAAATCGGCGCTGGCCGATGTCATCCGCCAGCAGGTCGCCAAAGAAGGCTATACGCGCGCCACCTACCGCTGTTCGCCCTATCACACTAACAGTGCGCTTTATCCGGTAACCACCCACCTGCAGCGCTTGTGGCGCTGGGAGCGTGACGACAGCCCGGCAGAGAAGCTATCCAAAATGGAGCAGACCCTGCAAACCACCAGTCTGCCGTTAAAGGAGGTCGTGCCGCTGTTTGCTGCCCTGTTTTCTTTGCCGCTGCCCGAAGAGCGCTATCCGCCGCTGGGGCTGACACCCCAGCAGGAAAAACAACAGACCCAGGACGCGCTGACAGCGTGGCTGCTGGAGGAGGCCGAGCGCCAGCCGATGCTGGTGGTCTATGAAGATCTGCACTGGGCCGACCCATCTACCATCGAAAACATCAGTTTGCTCGTCGAGCAGGTTCCCACAGCCCCGATGCTGGCGGTGCTGATTTTTCGCCCCCAGTTTGTCCCCCCGTGGCCCAACCGCTCGCATATGACCCCCATTACGCTCAACCGCCTTGAGCGTCCCCAGGTGGAGGCCATGATCATGCAGATGGCAGGCGGCAAGGCGCTTCCGGCCGAAGTGCTCCATTACATTGTCACCAGAACCGATGGCGTGCCGCTGTATGTGGAAGAGTTGACCAAGATGCTTTTAGAATCGGATCTTTTGCGGGAGGAGGCCGATCACCATGCCCTGGCTGGCAGCTTGTCCGGTCTGGCGATTCCGGCCACATTGCAGGATTCTCTGATGGCCCGACTGGATCGTCTGCCCATGGTGCGCGAGGTGGCACAGCTCGGGGCGGTGCTGGGCCGGGAATTTGCCTATGAAATGCTCAAAGCGCTGGCCGCTGTGGAGGAGTCCACTCTGCAGGAGAGGCTGGGCCAGCTGGTGAATGCGGAGCTTCTCTACCAGCGGGGCCGGCCGCCGAACGCCAGATATATCTTCAAGCACGCCCTTATCCAGGATGCGGCCTATGGCTCGCTGCTCAAGCGAACCCGGCAGCAGTACCACCAGCAGATTGCCCGCATGCTGGAGGAAGAGTTTCCCGAAACGGTGGAGACCGATCCCGAGCTGGTGGCCCACCACTATACCGAGGCGGGTTTAAACGAGCAGGCTGTTGGCTACTGGCTCCAGGCCGGCAAGCGCGCCGCCCAGCGCTCGGCGAATGCGGAAGCCATCAACCACCTCAACAGGGGGATAGAGCTGCTCATGACCCTGCCCGATACCGTTGAGCGCGCCCGAAAGGAGCTGGACTTTCAGATCACTTTGGGTCCGGCCTTGACGGCCGCCAAAGGTTTTACGTCCCCGGACACGGAGCGCGCCTATGCCCGGGCCCGGGAGCTCTGTCAGCAGGTGGGAGAAACTCCGCAATTTTTTTCGGTGCTGTACGGGCTGGAAAGGTTTTATTTGGTCCGCGGGGAGTTGCAGACGGCGCGCGAGCTGGCGGAGCAGCTCTTCAGCCTGGCCCAGCGGCTAAATGACCCTGCGCTGCTGATGGAGGCTCACCGGGTGCTGGCGCCGATCATGTTCTGGCTCGGAGAGCTGTCCCTATCTCGAACGCACTCGGAACAAGGGGTCGCCCTCTATGACCCCCGGCAGCACCGATCCCATGCCTTTGTATATGGAGTGGACCCTGGCGCAGTGTGCCGATGCTATGCGGCCATGTCCATGTGGATGCTCGGCTATCCGGATCAGGCCCGGCAGAACAGCCATGTAGTGCTGACCCCGGCTCAGGAATTTCCCCATCCTTTCAGCCAGGCTTTTGCTCTGAGTCATGCTACTTTTGTCAGTCAGTTCCGCCGTGAGGCGAAAACTGTCCTGGAGCGCGCAGAGGCGCTAATGACATTATGCAGCGAGCAGGGTTTTCCACAATGGTTGCCCTATGGAATGATTTTGCGAGGCTGGGCGCTGACCACTTTGGGAAAGGGAGCAGAGGGGATCGCCCTGTTGCGTCAGGGGCTTGTCGACCACCGGGATGCGCGAGCAGGATTGCACCGGCCCTATTTTCTTGGCCTGCTGGCTGAGGCGTACGGGGAAGTAGGGCAGATAGAAGAAGGGCTTGCCGTGCTGAACGAAGCATTTGATACGGTGAACAAGACCGGGGAGCGCAATTTGGAGGCAGAGCTTCATAGGCAAAAAGGAGAGTTCCTGCTGATGCAGAAAAGGCAAAAGGCGCAGGAAGCCGAGGAATGCTTTCAGCAAGCACTCGAAACTGCCCGTAGTCAGCAGGCAAAGTCGTTGGAACTGCGAGCCGCGATGAGCTTGAGTCGGCTGTGGCAACAGCAGGAAAGTCAGGAAGAGGCCCGCCATTTGCTGGCGGGGATCTACGGCTGGTTCACCGAAGGATTCGACACTGTGGACCTTCAAGAAGCCAGAGCTTTGCTGGAGGAACTGGCACGAGGGTGAAGAACTGAAACTTGTTGGCACCCTGACTGTGACAGAAAGGGTCAGATTTTAGATTTCTCTGTGTTCCCCGCCTTCGTTGTTTCAACATCATTCAAATTGCATAACCATTGGTGGGTGGAGGGCTCAAATAATGCAATGCCCAGAGTGTCAGTTTGATAACGCCGATGGAATGAATTTCTGTGGAAAGTGTGGAACAAAATTAGAACGGTTTTGTCCCAAGTGCGATTTTGGGAATCCAAGCGAATATGAATTTTGCGGAAAATGCGGCCATAAGCTGTCCCTTCCTTCAGAACCAACTCCCGGAGAACTTTCCTTTGATGAAAAACTGGTAAAAATTCAAAAATATCTTCCCCAGGGCCTTACGGAAAAAATCTTATCTCAAAGGGATCGAATCGAAGGCGAACGCAAGCTGGTTACGGTAATGTTTTGCGATATGGCCGGATTCACTTCCCTGTCCGAGAAGCTGGATCCCGAGCGAGTCTATACCATCATTGACCAGGTTTACGAGATTCTTATTCACAAGGTCCATGAATATGAAGGCACCGTGAACGAACTGACCGGTGACGGGATTATGGCATTATTTGGAGCTCCCATCGCCCTGGAGGATGCCCCCCAGAGAGCAATCCGATCAAGCCTGGCCATCCACCGGGAGATGGCCAGGTTAAGCGATCGAATAAAGCACAAAGGAGAAGCCGCTCCGCTCCTAAAAATGCGGATCGGGATTCACACGGGCCCGGTGGTTGTGGGCACCGTGGGAAATGATCTGCGAGTCGACTTCAAAGCTGTTGGAGCCACGGTGAATCTGGCCTCAAGGATGGAAGGGTTGGCGGACCCGGGTTGTACCTATGTGACAGAAGACACATTCAAACTTTCCGAAGACCTCTTTCGGTTTGAGTCCCTTGGGAAAAAGCAAATCAGGGGTAAGGAAGAGCCGATTAATGTTTACCGGGTAATTGCTCTTAGTAGCATAAGAACGAGATTCGATGTCAGCGCCGAGAGAGGCCTGACACCATTTGTCGGAAGGGAGCGAGAACTTGAACTTCTAATAGATGGCTTTGGCCGGACAAAAGGAGGACGTGGCCAGGCATTTTCTATCGTGGCTGAAGCTGGGATTGGTAAATCCCGGCTGTTGTATGAATTTAGAAAAGCTTTAGCTGCCGCAGATATGTTGTTTTTAGAGGGAAGATGCCTCTCCTACAGCAAAGGAGTTGCTTACCACCCGGTTGTGGACATTCTAAAAGCAAGCTTCGACATTTTTGAGGATACCGGGGATTTAGAGATCAGGGAAAAAGTCAGAAAAGGACTGAAAACATTAGAGATAGAGGAATCTTCAGTCCTCCCTTATCTATTAGAGCTTTTTTCGGTGAAAGACAGTGGCATCGACAAAACCCCCATGAACCCTGAAGAGAGAAAAAATCGAATGATGGAAGCAATCAAGCTAATCACCCTCAAAAGCTCCGAGGCGCGACCCCTGATCCTGGCCTTTGAGAACCTGCACTGGGCGGATAAGAGTTCAGAGGACATATTGAAATATTTATTGGAGAGCATTCCAGGGGCACGGGTTTTATTGATATTCACCTACCGCCCGGAGTTTGTCCACACCTGGGGGGCCAAGTCCTATCACAGTCATATCATGTTGAACCGGCTCTCCAATCGGGAGAGCCTCATCATGGTGTCTCATCTTCTGGGTACAGAGGATGTGGAGGGGAACCTCGAGGAGTTTATTCTTGAGAAGACCGAAGGGGTCCCGTTTTTTATCGAGGAACTGATAAAGTCCCTTAAAGATCTAAAAATCATAGAGAGAGAAGACCACAGATATCGGTTAAAAAAGGACATCAAGGAGGTGACCATTCCAGCCACGGTTCAAGATGTCATCATGGCAAGGGTTGACTGTCTGCCGGATGAGATCAAGCGGCTCCTTCAGACAGGCTCAGCAATTGGGAGGGAGTTTAGCTATGATTTGATAAGGCGCGTGACGGGTGTATCGCAAGGGGAATTGTTATCCCATCTCGCGGTTTTAAAGAACTCAGAACTCCTTTATGAAAGGGGTATATATCCCCAATCGACCTATATCTTCAAACATGCACTGACCCAGGAGGTCGCCTATAACAGCTTGCTTCTCAAGCGGAGGAACGAGATTCATGAAAAGATAGGAGAAACGATAGAGGCCCTTTATCCCGACAGGCTTGAACACTACGAACTGTTGGCCTACCACTTTGGGAACAGTACCAATACAGAGAAAGCAATAGAGTATCTGGTCCTGGCCAATCAAAAGGCGATCAGGGTCAACGCCATGGAAGAAGCGAAGGCTTATTTTGATGAAGTCATGGAGCTCCTCGATATCCTGCCTGATACCGAGGAGAACCGACAGCGGAGAATTTCTCTGCTGGCAAATCAGATTGCCGTCTTTGATCAGCTCTTTAAACACCTGGAGTATTTCGATCTTTTGACCCGTTATGATTCTATGGCTAAAAGTTTAGGAAGTTCAGAGTTGGTAGGCGCTTTTAATGCTCGCCTGGGGTACTGTGAGTGGGCGTCTGGCAATTTTGATAAGGCTATCCAAAGATTGACCAAAGCAGCCGAGCTATGTGAAGCTTCGGGCAACGCTGAAGAAGCCGGGTATGCCTATGCCTGGTTGGAATGGGGGCATCTATACAGGGGAAACTACGACCGTGTTCTCGCTGTAAAAAAAGACATCCTTCGCTCAATGGAAAAGCGGTTTAACCTGCGCTGGTATGTGAGGGGATTAACCGCAGCTTCAAGGGCATACATATGTCTCGGTCGCTGGGATGAGGCTATAGAAGAGGCTCAAAAAGCCCTTAAGGCGGCGGAAGAATATTTAGATAACAGCCTTATCGTCTTTTCGACCTGGACCATTGTAATGGCATATACCTGGAAAGGCGAGCTAGATCAGGCAATTTCATACGGGGAACAGGCACTCCAGAAAGCGACAACTCCTGCGGACAAAGCATGGGCAGGTAGAGGTCTTGGATGGGCATTGTGTCGGGCTGGAAACACAAACAGGGGGGTTGAACTTTTGGCTTCGATCCTCCCAAATGTCAAAATGTCTAACCACCTGCCGACCATCATTCCTACATTTTGTTTCATGGGTGCAGGTTATTGGCTGGCGGGGGAGGAAGAAAAAGCGAAGATAACACTAGAAGAGGGACTGGAAATTGCAGAACGCTGTGGAGCGAGGTATTATATCGGGTGGGCTCATCGTCTCTTAGGCGAAATCAACCTGAAAACAAATACGGCAAAATCAGCGGATCACTTCGAAAAGAGCATCGCCGTGCTTCGTGAGATCAGGGCCGAAAACGAGATGGCGCTGGCTTATGCAGGTTATGGCCGGCTTTACAAAGAGCAGAACCGAATCGTTCAGGCCCGTGAGTATCTGACGAAGGCGCTTGAGATCTTCGAACGCCTGGATACGCTACTTGAGCCAGACAGGGTAAGAGAAATTCTGGCAGAATTGCCTGAAGCTTAGGCTATGAAATATAAAGT
>Ga0209536_100007584_pt1 | contig 16441 bp, 9 predicted proteins | sample DeeMarSeWOR28_12_FD_187461 | JGI IMG/M metagenome (GOLD analysis project Ga0209536, IMG submission 187461) | Marine sediment microbial communities from White Oak River estuary, North Carolina - WOR-2-8_12 (SPAdes) (version 2) | ecosystem: Environmental > Aquatic > Marine > Intertidal zone >... | reverse complement strand
TTGCACCCATGATCGATGCGCTCGCGGCATCGGTTGCTATCCGGTTAGATTCACAAGTTATTTCCGTACACACACTCGAACACGGTGTCGAAGTGAAGTTGGCAGATGGTGCCATAGAGCGTGGATCGCATGTTGTCATTACAGCGCCCTTAGGTGTTCTGCAATCCGGTGCTATCGAATTCCTGCCAGGCCTGCCCGCAGTCAAACATGATGCAATCACAGCCTTAGGTTTCGGCACTTTTGAAAAACTGGCTCTGCGTTATCCGGAAAGATTTTGGGAAGCGTCTGGAAATGCATTGATGATGTTTTCCTCCGATAGTCATTGGCCGTTGCCATTGTGGATTGATTTGTCGGATGAAGCAGGCGCGCCGCTACTTGTTGCGGCATCAGCGGGCTTGGCGGGTGATAGTTTCGCGGCACTTAAAGTGCCACAACTCATTTCACTTGCTCGTGAAACGTTTCAATCCATGACCGGCGGAACACCACCCGTGGAGAACGCGGCCATCGTTACCAACTGGAAAAACAATCCTTGGACCCGTGGAGCTTATACCTTTTTAAACGTCGGTTCGCGAATCGAAGATATTGTCGCGTTAGGCGAACCTATGCTTGGGAGAGTGTTGTTCGCCGGAGAACACACTTCACAACAGCGGTTTGGTTATGCTGATGGCGCGTTCACCAGTGGCGTGCGCGAAGCGAAGCGGCTATTGCGGCAATCCAGTGTTTCACTACGTATTTCTAAGAGTGCGTGAAATGCTTTTAGGTGGAAATCTAAATCAGTGTTCTACAGGACGCGCTTATTTCAATCACGAAGGCACGAAGTACACGAAGAAAAATTTTAAAATCCTTCGTGCTCTTCGTGCATTCGTGGTTAATCTTTCATGATCCAGGCACAAAGTGATCGATTTTTATAGTGACAACAGGTTTCAGGAGGTATATATGTCTACGCATTTACGCAAAGCAAATGAGCTATACCGCAAAGGTAATTTCACCCAAGCTAAGCAATGTTATGAACAAGCCCTAAGTTTACAGCCTCAAAATGCTAAAGTTCTGGAAATGCTGGGTACTCTGGCGCTGTGGGAAAACAACATAGAGCAGGCGATAGTCTATCTGCAGCAATCTGACAATCAAGCCAGTTGGTGGCAGCGTCGCTGGCCGTTTTATTCACAACTATGTAGCAGAATAGCGATGGCGTACTACCGCAAGGACGATTATATCAATGCCGCTCTTTGGTACGCTAAAGCATCAGGGCCATGGCCAATAGGACCGTTTCGTACATTAAAGGTATTACAGAGGCAATTGGCGGCATTTCGGAATGAACAGCCTTATGTTCTTCATGGGCAGGAGGAAACTCATATTCCCTTCATAATGCTGGATCCGCTACCAGTAGTGGAGGTATACGTTACGGGTAAGGGGCCGTACAATTTTTTTATTGATACCGGCGGAGCAGAGGTGATCCTACAAACCCAATTGGCCGATGAATTGGGTGTTGAAACATATGGTGAAATCATCGGAGATTTCGCCGGCGGTAAAAAAGCGCCAATGGCGCTGGGAAAATTGGAAAGCTTGAAAGCAGGGGATATGTTGATAAAAAATATTCCTGCGCATGTTCATCCCTTAACCGGTGCTGAAGAAATCTTTCATCACCCAATTCACGGTGTCATCGGCACCAGCCTGTTGCGGCACTTTTACACCAGTATTGATTATGCCAACCGCGAATTGGTGCTTAGACAATTGAGTGAACACTCGGCCGGTTGGATGGAAACGGTAGCGCAAAGCAATATTAGCGTGCCTTTTTGGCTGATTGAAATGCATATGATGATGGCGCGCGGTAACATCAATGATTTAGATTCCAGCTTGTTCTTCGTCGATACAGGATTGGGAAACCGTGGGTTTTTAGCTTCACAATCCTTAATAGACTTGACCGGTTTCACTTTGGATTGGAGCAAAGTCGAAGCAAGTCCCGGCGGTGGAGGAGAAGTCCGTAGTGTCAATTTTTCGATCGATAAAATTACTCTGGGAGAAGGTGTAAACCGATTCAGCAAGGAAAATGTAACTGCCAGTCAACATCAAGGTGAGTTGGCAATTTTTAAGGGGGTGTTGGGATTTGATGTGGAAGGATTAATATCCCATGACTTCTTCAAGCAGACGTGCTTGACAATGGACTTTCAGAAGATGCGCCTCATTATCCAATCAACGGGCGAATAAGGGCACGAAGATGAGCGATTGCAAAAAAAATTTATCCGCTGCTTTTAACTTTCTCCAAGGTTATGCCAATAATTTCCACGGCGATACCGCATACCAATAATACGATTCCACCGGGGCTTTCCGGCGCAAACCATAGCAATAAGGCGCCGATAATGATTAATAAGACTGCCAGGATTCTTCTATTTTTCGTGGTCATGATTTTCCGCTGCTATTTAGGTTTTTCAAAAAATCTCTCAGCCCATGCGTGTACGTTGTACCGCTTAGTAGAAAGCCTTCATTATGGCCGCCATGAATTTGTAAAAACTGTTTCGGCTGATTGGCGGCATCATATAATTTGCGTCCTAAGTCATAAGGAATGATTTCGTCGTCCGGACTATGCACGATTAAAACCGGGCAATGAATCGATTTAATGTTGCCAATATTACTATAGGAGAAGCGGGTTAACCATCGCATGGGAAAAACCGGGAACAAGCGACTCGCCATTTCCGGGGCGGAGGTAAAAGTTGATTCCAGGATTAAGGCTTTCGGCGGGTGTTTGACCGCTAAGTGACTGGCTACCGCACCGCCCAAAGAACGGCCGAAATAAATTAATTGGTCTGGTTTCGTCGACCGCTCCCGAATCAAATAGTCATAAGCCGCGATGGCGTCAAAATATGTGCCTTGCTCACTGGGTTTGCCCGTGCTTTTGCCGTAACCGCGATAGTCGAAAATAAACACTGAAAGTCCTAATTGATGAAAAATCTCGATGGAGTCAAGACGATGAGAAATATTACCGGCGTTACCATGGAAAAACAGCAATACCTCATCGCTATCGGGCGCAGGGATAAACCAGCCGTGCAATTGTTGCTGGTCTTCGGTCACAAAGTGAACACTTTCGTAGGTTAATCCTATTTGTTGGGGATTTGCACCTAACTCCCGGGATGGTAGCTCCGGGTAATACACCATGCTGCACTGGGTTAACACCAGCATTAAGAGCAAGGCGCAATACAATGTGAGCAGAATTTTACCGGACAGTAATAAATAATCCCAAGCCATTGATTTAAGTGATGCCGAATAAGTACCTTTATAAAGCTTAGCAGAAAATGGCACTATAAATTCCCGGGCTAATGCCAGAGTTCGTCACCGCAGTGGAGATGTTTCAGCGCAAAACTTCGACCAAGGCTAAAGTGCAATTTTTAGTAAAGTGTTGGAGTTATTGACCGAAAATACACTTATCGAAAATTTCATGAATAAGGCACTTGCGTGGGACGGAACGTCATATGATCGACATTCCAATAATAATTGATGTGGAAGCCTCCGGTTTTGGTGCGGGCAGTTATCCCATTGAAGTGGGAATCGCCATGCCGGAAGGCTCTGATTATTGCCGGCTGATTCGCCCGGAGCCCAGTTGGACGCGTTGGGACGATGACACTGAAAAAGTACACGGCCTGACCCGCGAAATTTTGCAAAACCACGGCAAACCCGTAACAGAGGTGGCTGAACAGTTAAACGACATACTCGCCAACAAAGTCGTCTACAGCGACGGTTGGGGATACGATCAAACTTGGTTGAGTTTGTTGTTTCATCATGCCGGCACTCAACAGCGGTTCCAGCTTGAGCCATTGACCGCGATCATGAGCGATCACCAAATGAGGATGTGGGAACGGACTAAATGGGCTGTGATTCGGGAATTCAATCTCAAGCGACATCGCGCCAGTTCGGATGCAAAAATTTTACAGTTAACGTATTTGCGGTCTTTGGAAACCAAATTACGCTTGGTATAAATGCAAGCCTGATGCACCGCTATTGGGCGTGATCAATAGCGGTGCATCCAGTTCAAAGCTTCTATTGTGATATTGATTCATCATAAATAGTGGCATAATGGCGCACACTATAAACCTTTGTCTCATAGCGGTGTGCCATGACTATTCGAGTTGCCATTAATCATAAAACCCGGTACCAATACGATCGCTTAGTATCTTTGTCACCCCATGTATTTCGTTTGCGCCCAGCGGTGCATTCCCGGACGCCCATCGAATCGTACTCACTGACGATTAAGCCCTCCACCCATTTTATCAACTGGCAGCAAGATCCATTCGGGAATTATCTAGCGCGTGTGGTATTTCTAGAAAAAACCAAAGAATTGTATTTAGAAGTGGATTTGGTCGCGGATATGACAGTGATCAATCCATTTGATTTTTTTGTAGAGGAATACGCTAAAGAGTATCCGTTCGAATACGACGCGCAGTTGAAAAAAGAGTTGATACCGTATTTGGAAATCAAAGAGTCCGGGCCCCTAATAAAAAAATGGCTATCCGGTGTTAATCGCAATAAAAAAGGTATTGTGGATTTTCTGGTGGAGTTGAACCAAAACCTCCAGAAAGACATTGGCTACAACATTCGTATGGAGCCGGGAATTCAGACCTGCGAAGAGACTCTGCGAATCGCCCGTGGTTCCTGCCGGGATACCGGTTGGTTGTTGGTGCAGATTTTACGGCATTTGGGATTGGCGGCGCGCTTTGTTTCCGGCTACCTGGTGCAGCTCACAGCAGACGTTAAATCTCTGGATGGGCCCTCCGGTCCGGAGCACGATTTTACCGACTTACACGCTTGGTGCGAGGTGTATGTTCCGGGGGCGGGATGGGTGGGGCTGGATCCCACTTCGGGCTTGTTTGCCGGTGAGGGTCATATACCTTTAGCATGTACGCCTGATCCTGTCAGTGCCGCGCCGGTTACAGGTTACAGTGATAAATGTGAGACGGAATTCTTTTTTAAGAACAAAGTAACCCGAATCCATGAAGATCCACGGGTGACCAAGCCTTTTTCGGAAGAACAATGGGCGCATATCGTCGCTCTGGGTCGGGCGGTGGATGAGGAGTTTTCCCAAAACGATGTGCGCTTGACCATGGGGGGAGAACCTACTTTCGTGTCCATTGATGATATGGAGTCGGCACAGTGGAATACCGCGGCCTTAGGCGATCATAAACGCCGCCTGGCAGGCGACTTATTTAAACGACTGGCCGATGACTTTGCGCCTGGCAGCTTATTGCATTTCGGACAAGGCAAATGGTATCCCGGCGAGCCGTTGCCGCGCTGGGCGTTAAATTGTTTTTGGCGCAAAGACGGCGTTGCTATCTGGCGCGACAAAGCGCTTATTGCCAATGATCAGCAAAATAACGGCGTCACCAACGATGACGCTCAGCGGTTTGCCGGAACCTTGAGCAAGTTCCTAAATATCAATCCGCGCTACATTATTCCTGGTTACGAAGACACGTTGTACTACCTTTGGAAAGACGGCAGTCTGCCCGACAATTTTGACCCAGTGGCGCAAAAACTTAAAAAACCGGACGAGCGTTTACGCGTTATGGAAGTATTGCAGCAAGGCTTGTCCTCAGCGGTGGGTTACGCTTTGCCCCTGCGTTGGGATCCCCACACCAATGCGTGGCATAGCAACCGCTGGGAGTTTCGCCGTCGGCATATGTTTTTAATTCCCGGTGATTCACCCATGGGATTGCGATTGCCGTTGGAATCATTGCCGTGGGTGGCGGAGGAAGAAAGGGAGCAATATCATCCACAAAGCCTGTTTGCTCCACTGCCGGCGTTAGGGGACTACTACGGTGAGGTCGCGCGCCGCTACAGTTATGTGAGTGAATCGCAAACTGACGACACGCGCCAGCAAGAAATTGCGGATAGCAATAATATACCCAAACACAAAGTACCGGTGACTGTGGCCCACAGCGCCTTGTGTGTGCAAGCTCGTAAAGGAATTTTGCATGTTTTCCTACCGCCGTTGACTCACTTAGAACATTATTTGGATTTGGTGGCTTCTATAGAAGCGACGGCAAAGGAGTTAAATATGCCGGTGCGCATCGAGGGTTACGAGCCTCCCGACGATTATAGGATCAACAAATTAGCTGTGACGCCAGATCCCGGCGTGATCGAAGTCAATGTGCATCCGGCTCACAATTGGGATGAACTGGTGCAAAACACCGAACGCTTGTATGAACACGCCCACCAAGCGAGGTTAGGCACTGAAAAGTTTATGCTCGATGGCCGCCATACCGGTACCGGTGGTGGCAATCATGTTACTATCGGCGGCCCCACGCCGGCGGACAGCCCCATACTACGTCGCCCGGACTTACTGCGCAGTCTGGTCACTTATTGGCAGCATCATCCTTCGCTGTCGTATTTATTTTCCGGATTGTTTATCGGGCCAACCAGCCAGGCGCCGCGGGTGGACGAGGGGCGCGATGAAAGCTTGTATGAGCTGGAAATCGCATTTCAACAAATGCCGCAAGGCGAGGTTCCCGAGCCCTGGCTGGTCGACCGGCTAATGCGTAATCTGTTGGTGGACATCACGGGCAACACCCACCGTTCCGAATTCTGTATTGACAAACTGTACGCCCCGGGCAGTGCCACGGGCCGACTGGGGCTGGTGGAATTCCGGGCCTTCGAAATGCCGCCGCACGCCCGTATGAGCGCAGTGCAAATGCTGTTACTGCGCATTTTAATTGCCCGGTTTTGGAAAACCCCCTATGAAAAACGCCTGGTGCGTTGGGGCACCGAACTGCACGACCGGTTCATGACGCCTCACTATGTATGGGCGGACATCAAGGATGTGGTGGAAGAATTACAGCGAGCGGGTTATCGGTTTCAAGCCCAATGGCTGGACGCATTTTTGGAATTCCGTTTTCCTCACTATGGCTCCGTGCGAGTCAACGATATCCATTTGGAGTTGCGGGCCGCCCTGGAGCCTTGGCATGTGCTTGGTGAAGAAGTGAGCAATTTGGGTACGGCCCGGTTTGTGGATTCATCTGTGGAGCGGGTGCAAGTCAAAGCCACAGGCCTTACCGAATCACGCTATATCATCGCCTGCAACGGTCGGCGAGTGCCCTTGCACAACACGGGCAGGCAAGGGGAATATGTGGCCGGTGTGCGCTACCGGGCCTGGCAGCCGCCTTCCGCCTTGCATCCCACCATTGGGGTGCACTCTCCATTGGTATTTGACATCATCGATACCTGGAACGGCCGCTCTATCGGCGGTTGCACCTACCATGTTGCTCATCCGGGCGGACGCCATTATGATGTGTTTCCAGTGAATTCTTACGAGGCGGAGTCGCGGCGCATAAGCCGCTTTTGGGGCTACGGCCACACGCCCGGGGTGTTACAACCACCGCCGGATTTCAGCAAGTTCGGCCAGTTCTATCCGGAAGGCCACATACCGGGACCCATGGCGCCCCCGCCGGAAGAAATCAACAATGAATATCCCTATACCTTGGATCTGCGGCGTAAACCGCGACTGGTGTAGATTTTTAAAATAAAAAAAATTACAAAATCATAAATAACCTCTGGTAAGCGTATGGCGTTGACCGAAAACGAGCAGGCACCGGCTTGCGACTGGTATCAGTGCGAAGCCGGTGTCTACGACGAGATGTGTGAATCCGGTGGCCAGCCGAGGGCACATTGGGATTATTTTGCCCAGGCTTTGCAAACTCTGGGTTCCAAAGAGTTGGGTCGGCGCCAACAAGAAGCGTTGCGTTTGTTGCGGGAGAACGGCGTTACTTACAATGTCTACGACGACCAATCCACCTTCAGCCGTCCGTGGGAACTGGATCCTATCCCGTTCTTGGTGAGCAGTGAAGAATGGACCACCATTGAAGCCGGGCTCATCCAACGGGCCGAACTATTCAATCTCATCCTGACCGATCTATACGGGCCGCGGGACTTAATCAAAAAAGGCCTGCTGCCTCTGGAATTGATTTTCAGCCATTACGGCTTTCTGCGTCCTTGCGACAATATTACCCATTCGGGGCAACATCAACTGGTCATCCATGCCGTGGACTTGGCCCGTGGCCCGGGTGGCGGGATGTGGGTGGTGGGTGATCATACCCAAGCGCCGTCAGGCGCCGGTTATGCGTTGGAAAACCGCATGGCCATGACTCGAATTTTACCCAGCTTGTTCCGGGATTGTCATGTACATCGATTGGCGTTGTTCTTTCACGCGTTGCGCTCCGGTTTGGCGAGCATTTCTCTCAAGCATGACAGCGATCCGAACATTGTCATCCTGACACCAGGGCCTCGCAATGAAACCTACTTTGAGCACGCCTATCTGGCTTCTTACTTAGGCTATACGTTGGTGCAAGGCGATGACCTGACGGTGCGCGATGGCAAGGTGTGGTTAAAATCTTTGGATGGTCTGCAACAAGTGGACATTATATTGCGCCGGGTGGATGGCAACTTTTGCGATCCGTTGGAATTGCGGGAGGATTCCCACCTCGGGGTCGCCGGCATGCTGGAAGCGGCCCGGCGTGGTAATGTGGCCATAGCGAATCCATTGGGTAGCAGCATTTTGGAAAATCCCGGATTATTGGCGTTTTTGCCGAAGCTGTGCGAGCACTTGTTGGGGCAAAGCCTGCGCCTGCCTTCAGTGGCCACCTGGTGGTGCGGTCAGCAACTGGAAAGGGACTTTGTATTGCAGAATTTGCACAAATTGGTGATCAAACCCATATTCCGGCACCACGCCACACAACCCATCTTCGGGGCGCAATTAAGCAAAAAGGAACTGGCCAGTTTACGCATACGAATTCTCACCAATCCCCATCTTTACGTAGGTCAGGAACAAGTCAACACATCCACCATGCCGTCACTGATCAAAAACGAAATACAACCGCGCAACGGGGTGTTGCGCACTTTTATGGCGGCCCGGGAAGATAGCTACGTCGTAATGCCGGGAGGCTTGACGCGGGTGGCGGCCGAGCGAGGGGACGTGGAAGTATCCAACCAGGCGGGCGGCATCAGTAAAGACACCTGGGTATTGGCGTCTGAACCGGAAAAGCAGGTCAGTTTGTGGCTGCAACCCAGCGCCGATCGTGTCACCACCGCCAGTGTCGGCACCGTGCCCAGCCGGATCGCCGATAATCTGTTTTGGGTGGGCCGTTATACCGAGCGGGCGGAAGCCACCGCAAGAATATTACGCACCATATTGCAAAAGTTAAACGAAGTGGATGAGTTCACTGACCAAAGCGATATTGTTTGCTTACGCACCTTATTGCAAACCATCACTATGATGACGGCGACTTACCCCGGTTTTGTCGGCGAAAAACACGAAGAGCGCCTGAAAAAACCTTTGGACGAGATAAAATCCATTACACTGGATCCCAAACGCGCGGGCAGCTTAGCTTCAACGCTGGTTTATTTAGTACAGTCGGCCTACGGCGTGCGCGACCGCTGGTCCACTGACATGTGGCGGGTTATAGACGACATCGACGAACAATGGTCGTCCCAGGTTAAACCCTTACGTGGCGGTATTACACAACTGCGCGCCATGTTGGATCAGCTGATAACCTCGTTGTTAGCGCTTAGCGGATTGACTATGGAAAGCATGACCCGGGAACGCGGCTGGCGGTTTTTGGAGATCGGCCGGCGTATGGAAAGAAGCTTGATGATTATCTCTTCCATACGCTCCAGCTTGGTGCCGGTAAAACCGCCGCAGGTGCAAAACCTGCTGCTGGAATCCATGTTGGTGAGCCACGACAGTACCATTACCTACCGGCGCCGCTACCGTTCCTATCTGCAGCTGGCCACAGTGCTGGAACTGCTGTTTTTCGACGACACCAATCCCCGGTCTTTGTTATACCAATTGAATCACTTGCAGCAATACATTACTGATTTGCCTCGCGACCATACCGGCCGGCGCTTGAGCGACGAAGAGCGGTTTATCATAGAAGCTTCCACACAATTGCGCTTAGCAGATTCGCTAACCTTGTCCAGCTCGCAGGACGGTGGCATTTATGGTGATCTTGACCAGTTGCTAAGCCGCTTATCACATTTGTTGGCCGAGTGCTCCAACGCCATTACTAATAGTTACTTCCGTCAAGCGCAAAGCCCGCAACAACTGGCGCCGACTTATTCGGAGCCCGAACCATGAACTACCGCGTGGAACACAAAACCATATTCGAATACAGCGAGCCGGTGAGCATTTGCCAGAACGAGGCCCGGTTGCGCCCTAGAAATTTTGAAAAACAACAATGCGCTATGTCGACACTGGAAATCAGTCCAAAACCAAGCGACATTCGCCAAAGAGAAGATTTTTTTGGTAACCGGGTCACTTATTTTGCTATTGAACAACCCCACACGGTGCTTTCCGTAGCTTCCACCAGCGAAGTCAATATTTCCGCTTTGGCGAATGATGCTATGGAAAACGCGACCCCTTGGGACGAAGTGGTGCAACGATTACGGGCCGATCTACAAGAAGATATATTAGAAGCCCGGCAATATACGTTAAACTCGCCCATGGTGATGCGTACCCGGGAGCTGCAAAGTTATGCCGAGCGCTCGTTTGCCGAGGGACGGCCAGTTGTCGAAGCGGTATATGATCTTATGGAGCGCATCCACCGGGATTTTACCTATGATCCGCATTTTACCACTCTAGCAACGCCGCTGAGTGATGTGTTAAAACACCGCCGAGGAGTATGCCAGGATTTTGCACACTTGGCGATCGGGTGTTTGCGCACCCAGGGGCTGGCGGCTAAATATATTAGTGGCTACATAGAAACCCTGCCACCGCCGGGTCAGGAAAAACTCATCGGGGCCGACGCATCCCACGCTTGGTTTTCCGTCTATGTGCCGGATACCGGCTGGTTGGATTTCGACCCCACCAATAATCAGATGCCCATGGACCAACATATCACACTTGCCTGGGGCAGGGATTATTCCGATGTCACGCCTCTTAAAGGTGTGATCTTCGGTGGCGGCAAACATGATTTAAAAGTACAAGTGCATGTTGAAAATCTTTCTAAGCAGCAACCAAGCAGTACGTAGGGAATATTTTTTAAAAACAGATTTTCTGACCACATTAATACATTTGTGCTCTATCATCAATTATAAAAATTTTCCGAGTTAAAAGACGATACAGTTACTATTTGCCCGAAATTGCGAACGATGGTGGCGTTGTGCTATGACCCAGAGCCGCCAAAAACTCTAATCCGCGAAGGAGTGTTCTTTATGTGCTACACTTGCTTAGTGGGTTTCCGAAAATATCGCCTTTTAGCTGGAAAGCTTTAAGAAGTAGACCATGTGAAAAGTCACGCAAATATCTCTAAATAATAGTTAAAGGAGAAGCATGCAATACAAACGGCATCGCATACAATTTCCGCAATTTGAAGCACACAAACTTGGGCAAGACGAAGTTTATTTTTACGTTCTCGATACAGAAGGAGAGAAACATAAAATAAGATTTCATGACTATGATGAAATCTACAAAATTTCCGGGCTTTATGAGCAAGTATTCTATGATCGGCTTAAATGCACTTCACCTGCAAAAGTTACCGCAATACTCAAATCCGCCGTTGATCAGTCCCATGGGAATTTTACTGAATTACGCGTACTGGATCTTGGCGCTGGCAATGGGCTTATGGGAGAAGCGCTAAAAATTCACGGTGTTTCCCGGTTAGTGGGCGTGGATATTATCCCGGAAGCCCAAATGGCTTTAGAAAGAGATCGACCGCATTTATACGATGCCTATTATGTATCGGATTTTTGCAACCTATCGGATGACGAAAAAGAAGAATTTAATTCCTGGTCATTGAATTGCCTGACTACTGTAGCCGCTCTGGGATTTGGTGATATTCCACCCAAAGCGTTTATGGAAGCGTTTAATGTTATTCAATCTGAAGGTTGGGTGGCGTTCAACATAAAAGACACCTTTCTAGATGAAAGTGACTCCAGTGGATTCTCCAGAATGATCCGAGATCTGATTTTCTCGGATTATCTTGATATTTATCACTTGGAGAGATACCGACACCGATTGTCTATGGAAGGTGAACCTCTGTATTATTTCGCAATCGCTGGCCGAAAAAATATGGATATACCCAGTGAATTTTTCAAAAGATATGTAGATTAGAGGACAGCAGGACACCTAATTGGCCCACCTGCGGGTAGTAAACAAATCAGCAGCTGAATGTCGTGTGCAGCTCACAAAGCGCATATAACAATAATTCATGAATCCCTCGATATATTCTTTATGAAATACTGTCCTAAGTGCGCCAGTGAGTTGGTCAAAAAAACAATGGATGGCGTGGAACGTACAGTATGCGGTCAGCCTGATTGTGATTTTGTCTTTTGGGATAACCCTGTACCGGTTGTTGCGGCAATTGTGGAATATCAAGGCTCTATCGTGTTGGCTCGCAATACACAATGGCCTAAAGGCATGTTTTCTATGATTACCGGTTATTTGGAACGCGATGAAACACCTGAAAGCGCTGTAATCAGAGAAGTAAAAGAAGAGTTGGGCTTGAGTGCGCAATTGCAAGGATTCATTGGTCACTATCCTTTCCCGATCAAAAATCAATTGATTTTAGCATTTGCCTTAAATGGTAGTGGTACCATCGAATTGAATCACGAGATAGCAGAGGTGAAGCTGTTGCCCAAAGATGAGCTTGAGTCAAAGCAATTTGGCCGACTTCAGTTGACGGCCAGGATTGTCAAGGATTGGCTTGAAAGTAGCGGAGTTTAGTATGGGACTAAATTTCCAGATATGATCGGTTTACAACGCCTACTATTACAATTGAAACTTCGTTCTGTATAAGTATCCTGTAAATGGCGGGAATGAGGTTTACAAAGGCCTTTTGTTAGAATATTAGTAACAGCTCAAATACTGTAAGCAGGTGTTTGGCAGTTGACAAAAAGTCAGTAGACCAAGCTAGCGAGTCCACATTCAATAAATATTACTGAAACCGGTCGTTGGCCTTGCACATTAAAGCGTACAAGCGATACACTGCACGAAAAGCAGTATCGCAGGACGCGGATTCATATTCCACAACGAGCCGGAAAACAAAGTCGGTCCGGCATCGCAGGTTTACTATTATCAGCGGCACCAACCCAAACAAACACTTCTTTACCAGATCATCGAAAAGCGTTATCCAGCCTTCCCCGACCATCTTGCGGAACTCACGTAACTGATGCACACCATCGCCCAGCGTGTTGTCCGCTTTTTAGAATCACAAGGCTTACTGACGCAGTATGCCGAGAATAGCTATGTGGCCTTGGATGCGGTGGATGAAGACGCAATGAGTTAATTGCTGTGGCACTCCATTAACTATCGTATCGCCATTGGGCCGCAGGTAGGACATTCACACTGGATTAGTTTTTATATTACTAAAATCGATATCTAAAGCTCTCAAAGCCAATAATTCTTATTAAGAACTAGTACATTTGTACTATTGTTTTCACTTCAGATCTCTTCGATAATCGATTAGCAAAATAACTATCGAACAATAATTAACTAAAAACATCGCACACAAATAGAGCAAGTAACTGCGGTTATTTATTTATATAAAATTTGTTGCGCGACTGAGCTAAGCTAAAACGAAAAGTTGAAATAAGAAGTAAAAACAGGGGGTTAGGTCTGATGAAAAGATTCGCAATTAGCTTATCTATCGAGTAGCATTTTGAAGTAGAGAAACCGCTTTTTAGTTATAAGCTTTTCTTGCACGCTCAAAATCTCCCCATTTATCAATCAATTTGTATAGAAGGATGAACAAATGAAACGTCCTGGTATTTTCAATGCGCGTAAATTCCGTCAAATGCGAAACAAGCAACGCAAAGAAAAGCAATTACTGAGTCGCAAAGCGGAGTTCGAGACTTTTGAGCCACGGCTGCTGTTATCGGCCGATTTATCGCCGGTTACAACTGATTTTGATAACCAGAACAATAGCGGAATCACTCTGCTGCTGGACGCGCCTGAATTAGCCAATGAAACGCCGGTGGTATTGACGGAGGTAATCCCGGACAAATCCGATGAGAACCGTGCAAGTGATTCCAGCCTGTTGTTCAATCAATTGGTTTTTCTGGACCTGGACGGTGCGCAAGATGTCGCTTATGAAGGGCCAGTGACGATCGAAGATGTGGATGTGGCCGCGTTTACCGCCCCTGATTCGCTGACAGATCAAACCGAAGACATCATCGATGCCATGCTCGCCGAGTTGAACGAAGACTTTGCCGGTTTTGGTGTGGAATTCACCACTGACTCGCCTTTAGATGGTGTTGATTTTTCCACTATTTATATCGGTGGCGATGGCGCGGCATTCAGCGAATACGGCACGTTCATTGGTTTGTCAGAGAAAGTGGACGAAGGTAACCTGGATAAATCCGACAAAGCGTTTGTTTTCACCGACCATATCGAATCCAATGGTTTGAGCGCCTCGGCGTTTGGTCAGCAGTTGGCTGAAATAGTGGCGCATGAAACGGGGCACTTGTTAGGTTTTGAACACGCCCACAAAACAAACAACAGTGAACCGGCGGGAGTTTTAGACGAAGTTGCCTGGAAGCCCTACTCCCACGTGGACATGGCCAAGGATGTGCGTGCAGACTTATTGGAAGACAGTAAAATTACCATCGCTGGTCAAGAGTATGATGTTCATCCACTGATCCTCCAAGCAATCGAAAAATTCCCCTCCTATTATTATGCCGGTGCGGTCGGACCCGATGGTTTTCCCGACCTGGTTATGGGTCAAGGTGTCGTTCATCCCAATTCCACCGGCGCCTGGCTGAGCCATATCTTGGATAAAGCGTGGGCAGCACAAAGCTCCGATAACTACACAGATGCAGAAAAATCCCAATTTTTAGCATTTGCCTACGGCTACACGGCACACGCCGCCCATGACACGTTCGCGCACGCCTTGGTCAATGAGTTCTCTGATGGGCCGTTCCCACCGCTTTTATCTGTGGTGACCGATGCTGGCAACGCGGCTAACGCCGTACGCCATTTAATCATTGAATCGTACTTGGTCAGTGCCAATCCCGGCGTCGACATCAGTTCAGACCGCACCAAACTGGCCAACGGGGACGTCAGTACCAACAGCTCGCCGGGAATGGAGTTCGACGCGCCGTCGAATTTTATCTACGAAGCACTCATTAAAGACTTACCGGATTTGCCGGGGCAAATTGAAGATCACCAGTTTGATTTCACCGCGGAGGTGCCGGCTTTAATCGACAGCTTAAACCGCTCGGTCGCATCGGATAATAAACTGGCCGAAGACTTTTTTAAACAAGCGTTTCTCAATGATAGCGGTCTACAAATTCTTGCACCGGTCACGATTATTGACGGCGTTGAAATACCCGAAATCACGGTGTTCGGCACGACTTTAGATGAAAACACCACGGTGAGCGCGATCGGCGAAACCGGTGAGGTGTGGGGCATTAAAAGTGGCTATACCGACTACGTAGTACGAGTCGGTGTTGATACCGGTGGCAACACCATCCTCAGTGTTAATGAAATCCAAAAATCGCGCGGTCAAGTGTTGGACGTGTTTATTGGGTTGCGCGATACGCTGTACCAATTTAAACACTCCACAGTATTTGACAACGGTTTATTTCAAGTGCCAGTCGATCCCGATTTCGGCGAGCCGTTTGCACAGGCGGTCGATCGGATACTCGCCGGTGCCGAGCGGGTGATGCGCGGTGAAGGGCCGTATACCAAAGATGAATTGTTGGCGGACATCGGAAGCCTGTGGGGTGATATTGAAGACTTTTTCGCCCCGATTGTACAAGCCTTCGCCGAAGCCGACGAAGTGGACCTCAGTAGCGCCATCCCGCGAATTCTAAGCACATTGGCCAAAGCCGCGGGTGACATACTTTCCGAACCGGCGATTTTTGTGCGCTCCTACGTGGACTATTGGATCAAGAATCTGGACGAGGGCTTGAAGAACTACGGTGACCTCAACCTTGCCCTGACCAAAACCTTGTATGACCCGCAAGCCACTCGCGACCGACAAAATCAGGCCGCCGATGGTTACGGCGCGGATGTCGCCGGGGCCGGCGCCGACTATTTTGACAAGCGCGCCGAAAAAGAAGCCGACGTCAACATATTCGAAGTTCTGTTGAGAGAGATTGACGATCCCAATCACGACGGTACCACCAAAGAATCGTATTTTAATAAAGACCTAATCTCCATGCTTGGTGTGCCTAACAAGCTAGGAGAGCTGCGAGCGGGATTTTACGACTTCCTTTCAGAGTTAGACCAAATGATATTGGAGCCCGCCCGAGGCTTGGCACCCCCCATCATGGAGTTGGTGGATAAAGTCATCGATTTTATCGAAAAACCCATTAAGGAAGCGGTCGAGGATTTTGTCAGGGACCAGGTACGCGAAAAATTCGGCATTGACATCGAAGTATTCGAATACTTATCAGATAATGCTGACAAACTGGTCAGTTTAAAATCCATTACGTTGCATCCCGGAGAGCCGAACCAAAAGACCTA
>Ga0209536_100007583_pt1 | contig 16442 bp, 12 predicted proteins | sample DeeMarSeWOR28_12_FD_187461 | JGI IMG/M metagenome (GOLD analysis project Ga0209536, IMG submission 187461) | Marine sediment microbial communities from White Oak River estuary, North Carolina - WOR-2-8_12 (SPAdes) (version 2) | ecosystem: Environmental > Aquatic > Marine > Intertidal zone >... | reverse complement strand
CTTCTTGTTAGTCTTAAGGCTCACTCATCCTCATAAGGTAGCACCACTATCCCACCAGCCGTAACTGCCAGCATGACCTTATCACCGGGAGCTGCCTGTATGTCACTGACCAGTTTGTCAATCTCCTCATCGGACAGGGTGGGTATAGGTGATTCCCCGAGTTGGCGAAGCAGGCGTATGCGAATCTTGAGCCGGGACTCAAGCCTGGAGACCACGTCCGCCGCGGACTCACCGGCTATCATGGTGACCCTCTTCCGCGGCTGGACTGCCTCTGCCCCGGAACGCCGATCCTGCTGTAAAAGACGCCAGTGATAGATAAACACGGGCAGGGGTATGATAAGAGTTTGCAGACTCCACCTGACACCACGCAGGACTTCCACGCCGAATGTCCCCTGGAGCAGGCCATTAATTATCTGGTAGATAATGTTTACCAGGTCGGCCGCCAGTGTAATCAGGGCTATTCCCAGAACTGTATAAAGAAAGATGCGCCGTGACTTCGCTTCTCGCTCTACGGTTCCTCCTTCATCGGTCATCCGCAGCACGCCCCTCCAGTAATACATCCAGATAGGCGCACCGACCAGTATCAGCGCCAGAGAAATACTGAGCTGGCTCTGCCACCATAGTGACGTGACCACGGCTGGGCCGCTAGCTGCCCTGATCCAGAGGTCGAGGAGGATTCCAATCAGCAGTATCAGACCGGTAATCAACGCACCGAGACTGAGGAACGACATGAGATAGAGAACGACCCTTCGGGCAGAAAGTTGCTGCTGCTCAACTTGAGGCTCTTCTTGCACCACTCGACGGTGATAGACCCAGATAATAGCCGCCACAAGCATGGTAGGAATTGTCCAGCTCAAGAAAAAGAAGTCGACGCTAACAATATCACCCACCCCGCCAAAGGCCATTCTGAAGAGGGCGAACAGGGCACTAATCAACGCTACCAGCCCGGTGATGGCACTACCCGTTATGGTCAGGAGATACAGGTAGACCTGGCGTAGAACGGAGTCCACATCGCCTCTGGCCATTCGGAACCAGTGGAAGAACCAGCTGAAACCCCAGACCAATATTCCCGCAAGACTCAACTGAATGTCTCTATTCCAGAATTGCCCTGCAGACACATCATTTCCCCAGACCGGCAGGTGGAAGATAGTGGCATCAAGCAGCTGTATGACAGCGCTAGCCAACATCCCAAGGCTGTAAGCCGACAGTATGTAAACGTACCAGCGCCTCAATGTCTTAGCGGCGGCTGACGGCTGTCCTTCCTGCTCCTGGACTCTCCAGTGATAATACCAGATGCCACCGCCCACAATCAGCATGCTCAGTCCCCACGATGGGAACTCATCGAGCGGCACACCAGCCAAAATCCATTTCAGGAAATTGACCGCACCAGGGAGAACATCCGTTGCCGCCACTAGCAGGATTATGTTCAGGTATAACTTTCGTATCGCCGAGCCCGCCTCAGCGGGGTTACCGACAACCTGTCTCTGGATGGTTCTCCAGAACAGGACCCAGAGGGCTCCGCCTATTACCAGCATCGCCAGACCCAGGCTAAACTGTTCTCTCCCAAACGATGCGTTCTCTCTGCCTATCATGTTGAAGCAGATACGCAACAGGTTGGCGATACCGCCGGCAAACATGCCCAGAGTAACCAGGGACACCGTATAGAAAAAGACCCGCCTGACTGTGCTCATCTTGCCCTCCTTAGTTGATTAATACAACAGGAACCAAAACCAGGTGGGTGATGTTATGCCCCAGGATGACCCTTCTCTCTCCAGGTAGAAAGTGATACGGCTAGTACTTATCGGGTCTATAAACTCCAAAAGAGGAGTATTGGGGTAGAAACGAGTATACGTAACCTCCACGGTAGCCCCGTAACCTGCCACCGAAGATTCTCCCAATGTGACCGTCCACTCTGGCCCTTCCCGGTCCCTGACCAGCGGTCGGGACCATGATTGATAGGACTCTTCTTCACGAACTGCCGACGACAGATAACTGTATGCCTCCCTGTAGTCTTCGGCTTCGAGTGCAAGGAACAATCTCTGCACTACGCCTTCGGGCGTATCTTCTGGTAGCAGAGTAATGCTTCCCCCATGGCCGACGACCAGAACCAGCACCACAGTTACCACCACCAGAACACCGATGACGGCCCCGGAAACTACCAGAAACCAGGTAGACGCCTTCATATCCCGGAAACTCCAAAGACGCCTCATGGAGAACGCCTCCGTGCTGATTTAGTGCCCATAGTCTATGGTGAGGGTTTCGGATTGTCAAGTTATGGTACGTCCTGTCATTGCGAGGGCACGTCAGTGCTCGTGGCAATCTGTCGACGGGGAGTCTTAGAGGGGCGCAGCCCCTCTTTGTTTATCGTGAAAACCAAGGGGGACACCCCCCCAGAGGGATTATGCCCCTCTGGACTCCCCAAAACGGCGAGAAGGCTGGTTCTAATGCAAGTACCTCCGCACCTTATAGGCATGTCTTCCTATCAGATAGGATGTGCTTTATTATAGCCACCGAATAATAAAGTGAGTTTAAGAGGAGCACAAACTTTACATTGTGAGGGAGAGTTTAAGAGGGGCTGCGCCCCTCTTTTCCCTTATAGGGCGGTGGGCGGGAAAAGATAAATTGGGGGGATAGGGCCACCACTACTTAACAGGGTGTGAAGCGTATTACAGAACATCAGGATACCACTAAACACACCGAGCACAGTTCCTTGACAATCGATAGCTAAGGACTTAACATAGCCAGTAAGAGACTGGCTGCTACGCAGAGGGAGTAAGGAAACTTTATAGAATGCCCGAACCGATTGTCATTGAAAATCTAACTAAGTACTATAACAAGTTCCTCGCTGTCGATAACTTAAATCTGAGTGTAACCGCGAACAGTAATGTCGGGCTACTCGGCCCCAACGGCGCCGGTAAGAGCACAACCCTAAAGATACTATGTGGCCTCATTCGTGCTTCTTCCGGTACGGTCTATGTCGATGGTACAAGTGTCGCCAAGAATCCGGTACAGGCCCTCTCACGAATAGGGGCTATCATTGAGACGCCGGAGTTCTATTCATACCTGACGCCGGAAGAGACCCTTGGCTATCTCGGCAAGCTCCGGGGAATGCGTGGCAACGGGCTAAAAGACCGGATAAAGGAAGTAATCAAGCGCGTCAGGCTGGAAGAGTGGAGTACTGTAAGGATAGAGAAATTTTCACGGGGGATGAAACAGCGGCTCGCCCTTGCACAAGCCCTGCTGCATGACCCGCCCGTCCTTGTTCTGGACGAACCGGCCCTGGGGCTCGACCCAAGAGGTGTGGTCGAATTCCGGGAGCTCCTCGAAGAAGTGGGCCGTGAGAAAACGGTATTCTTTGCCTCGCACCAGCTCGTCGAGGTCAGCCAGATTTGCGACGAGGTAGCTATCATAGACCGCGGGCACCTGCTTGCCTATGATAAGATTGCTCAGCTGGAAGAGAAATACCAGTCGCTGGAGAGCGCCTACCTGCAGTTAACGGGAGAGGTCCATTGAGTGAGTTCGACAAACTGAGGGTGGTCATCGGGTATGAATTCCTGAAGCATATCCGGAGAAGAAGGCTTTATATCATTCTGGGACTCACGGTCCTGGTAGAGGCCGCTGTCCTCATCGCCGTGCCGCTGCTGATGGAGGAAGGCTACCCGGACAACGTCATGGTGATGGCGGCGATGCTCTCGATTGGACCAAGCCTGGCGACGATTGGAGCCATCTTCTTCGCCGGAGATGCCATTGCCGGCGAGTTCGAAGGCAAGACGGGTTTCATACTCTTCACAAACCCGGTGAGGCGCATAACGCTGGTGATTGGTAAATATATCGCCGGTCTGGCGGCAGTAGCGATGCTCATTGTTCTGGGATATGTGATTGTATCAATCTCCCTCCTGGTGATATACGGCACTGTCCCAGTGGAGACGGCCAAATCATTCGGGCTGTGTCTCCTCTATGGTGGCGCTGTGCTGTCGGTGACCTTTTTCTTCAGTTCAATATCGAAGGGGTCAATGGGAGCTACTGTTATCACGCTCGTCTTTATCATGGTCGTCTCGGCAATTCTCGACAGTATCCTTATCATGGCCGATAAGCCGCACTGGTTCCTCCTGTCAACCAACGGCGACAGCATTGCCACCGTCTACGGCGGATATGAGCTGTTCATGGGAGGATTCTCCATGGAGGGGATGGGTATCCCATCCCAGTGGTTGCAGGACCCGGAGATTCACCTCATGGTTATCTCCATGGTAATCTATCTGGTAGCGGGTTTTGCCCTGAGTATCTGGATAAGCGGTAAACGACAGTTAGCTTAGTCTAGAAGGGTGCTCTTCCCGAGCACATCAATGAACCAGCCACTCAAAATACCGCTGAATCCGCGGCGGTATCCTTACGTAGTGACCCATCCGTAGAGGGTCGGCAAACACGTCGGCAGGGACTCGATATCAGCCAGCACCTCGTACTGCATATCGCCAGCTATCGTCCTGAGATAGTCATGCCCTTCCCGGTCGAAAGTAAGGCACAGGGACGTTATCCCCTTCTGCCTGGCTTCCATCAGGGCCTTCTTCGTGTCGTGGATGGCATAATCCGTCTCTAACCCTTCTCGACCGTAGCTGTGGTCCTCAGGTCGGCCATCGCTGATGAGAAAGAGGAACTTGCCCTTTGCTTCCTGCTGCTCTAGTTTCCATGTGGCATGGCGGATGGCCGGCCCCATCCTCGTCCCCTGTCGTGGTACGATACTGTCAATCCGTCTCTTTACCCGATCGGAGAAGTCCTCCTCGAGGTCCTTGACCACGTAAACCTCCACGTTTTCGCGACCGTGCCCGGAGAAACCGTATATTCCGTAAGTGTCACCGATTGCCTCCAGCGCCCGTATCAGAAGAACGATGCTCTCCTTTTCCAGGTCGATGATGCGTTTGAACTCCTTCGGCCTTGGTTTACCCCGATGGTCAGATTGGAGCCACTCGAAGTAGTCCCTGGCAAATATCGGATAATTGGTATCTTTATTTAATCCGCTGATATATTCGATGGTAGAGGAACTCATATCCAGCAGGAAAGCTACCGAGACATCGCGCTCTGTCTTATTCCTCCGCCAGTAGATTTTAGCATCCGAGCTCTGTCCGGCTTTCTTACCGATAACGAAGTCCAGTAGCGCATCATAGTCAAAATCTTCACCATCATGGAGCCGTTTCACCTTACGATGGATCCGTGGATTCAGTTGCTCAAATCGTCCTCTAATCTGGGCGACAAGCCGGGCATATTCATCTAGGGTGGCCTCGTAGAAGTCGGGAGCACCCTCCGCCAACGGTATCTCCCGCACCCGGCACCACCTCAGTCGATAATCACTGGCCCTGAAGTCCCACTCATCATACAGGTAAGAAAGAGGTTCGCCGGCCTCAAGAGACCCCTCCTGGCTGATATCATTATCGTCCGACTCCGGTTGAGCCTCATAAGGTGAAGGGTCCGGCTCATCCATCCTGTTCATCCCGAAGACATGAGTCTCTTCCGGGGAGTCGGTGTCAGCCGCCAGTTCACCGATATCGAGGACGCCTTCTATCTCCACCGTTTCCGTTGGCCCCTGCCGTGACAAACCCGGTCTGCCTGTCTCCTGCCCGTCGACATCTGCATGTTCCGCCTCTCTGGTCTTACGGACAGGCCTGGGCATGAACACACCCCGATACTCCACCTTTGCCGGGCTGAAGTGTGGCGAAGAATCAACGGCATCCCACTGTAGCTCTCCCAGTACTCCATCGATGTCATTTAAGGTAGACGTGAGAGGCCCGTTACTGCTGTTGTCGAGCTCGACTGACTCCCACCTGTCAATCCTCAAACGCTCGGCGGGTATCCGGCTGGCCAGTTGATAAAGACGTACCGTCGCTTCGATGCTGTCGTCTATACACGCTTCCGGCGATATCACGCTGCTCATAATCCTGCCGGCAAGCTGCAATGGCATACGCAGTACCGCCGGGACCAGCCATTTCCCGGAACCCTGCAGACTGAGCCGGACCAGAATCTCAAGGAACGCCTCTCTGAGCGAGTGGGATGTGATGGGGGGCCTTATGCCCATTTCTTCGGTCTGAATCCTGTCATATTCCTGTCCGATGCCCCGATACCTCTGCTTGGTGAGGAAATCAATACGACTGTCCTCCACCACGGTGAATATATCGGTGGCCAGCTTGCTGTTATCGAAGAGATTCATGAATTTCAGCAGGTCCGTCTTATCATCATCCCCATCGACCGGACGGTAGGAGAATCCCAGGTCACGGCAAAGGCTGGTCGCCCTATCAATACTGAACTGATAGCTGCCGAATTCAAAGTGCCCTATTTGATGAGTGGCCATCACCTTGTACCAGGTGAAATTTTCGGGCTTGCTGGGATACCTTCCAACAAACTCCGGCAGAAAGACGGCGTAACGGTCTGCCGGGAGCCCCACAGCCATCACGGGAGTCTTATCCCCAACCAGCGCCAGACAGTAGGTCTCTATTAGCTTTTTTATGCTATCCAGCCCCACCCCGGACGAAAGCTTCTCCAGTAGCTGGACACTCCGGAATGTTCCCAGACGGAAATACTCTACTCCACCATCCTCGCTCTTCTGAAGTAGTCCGAGACCTTCCTGAAACCATGCCTCCAGGCCAGTGTGACCAGCCCTGTCTATCACAAAGGGACAGCTTTTCAGAAATTCCGATACCGCGGGGGAAGACAGGCAAAGTGCCTCTTGAACGAGGTCGAGAAGACGGTTACGCGCTGGACCGGGAATCAGTTGTATTATTACACGAAGCTCATCGGCAATCGTCGGTGGAAAGCTATTCAGTGACTGCTCTATCGAGATGGCGTCCTTGTTGTCTGTCATATTACCTGTATTCCCGGTGGTACTGGCCTACTCGAATATGCTGGAGACAACCTCTTCAATACTCCGCTGGACCTCGGCCTCATCTGAGATAGCCCAGACCACCGCCACCTGGCAAGCCCGCCGTGGCGTGACGCCCTGCCTGATAAGTTTCCCGGCGTAGATTAACAGGCGGGTGCTGGCCCCTTCCTGCAAATGGTATTCCTTGAGGTTTCTTGCCTTCTCACCGAGCCGGGCCAGGTCGTGGGCCAGTGTCTCCGAAACACCGCTCTCATGCTTTATGACTTCCGTCTCCAGGTTCAAGGGAGGATAGTCGAATTCAATGGCGATAAACCTCTGGCGGGTACTCTGCTTGAGGTCTTTAAGGGTGCTCTGATATCCGGGGTTATAAGATACGACCAGCAGAAAACCTTCGTTGGCCTCGATTACCTCACCCTTCTTCTCCACCGGCAGAATCCGCCGATGGTCGGTGAGGGGATGGACCAGGACCGTGGTATCTTTCCTGGCCTCAACTATCTCATCGAGGTAGCAGATAGCACCGGCCTTGACTGCCCTGGAGAGCGGGCCGTCAATCCACTTCGTGGACTCACCTTCAAGAAGGTACCTGCCGACAAGGTCACTGGCAGTCAGGTCCTCGTGGCAGGCGACCGTGATTAGAGGAAGTGCCTGCCATCCGTCGGAAGAAGCCCCTTTCCGGGAACGGGATTTGGCCACGGTGAGTGGCTTGCCCAGACGATAGGCCATGTATTCCAGGAACCGGGTCTTGCCGCATCCCGTAGGCCCCTTGAGGAGAACCGGTATCCTCTGGGAGTAAGCCGCTTCAAACAGCTTCACCTCATCCCTGACCGGCAGGTAAAACGGTTCCTCGGTAATGACATACTCCTCCACCACGTGTTCCCGGTACGAAGTCCTCTGCCCCTGAACTGCCATTACTGATTACTCCCCTATAATTAGCCTTTAGCCGATAAAGACACTATAGACCTGTAGCTTCGTCGACACCCAATACCAGATTCATATCCTGTACAGCCGTGCCGGATGAGCCTTTACCCAAGTTATCATAGCGCGCCGACAGTAAAATCCTTTCCTCCCCGCCGAATACGAATATCTCAATATTGTTGGTGCCATTACAGTCCGCAAAAGTCATATAGCCATTTTTAAGGTAATCGTCCGGGGGATACGGCATCACTGTAACAAACCGCTCTTCGGTGTAATATTCAGCCAGCAGTGTCCTGATATCTGCCGCAGAAATTGCCTTGTTTAAACGCGGTACTACCAGTGGAATGGAGATGATTTCGCCATCGTATGCATTAACTACGGTAGGATTGAAAAGAGGCGGTCGGGCCAGACCAATGACTTTAGCCATTTCAGGAAGGTGCTTGTGGTCTAATTCGAGCGCGTATAAGCGCGGCTGCTGAATATAGTCAGGCACGTCCCCGCTCTCATAATCGGCAATCATGCCTTTACCGCCACCACTATAACCGGCAACAGCATGGGTGGTTACCGGGTAATCGGGAGCAACAATACCCTCAGCCACAAGCGGGTAGAGCATCAGAATAAAACCGGTGGCATGGCAGCCGGGCACGGTTATTATCTTTGAATTCTTTATCAGGGCCCGCTGTTCTTTATTAAGCTCGGGCAGGCCATAGACCCAGCCCTCCTGCACCCGGTGGGCCGTTGAGCCGTCTATCACGCAGACTGAATCGTTTTCTATCAGTCTGACAGATTCGCGTGCGGCATCATCCGGCAGGCAAAGAAAAACGATGTCTACCTCGTTAAGCAGCTTTTTCTTGGCTTCAGAGTCCTTGCGTTTCTCTACAGGTATCTCAACAAGCTCGATATCACTTCTGCCGCTTAACCGCTCATGTAGCTTTAGACCAACAGTACCGTGCTGGCCATCAATAAAAACGGCCCTTTTCATCCACTATCCTTTCATCCACCTGAAGGCTGTCTCTGAGTTTATGCTCTATTATAGCTTATTAGTATCTGAATGGGAATGAAGGCATAACAATCTTGTACCCGAGTCGACAGGTTGTGGCCAGAATCAGTATGTTCTCTGAGGGAACCTCAGGGCAGGCTATCATAAAGACCTTCATTCCAGCCGCCCGGCGACTGTTCATCTTACATCACTTGACATCACCTTAGTATACCTCTAGACTGTAGACACCGAGCCAAAGCCACCTTTTAACCTTATCGCTTCAATTACAAGCAGTTCGGAATCCTTCCAATATGGTAACCCATGTTTAAAAGCATTTTGAACTCGCGTTGATAATAGGCAGATTCTGGGCGTTCACTAGACTTGACAGCTAAAAAGCAGGGTACTAAGATGACAGTTGCGTTATTACAGGAATTTCAAAGCTTGGGGAGACTGATAACGGGAATCAAAATAGAGGAGTTTGAGCATGGATTTTGAATTTCATTATACGGAAGAACAAGAGGAGTTTCGCAAAGAGGTGCGTGCCTTCATCGAAGAAAATGCCTACAAAGAACCTCTGGACGTAGTCGACCCGATGAGAATACCTCCTGAGATGTGGAACAAAGGACGCGAGATTCAACGAAAGCTTGGAGCCAAAGGTTGGTATGCACCCGGATACGACAAAAAATACGGTGGCGGTGGCCTAGACCGCGAGCACCGCGCTGTACTTGCTGAGGAATTTGCCAAGATAAGACTGGAACGCCGCTGGCCAGTAGCTACATCCGGCTCCACTGAAGTCTCGGCAATACATGCCAGTGGACTGATGTCCTTTGGCACCGAGGACCAGAAAATGCGGCTTCTACCTCCTCTACTCAAGGGCGAATGGTATGGGTTCCAAGCTTTTACTGAACCAGACGCCGGGACTGATGAAGCTTCAATGAAGAGCACTGCCGTCCGTAAAGGAGATGTCTACGTCATCAACGGGACCAAGGTCTTTGTTGGCCACAGCCCTCCTCCAATTCATCCTGATTATCTCTACTGGCCGGCAGTTACCGACCCCACCGCTCCCCGTCACGAGAACATCAGCGCCTTCTTTGTCCCCGGTGACCTGCCTGGCATCACCTACACACCGCTGGACCTCATCGCCGCCGAGGGCAGCAAGTGGGAGGTCACCTGTGAGGACGTGCAATGCCCTGCCGATCGTCTCATCGGTGAGGAGAACAAGGGTTGGCTGGTCACCCAAGCAACCCTGGCTGCCGAACACGGCGGAGGAGGTGTGGTTGCCCCTCGTCTGAGCTCACTGACTCTGAGGTTCATTGACTACTGCAAGGAAACGAAACGAAACGGCCAGCCGATAAGCCGTGACCCGATGATCCAGGATTTACTGGTAAAACTCTATATTGAAGACCAGGTAAGCCGACTCTGGGGGCTGCGTAATTTTGCCATGGCTTCAGGCCAGATACCACGAGTGCGATATACCGGAACCCAGACTTCCCTCCATAACAAGCGTCACTCGCCCGAAATGGGGAAGGCGTTTATGGATATCCTGGGGCCACACTGCCTGATTGACGACCCCGGATTGAAAATACTAATTGGCGAAGTAGAACACCAAGTCAGGCTGGCAGATGTTACCCATATCGGCGGCACACCGGAGACGCAGCAGATTATGATGTCACGTGGTCTGGGTCTGGGACGCGGTGCCGGATAAGCCGCCTAGTAACTGGCGAATAGGAATGCAGACTCCTGCAGGAGGTTAATCTAATGGATTTATCTTTAACTGAAATGCAAGAAATGCTCAGGACAAATGCCCGGGATTTCATGAAGCGGGAATGTCCTTGGGCACTGGTAAAGGAAATCGATGATAGTGATACCGGGTTTTCAGAAGACCTGTGGCGCAAGATTGCTGGCCTGGAGTGGCTCGGAATGCTTTTCCCTGAAGAGTACGGAGGCATGGGTAGTAGCCTGACTGATTTAGCCGTTATATATGAGGAGATGGGACAGGCTTTGCTGCCTGGTCCACACTTCTCGTCATCGGTACTCTGTGGTTCAATCATCCTGGCCGTTGGTAGCGACGAGCAGAAACGGCAGTTACTTCCTGCCATCGGACGCGGAGAAACCATCATGACACTGGCCCTCACCGAGTTGGACTACGGTTGGACACCGGAGTGTATTCATCTTTCCGCAACTCCGAAGGACGGTGGATATGTCCTCAACGGGAAGAAATTTTTCGTTCACGATGCTCAGGTTGCTGACCAGCTAATCTGCGTTGCCAGGACTAAAGAGAGCAGTAACCCGGCCGATGGAATTACGCTGTTCCTGGTGGACAAGAACTCTCCAGGACTGACCTGTCGTAACCTTTCCGGTCACCTAGGTGAAAAACTCAATGAGGTCACCTTCGAAGGTGTCGAGGTATCGGCATCCAACGTACTGGGACAGGTAAACGGTGGCTGGCCGGCCCTACGGGAACCATTCAACCGGGCCACGGTGATTCTGTGTGCCTACATGGTAGGCGGCTGCCAGCGCGTCCTAGACATGACCGTGGAATACGCCCAGACAAGAGTGCAGTTCGACCGGCCGATTGCTGCCTTTCAGTGGGTGCAGGGTTACATCATCGGCCAGGCCAACCATTTGGAAAAGGCGCGTTGGCTTACCTATGAAGCCATGTGGAAACTGGATGTCGGTAAGTCTCAAGGTGAACAGGACGAGGCAGTCTCACTGGCCAAAGCCGTCGCCAGTGATGCTTTCCATGAGTGCGGTCACTTGGGCCACGAGGTGCACGCTGGTGTCGGTGTTGACAAGAAGTTCCCGCTTTATCTCTACTCGAAGAAAGCTAAGACCCTGTATTCGTTCCTGGGAGACCCGTATCACCACCGTAAGCGTGTCGCTGAGGTATTGGAGCTTTAGACGACCTATCCTGTGTTATCCTGACCTGAATGCAGATAGAGTCCAAGATAACGACTTTGTGGGCTCGCCTCCGGCTAGCTAAGTTACTCCTGGAGCACTACCCGGATGAGAAGGCAGAAGCACTGGGGTAACTGGGCTTTGCCATCAACGAGTTCCGCGAGATGAAGATGCAGCCTCTCACTGGAGAGGGCACTCAGGCACAAGGAGATACTGGGGGCCTAGATGAATTGACGGGACTCGCTTAACATTTGACCATGTCGAGTCTTACAGCCATACACGTGCCATAAACAGCCCACGTGAGTCCTACACCAGATACCAATAGATGGAAAGAGCAAGGAGGAGATAGATTATGAACTGTGTCTACGCAAAGACTATATACACAGGTAAATCAGTCGTGAGGAATGCCTATCTTGTTATCGATGGTCAGAATGTCGTCAGGATATCCAAATCGGAAGAGGGAGCGTTACTGGGAACGTTCGATGTATTGACACCTGCCTTTATCGATGCACATAGTCACATCGGGATGAATCGTGCAGGAGAACCTACAGCGGAAGCGGAGGGAAATGAGCACATGGCCCCAATCCTTGCTCTTACCGATGCTCTTGATTCGGTGCAAATAGACGATGTCGCTCTCCGTGAGACAGTCGAAATGGGGGTACTGTACTCGTGTGTTGTTCCCGGCAGTGGAAACATCATCGGTGGACTCTCGGCGGTAATCAGGAATTATGCAAAAAACAGCACGGAGGCATTGATTTCCCGCGCAGGAGTTAAGGCTGCCTTCGGTTTCAACCCTATGTCGACGCAAAGCTGGAAAGGTGAGCGCCCATCTACACGAATGGGGGCGATAGCTATGCTTCGTTCGAAGCTTGATGAAGTGCAACAGAAGGTTGAGAAATTTCGAAAAGCAAAGGGTGAAAAGAAGCAGGAAATCACCTTTTCGGCTGCAGAGGCCGTGCTACGGGATGTCCTGGCTGGCAAACATATCCTGCGTGTTCACGCTCATAAGATCGACGATATCGCGGCACTGCTGCGTTTGGTAGACGAATTCAAGCTGAAGGTCACAGTCGAGCACGCTATGGATGTACACCAACCGGAGATTTTTGTGGAACTGAGGAAACGAGGAATCCCAGTCACTTATGGTCCGGTTGATGCATTTGCCTATAAGGTGGAACTCAAGCACGAGAGTTGGCGAAATGTCCGTCATCTCCTGGAATCTGGAGTCGAGTATGGCCTTATGAGTGATCATCCGGTTACTCCATCCAGGCAACTGCTCCTGCAGACTCGCTGGTTCCTCCGGGCAGGACTCTCGAAACAGCAGGCTATCGAGTTGCTTTCACGCAAGAATGCCGAGATTCTTGGCATCAATAAAATACTTGGCACACTCGAAGAAGGCAAATGGGCTTCGTTTACTTGCTGGAACGGAGACCCATTCGAGCTCACGGCATACCCTGTCGCCGTGTATGGAGAGGGAGAATTACTCTTCTCCGAGTGAGATTAATAGATGCCCTTAAACTAACAGACTATTGAAGATGCAACCCTCACTGGAGAGGGCACTGAGGTACAAGGAGATTCTGAAGGCGTAGCCTTTTTACCCATAAGTAGGAGGAAACAGATGACCAGAGTGAATAGCTTTAAGTTCGGTTCGATAGTCGTTGATGACAAGAAGTATAGTCGTGATTTATTTCTATACCCAGATGGCGCTATCAAGAAAAGAAAAGGCGGATTCTGGAAATTTGGCAGTCACGCTATAAAGCGAGAGGAGATTGAGGAACTAGTCAAATCCACACCAGATGTACTCATAGTTGGAACCGGGACAGATGGCGTAGCTAAGCTAAATCCAGATGCGGATGCTTTCCTAAAAGGTTCAGGAGTAGAGTCGGTCGTGGTACCTTCAGAAGAAGCAGTTAGCAGGTTCAACGAACTATCGACGCAGGGAAAACATCCGGCAGCATTGATCCACATCACTTGTTAATAGGCAAAACCACACGCGTAACTCAAGTTAGTTGCTTGGAAGAGTCAGTTGAGGATATCAGACTCCTTCCTGGTTTTGGAAAAAGAAGGCAACCACACCGGTAAGTATATACAATGTCGAGCCAACAGAAGCGTTCATATAAGAGACCATATAAATACTACGAGATCCTGAGCGTAGACAAAAAAAGCTTCGCAAGAAGAAATCAGACGGGCATATCGTAGATTAGCCCGTGAGTTACATCCTGATATTAATTCCAGCCCTGATGCAAACGAGAAGTTTACGATAATTAACAAGGCATACGAAGTACTCTCAGACGCAAGGTTAAGAATTGAGTATGATTCAAGTTCTGCAGAGTGTCCGCTTTGTTACACGCACGAAGTAATACAGACAATTGATGTTACATATAGATGTCGACATTGCGGCTGTCGTTTTGATGCCTTTCGGACCATTGAAATCATTGAAACTGAGCTAGCATCTATACCCGAGAAGCGTAGGGACGTAATTAGATTATTTCAGGCAACGCAATGCTCATGGTGCAGGAGATTCTATACAAACGAGCCTTTTTTACGCATACCTGGAAGATTACAGTCGAACTGTAAATATATAGATAAACTCAAAGATGAAGAGCGTATCAATCTATTACGAGAAGATAGATGGTGGTGGAGGATGGCGGATATGCTTCAAAGGGTACAAGAAAAAGGAGTACTGGCAAAGTGCCGGTTATGCTTTGCTTTGAATCCTAATCCATAAAAAACTACGTGTTGGTCATGCAATGGCAATGGTCTATTATGCCCATCGTGTGATGCAAAACCATTCTTGAGATACTCAATTGCTGAGAATAAATGGAAGTGTCCAAATACATACTGCAACAAATCTTTCGTATATTCCACTCAAAAAAGTGCTTCCAGATATTCTAAAACTACTGAAATATGTCCCAATTGCGGGGAAAATCTATATTGGGACGAGGAGCTTCTATTCTGGAGATGTCTAAATAAGAAATGCAAACGCATTTTCACTTACGAGGATTTAAACAAGGAACCGCCGTATCAAGATTCAGAAAAAGAGCAAGTCAAGGAAAGAATACGGTCACGCCGAGCTTCAAAACGACTCACAATTACAATCGCCATGTTGACGCTAGCAACTTTTATCACTCTTGTATGGTTACTTCTAGGCAGCCAGATTATTGACCTTTTTAATAGCTAATTACGAATATAGGCAACCCTCACTGGAGAGAGCGCTCAGGCACAAGGAGATTCTGGGGGCGTAATCAACGAGATACCTCAGATAATGCCTGAATCTTTCAGGGTGCTAATCTCCTCAGGCGTCATCCCCAGTAACTCCCTGAGGACACCCTGCGTGTGCTCTCCCAGTTCCGGAGAAAACCCTTCCGTGGCGCCGGGCGTTCTGGAAAATTTAAAGGGCGTATTAACAACCTTGAACGTACCCGCCTCCGGGTGAGTGACATTGATAATCATGTTCCTGACAGCCGTATAGGGGTCGTTGGCAATCTGGGCAACGTTATTGACGGGGCCACAGGGTATACCCACCTTCTCCAGTTCTTCTATCCACTCACCGGTGGTCCTGGTCTTCATTACGCCTGTCAGTATCGGCTCCAGCTCATGATAATTCACCGTACGTGCCCAACCGTCCTCGAACCGCGGGTTATCAATTAAATCGACACGGTCAATAGCGGCACAGAAGAGGGGCCACTGGTCCTTCACTCCACCCCTCAGAGCCATCGCAAGATAGCCATCCTTTGTCTCGAAAGCCTGAAACGGTGTAATAACGGGGTGCCTCGTGCCGAGAGCATGAGGTATCTCACCGGTATTGAGATAACGGACAAAGGCATTCTCCAGGACCGTTATCTGGCAATCAAGCATGCTGATGTCGATAAACTGCCCTTCCCCGCTTACATTACGTTCCTGTAGAGCCGCCAAAGTGGCAACGCACAGAAAAAGACCGGCAGCAATATCTCCATAGGAAGCACCGGGTCTCACCGGCGGTCCTCCTTCTTCACCGGTGATACTCATGACTCCCCCCATAGCCTGAACAACAACGTCAAATGCCGGCTTATCAGAATAGGGACCATACTGACCGAAACCAGACCCTGCGACATAGATGATTTTAGGGTTACGCTCTCTCACTTTCTCATAGCTGAGGCCCAGTTTCTCCATTGTTCCCGGCGTGAAGTTCTCAACCAGGATATCAGCATTCTCCACCAGTCTCAGGAACACCTCGACTCCCTGTTGAGTTGCCAGGTTCAGAGTAACGCTTTTCTTACCACGGTTGAGGCTGAGAAAGTAGGTACTGACATCCCTGACAACGGGGCCGTTGCCCCTGGCAATATCACCTACTTCCGGTCTCTCGATTTTGATAACCTCGGCACCTAAATCACTGCACAGCATGGTAGCGAAGGGACCGAACAACACCTGAGTTAAATCAAGGATTCTGATTCCGTTCAATGGGCCTGCCATACTTCACCTCGCTCCTCATGACCCTGGTCAGTATTTCCTCACTAGAGGCACTTTAGGTAGCTGACCTGGCTTTGTCAAGTTCCCGACATTTATGTAACCAACTTTCTGTAGTATATCTCGACATGCCGGTATGAAAAGCTTGCATTACAGCAGTAAGTGACGTACTATGTTTGCCACAATGACTATAAAGAGGGGGGAATAACATGTCCGACGACTCTGAAATTAAAGAGGGGTGCCTCTATGGGGGATGGAGGACAGCTGTAAATGCAGCACGTGGTGCTGGAAGTGGCTCAATTCATGACAATGAAACAGCCCAAAGTCTGGGAATGCGCGGTG
>Ga0209536_100007582_pt1 | contig 16443 bp, 4 predicted proteins | sample DeeMarSeWOR28_12_FD_187461 | JGI IMG/M metagenome (GOLD analysis project Ga0209536, IMG submission 187461) | Marine sediment microbial communities from White Oak River estuary, North Carolina - WOR-2-8_12 (SPAdes) (version 2) | ecosystem: Environmental > Aquatic > Marine > Intertidal zone >... | reverse complement strand
CCATTCTCCGACCGGACGGAACAAATGCCTGAATCAAATGAAGGCACCGAATCACTCGCACCCGTTCAAGATAAGGCTGTGACTGACAGCTCTCGCTCGGAAATAGAGTCGATTGAACTCAAACGGCGGAACTGGGAAAGTCATGGCGCCGATTACCTGATACACAGGGACGGAAGTTTTAAGGTCCAGGCACAATATCTCGGCAAATCAAAAGTGGTCAATCAGGGCAAGATCCCCTCCGGAGAAATGATTAAACTGCAAAAAATGATAGAGGATTTAAGTTTTTTCAAGTTGCCGGCCGAATATCAAGCCCCGTTTAAAACTGAATGGTCCTGGTGGGGATATGAACTGACTATTAAAACATCAACAGATTCGGGTTCGGTCAGATTCCATTCCGAAGACGAAACTATCCCTGAAAAACTATCAGACCTTGTTGAGACAATAATTTTATTGACAAAATAACATCCATTATAAAAGTCAGGATTTGGGTTTACCGGTGGTATTAAAATTTCTCCTGCCTGCCCCGATAACGTTAGGTGTATGTTATCGGGGAGTTGAATATTTAACAATATCCAATTTTATTTACCGATATTTGCACATTTTTCTTACCACAGTTTGTACGCGAATAGAATTCTGCACGTCATCTGAGTTTTATCAATTAAAATCATGGTATAACAGGAGGCTATGATGACACAAAAATCGTATATCAGACTACCATTCTCAGCCTTGTTCCCCATCCTGATTCTGGTCAGCCTGGGTGCCCTACAGATACTCAATAACGATGCCATTTGGGCTCTGGAGCGTGCCACACCGTCCGAAATTCAGCAGCTGGACAGTACGGGTGAACTCCAGAGCAGAATTGATTTTGTTAAGCAGATCGGCAACCACAAAGTCGACAAATTTTTACTGAAAAAAGCGATTATCAAAGCCAGACGTATGATACTTGAATCTCAGGGTAAAACCCGGGCAGAGATCGACGGGATTGCACCTCTGATGGCCCCGCCGCCGGCCTGGCAGGGTATGCCCACCACAGGCAACGTGCGAATCCTGGCAATACTTATTGAATTTCAGGATTACACCCACAGCAACACACAGAACACGATTCACAGCAATTTGTTTGGTGCGGGTGATGCCGCGCGTACACCCTATGAGAGTCTGGATAGGTATTATGATCGCGCCTCCTATAATCAACTGGATCTCAGCAACGGGAATACGCTGGGCTGGTATCAGACTTCATACAATCGATCAAGCGTGACGCAAAACACCACCGGCAGACAAAACCTGATCAAGGAAGTGCTGACACATTATGACAATCAGGGACATGATTTTAGTCAGTATGATAACGACGGCAACGGTGTGATCGACTATTTTGTGGTGATCTGGACCGGTCCGGATAACGGCTGGGGAAATTTCTGGTGGGGCTATCAAACCAGTTTTACCGATAACAGCTATGTACTTGATGGTGTGACATTGGGTAAATACTCCTGGCAATGGGAATCCAGGCCTGTGGGGGGAACCTTTTCACCGGTCGTGGTAATCCATGAAACCGGCCATGCACTCGGTGTTCCGGATTATTATGATTATGCACCCGGTATGGGCCCCAATGGCGGTCTCGGCGACATCGATATGATGGACGCAAACTGCGGTGATCACAATGCCTTTACCAAATGGATGCTGGAGTGGATTACACCGGTACCGGTCTCCAGTGGTACGCAGGTGCTAACCCTGAACGCGTCAGGCACCAACCAGGATGCAGTGATAATCTGGCCGGGCATCACCACCGGTGATCTGTTCAGTGAGTTTTATATTGTGCAGAACCGGCACCGTGTGGGAAATGATAATACAACCTGCATGCCCGGCGACGGCATGCTTATCTTTCATGTCGATGCGCATCTGGATGCTCTGGGAAATGACTTCCTGTACGACAATTCATTTACATCACGAAAACTCCTCAGGTTGATGGAGGCAGACGGATTGGAGGAAATTGAGACCGGCGATGGCCGCGCAGACGCCGATGATTATTATAAAGCGGGAGCCACCTTTGGTACCTGCTCCATGCCTTCCAGCAAAAAATACGATGGCAGTGATTCCGGGATTGAAATATCCAATTTTTCCAATCCCGGTGCGCAGATGTCTGCCACATTCAAGATTTCCCTGTCACCTGCAGCGGATTATACCATTCCCGATCTTTCTATAAACCCGACCAGTGCAAAGCCCGGGAACCAGGTCCAGGTAACTTATACAGCTTTGAATCAGGGTGGTAATCCATCTATGTGCATCAATATGGCAATTTACCTCTCCGGTGATGCAACCATTGATGCATCGGACACCCAGCTCAAAAGCTGGGGTTTGCCTAACTGTAATCTTGCTGCATGTGAGACCATAACTCAGACCTGGGCGGTAACGATTCCCTCCGGAACAGCGCCGGGGAACTATTATATTGGCATCTTTGCCGACTGGAACAATTATCAGGCCGAAGCCGACGAGAACAATAACACCCGATCTGTACCGGTAACTATCACGAGTGATCAGGAAGGCTGGACTTCGTTTTACAGTGCACTGGAAATCGGGCAAGAAAACCTGGCAAGTCTGCGTGATTTCCGTGACAATTACCTGATGAAATCTGTTAAGGGAAAATTGATCACCTTTCTCCTGTACGGGAGTTCAGAGGAGGTTCTCAATATTTTAATGGCTGATCCGGATCTGTTCGAGACCGCCAAAAAGGTCCTGCATGCCAATCTGCCTGCGATCGGAAAGATATTAAGGGGTGAGAAAGTGCCCCTCCAGCATACGGCAGAAGTGATGTCATTTCTGGATAAGGTTGCCGGCAGGTCTTCGTTTACACTGAAAATTCTGGCCAATATGGTAAAAATTGAATTAAGCGAAAATCAGAACAATAACACCCCCTTCCTGGGCTTTATGCCTGGGGGTTATTGATCATACCCATAGGAAAACATGAAACTCTTAATCAGGGGGTAAATTTTAAACCAATAGATTCAGGCGGATTTGGGTATCAATCACGAGATTGCCGTATGAGGGCAATCTCGTGATTTTTTAACCGGAGTCATCGGCGGTTATTCTGGTCTCAACATAGTGAATCAAAAAATACCCGATTTTCCATGACGGGATCTGCTGAACATTTTACCTGTCTGCATGCCATATGGATATTATCAACACATATCCTATTCGTTCATTTAAGTACGACTAATTTACGGGCTTTTTCAAACCCGCCGGCCCGGAGACGATAGATGTAAACACCGCTGGCCAGCTCTCTGGCATAGACCAGCACATCATACCAGCCCGCTTCCTGCGTTTCATTAACGAGTACCTTTACTTTTTTACCCAGCATGTCATAGATAATCAGGGTCACATCTTCCTGCTGTTTCAAGGCATAACGGATGGTCGTCACCGGATTGAAGGGATTGGGGTAATTCTGCTCAAGGGCAAATTCTCCGGGCAGCTCCGAATCATCTTCAAGCCCGGTAGGGATGCCTACCCAAAGCACTAAAGGAGCAGCCGGGGTGCCAATCACTTTATCAGCTCTGTATTCGACCTTTCTGTTCACCTCGCGGGTCAGATCGCTGCCGGGGTCATAGACCTTGAACTGTATCGAATCGTCTTCGGCTTTATCCGAATAGATGGTGGAAAAGAACATCCATTTGTCTTTAACAAAGACCGGCTTACTGACCCCGCGACATTCATCGTTTATAAAAGCAGCCAGAAGCGTATTACCGTTCACTACCGGTAGACCGTCGATGGTCAGAGCGCTGGTCGCATTCATGGAATATTCGAAGGCTGCAGCATTTACCTGCCAGTCGGGCGCAGAATTGACCAGGGCTCTGGCCGATATCATTGACGGCCCGTGAATCATTTTTCCACCGGCACCGGGATAGGTGAGTATACCGCCTTTGTCTGACCTGAGCATATAACCTTCACCCGGGATCATAGACTCCAGAATACCCTGCCAGCGGGAATTGGTATAGGCAGCGAAGGTGTATTGATTTTTGATCAGATCGCCATCAGTCGCTGTGGCGGCAAGTGATGCCAGGGCATCGTTTATGCTTAACATTTTATCCGGCAAATAACCGATCCAGTTCCAGCCCGGATCAACAGCGATCGGCCGATCGTCAACGGGAACCGGCGTGCCGATAAAATCCAGCCGTCTGGATTCCGTGAGCCATATTTTAAAACCGGCTCCTATGTCGAGGGTATCCAGTGTTCCAACCCAGCCGGTACCGGGCAGGTATTGACTGTATCTGGTATGACCTTTTATCAGATCGCCGTTTCTTGCCCTGAGTTTTTCCAGAATGGATTTCGTAGACATATCCTTTGCCTCGACCCCCAGTGAAAACCAGGTCCAGTTTTGTGCAAGGGCAACAGACTGCAGCATGGCATCTGCCACATGCAGGCTTTCCGGGGAGGCTGCCGTACCGTATGCGGAATCCGCCACAAAGGCATAGCTTTCAGCAATTGCGAATTCAATTCCTTCAGACGCATCCCAGATACGAAAGGCAACGTTTTCACCAGTGCTCTGATCACTATATACCGTTAGGAAGGCAGTATACTCGTCCCGGGGAACGACGTGCTGGACCTTGACCACCCCGCGCAGGTAATTCCCAACAAATGCCGCAACCAGATCATTTTCCCCGCTGAAAGGAACATCACCGATATAAAATCCGGCGGTGATGGTCATACTGTTGGCAAATGCTGCCGGATTCACGTACCATTCCGGTGGTTTGTTCTGTATTTCAAGGATAACCAGCAAAGGCTCGTCGCCATTTGGTGTTTCGGCGAAGAGTGTATCGCAATAGTACCCGGCCTCTATGTCAGAATTCACGGAAAAGTTAATTATCCGGTCACCGCCCGTTGAGATCGATCCGTTTGCGGGATCCACATTCAGCCAATTTGGAATACTTTTGATGTTAAAGGTGATATTCTGGTCACTCTCATTTTTTATTTTTGCCCAGAATGTGGCGGTTTCATCTTTCAGATACGTTTTTGTAATGATGGCTGGCGTCCAGTAAACCGGATTGTTATTCACGGAGAAGGACCAGACGATGGCTTCTTCCAGGATATTACCATTGATATCGCCCACGCCGAGCAATCTCACCTGCAGGGTCTGATTTTCAATTACTTTGTCATCAACCTGCGGTTTAATTATTATGGTCCGCTCGTTGCTGCTGACTGAGGTCGGGATTTTATTGCCATTTTGTATATTGGTCAATGTCACATTATCGGCTATTGCCGTATTTTTATCGATATCTTCATTAAAGGTTATGGAAATCTGACCGCCTTTACGCAGCACACCGTCTGCGGGCTGCGGTTCACCAAATGTCGCCGGCGGCAGGCGATCAATGACACCCATCACTTTATTCGAATACGTATAGCCTGCCGCCTGATTCCAGCTCACCCTGGTGCGCAGGTCGTACATCCCTTCCGCCAGCCCCTTTGTATTCCAGTAGACTGCAGCATTATTATCAGGGAGGGAGCTTGCCGCAAACTGAGATCCGTCTTCCCAGCTGGTCTTATTTTTTGGCCGGTACTGGATCATTACGGTTGTCATTTTGGCCTTATCGTAATCGCTGAGCACAATTTTTAAGGAATCATGGTCATTTCTGCACACGATCCAGTTGTCTTCCGGTTCGGTGATGCGTATCGGGCTGCAGGGGGCGGTGAAGTGGACTGAAAAGGTCACCGTATCGGCGATCTGTTCGTCATAAAGCGAGCGCAATCTGAGCTGTATATCATCATAATCATAGGCGAAGGGTCCTCTTTTTACCCTCAGGGGAACGCTGGCGGTCTGGTAAGGCTCCAGCTGAAAAGGCGACACATCGTTGATGGAAAAGCCATACAGGCTCAGTTCGGCGCCATCGGGATTGCTGGTTGGAATATCGAACAGTTTATAGGTGCCTGCCCGGCCTGAGGGGCTGATATTGGTCAGTTCCAGTGTAAATATGGCATCCGTGTTGGGATCCACATCCGTCTGGATATAATCTCCGGCAATATCCAGCAGACATTTTTCGTGCGGAATAGTGCCCTTTTCCCAGGGCCAGCTGGTGTAACTGCCCTGTTGAAGTTTGAAAACCGGGGTTCCGTACACGGGATCGCCTTTGATCTCGATCCAGAAATTATCGGCCGATTCATCATCATAAATGCAATAGCCAATGGTTTGTTTTCTGGTCGTATCGGCCCTTTCGGATCTTCCTATATTGAGACGGGTCCTGATCTGAACACCCCGTTTATACCCTGAGCCGGCTATCTCAAGACCGGCTTCCCGGGCCACATCGGTATCGACATAGGAATTAAATTCAATCGTACGGGACACCGTTTGCTCCAGTGTGGTGCTGTAATATTTTTCGGCACCGCCGCTGATACTGATGGAACTCTGACCGCCGACCGGTTCATTGGCATTCAATTTAAGATTGTCGTTAAACGCAACAATCTGTTGCCAGGCTTCAATCTGATCCTTCCAGTACTGGATCCGGTCGAAATCCGTTTCGGCGCTGAGATTCTCTTTAAACCGCGGCAGCAGGATATCCTCAATATGTTTTTTAGTGTATATATAGGTGGTTTCAAAGGCATCCTCATTATCCACGCCGTAAATGATGCTTTTGGAAAGTTCCACTTCGCCAACCGCATTTATTTCCAAAATGTCTGCCAGGGCATAAATCATGTTGAATGCCGCGCCGACAAATATATCGCTTTCGGCACCGATATCCGTCTCCTCTGCCGATGTTTGAAAACGTTCCAGTGTTGTAATGGTAAATTGTTGTTCCGTTTGATTAAGCGCTGAAGCGCCTATATTGGCTGATGAATCTTTCATAGCCCAGACAGCTGTTTCAAAGGTTACAAATCCAGGACCCGCGCTGAACGCATTCCCGACTTTCAGACTGGCAAAATCATTCCGGCTTTTATCCTTGAGCATGGACATGCTGGTGGTGAAGCTGATGCTTTCGGATTCTTCCAGGTAGCTGTAACTGTGATCGCCCGGCGGATCGCGCAGGATCAGCAGCGGTATGGCCGGTGATACGGTGGCAAAGGTCTGCTCCCGGGGGCGGTAGCCGGTTACGATCACCCAGATTGAGGTGTCCACTTCACCGCCGCCAGTTTTTACCCTGGCATAAAACCGCTTTTGATACGGATGGGAGCCGCCGGGTATGATGTTGGGCGGTCCGATACGGAATATCAAAGGATACTCTTCACTACCGTCTATTTCAATATCCGTAAGTTCAGTTTCACCGGTGATATCATTGAGGATGTTAATACTACCGGAATCCGCCAATGAAATACGATTATCTCCATAATCTTCAATGATTTCAAATTTTATATTCTCATAGTCCATATACTCCAGCACAGGCACCTTGTAAACTGTTGACCGATCAGGGAAACCTTTAATGACGACCTGTGGTTTGGCATAATAGATAAAATCCAGTGTTGTATCACCTTTAACCAGGGATACAATTTTATTAGCCTCTATATCACCACTGTGATCCAGTAAAAATTCACTTACCGGTTCGCCGTCAATTGAGACCAAACTGACCGAAATATCCGGTAATGCCGGTAGGCGAATTTCATATTGACCCAATGTAGTACTGACTTCTTCCTCAAAACAATTATGCGGTCCGTTGATTATTAATGAAGCTTCTCCAATATCAAAACGATCTTTGCCGGCAGCTACTTTTCCCCTGAGGATGTAATGTGTAGTATCCTTAAATAATAGATTGGAAGTAGAGGTATTTATAAATACCGTTGTGTCCTCGGGGGCAAATGTATGATTATAATAGGATGGTTGTATTGTATAGGTACCCGTTTGTAATCCAACTACAAATTCACCATTTTCATCGCTTAAAATTTCAAGGGATGGATTCTCAGATATAGAGATAGATACATCTTCTATATAGTAATTAATATCTTTAAATTTAACCTGACCGGAAACCGGAAACGAGGACATATCTGCAAAGTCATTATCAAATTTCTTATACGAGGTTTCATCCACACTTGAATATGCCAAATCTACATCATGGGTGTCCGGATCAAAAAATCTTCCCCCCGATGTATCTGGTATTACATAAAATTTGTGTGATCCTATTCCATGGAATATCTTTGTAAATTGGTACTCACCATACTTGTCTGTTTCTGAAAAATATGCCATAGGTGCATATTTATCTACACTATAAATTGCATCGATTATTTGGCCATGATGCCCTGCTCTATTTTTCTCTTTCAAAGCGAAATCACATGCCAAGTCACCAGAACCCTCATCAAATTTCCAGTAGGCAACCAGACCATATTCATTTCCTTTTAGGATATTGTACATGTTGGATTTAATTTCTGTTTCGCTTCGAACGATATTCCAGAAACGCACTTCATCGATTAATCCATTGTAATCCTGTGGTAGCGTACCATTAAGCAATCTCCCGATTACCAGTGGAGCCTTGCTTGTATTGATAGTATAAGAACCAATTTCTTTTTCCCCTTGAAGTATCCCGTTAACATATATTTTCAAATACTTGCTGTCATATGAGGCCGCCACATGATTCCATTCTCCATTTTTGAGTTGAACAAATGCTTCAACCCCGTGAGGCTGATTGTTGGAATCATGAATGTAGAAATAGGGTTTTCCCGTATTTATTACAGGTCTTATTCCAAACTGCCTGAGTTCGGAAGTATATGATGCATCACCTCCTTTTCCTATAAATTGCTGCCAATCTGTTCTGTCGAATTCATCCGATTTCAGCCAGGCTTCAATTGTCATTGAATTTGATGGATTTAAATCTGGATGGTTTTCAACCAAGACGTAATCACTGCTTCCAGTAAGCTGCAAAGCGCTATTTAGTTCTTCGCAATAGGCGGATACTTTTATCCCCGGAATTCCCTTTTCACTTGGTGGTTCTGGTGTTATCTTACCACCGATTAGGCCGTCAGGTTGGAACCATCCTTTCCCGTAAACGGCATCTGATTCACCCCATAGTTCATCGACTGCCGCAACAGCATATTTATAAACAACACCAGGAATAATATTTAGATCCTTCCAATTGGTTTGATTTGCACCTAATCCCGTTACATATTCTGCACCATTCTTATAAATTTTATAGCTTTCATTTATGTTGGAACGGTCGTCCCATTGAAGTATTATTTCGGGTGTAGTAATATATTGTTCATTTATACCGTTTGTAATTCGCAGGTTTTCAGGTTGAGCGAACAGTTCATATAAAAAAGCGCAGCCCTCATCACTATTTTTCCAGTCATCGCCATCTTCTCCTATTATGATGTAACCATCATATATTGAAACAGAAATTCCAAAATGTTGTTTATAACCTGGATCAGGTGAATCCAATTTTGTATATAATTCCCATTTAGATTCTTTATATCCATAAATGTACACCGCACCGGCATTGTCATCCGGATTATCCTCAAAATAGGCTCCCACAACAGCAATTGTATCCCATAAACTCACTGCGTAACCAAACCGGTCATTACTGGCATTATTACTGCCATACAGAGGATAATAGTTCTCAATAGTCCCCTCCCAGCCCCCCGAAGGTTTTTGAAAAATAAATGCTGAACCCGGTCTCGTGCCATGATGATTATCATTATGAGCGCCCACAATTATTTTGTCGTCATAAATATCTACAGATTGACCAAAATAATCATCTACATTCCGGTCGATATTATTAAGTTGAAGTTTTGCCCGACGATAAAACATATGATCAGCTCTTTCCCAAACGTAGGCTGCACCTCTTTGACTTTCCTTATCTCTGGTTGTAACGACCGCTGTATTTTTATGTATTGCGACTGCATATCCCAAAAAATCATTAGATGCAGTTTCGTTTTCATACAATGTTAAGTATCCTCTAAGATGCCATTGATCATCATTATTTTGATAGGTAAAGGCATAGGCTGCTCCGGAATAACTTTTACCATAATATGATTCCTGAGTAGCGCCAATAACAACCGTGGTACTGTCAATATCGACCGAATACCCAAAACGCCCATTTGTCGTTGGATTAGGAGATTCAATTTTATGATCAAACATCCACTTCCATATATTATTAATTGGATCAAACTGGTATCGATAAACATAAACAGCTCCGGAATTACTATAACCACTATTATGATCTTCATGCGCCCCGACTACTGCGAAGTCACCACAAATTGCAACTGAGTGTCCAAAATAATCACCTGAGGCTGGATCGGGAGATGTTATCCTCTGCGAATATTCTATTTCGAGAGTGCTCATATTATAATGCATGATATAAGCTGCCCCTGTATTTGAGTTCTCACAACGGGCACCGACTATAACCCGATCCATATAAATATCTGATTGCTGGCCAAAAAGGGCACCAGAAATAGCATCTCCATTAATCTTATTATATAATTCATAATCTTGCTGGGCATGAACCCGACTATTAATTGTTAATATAAATAGAACTGAAAATATTGAACTTATATAACGCCTGTTCTTTTTTACCTGATACATGGATTCCTCCGTATTTGGTGTTTGACCGTGAGGTATTATTTTATCAGAAGAAGTTTTTTACCTGCGGTATACATACCCGCTTTTATTTTATATATGTATATCCCGCTTGTTATGTGCGTAGCATCAAATTGAATGTATTTAAAACCGGCCTCTTCTATCCGGTCAACCAGGGTCATCACCTCCTGTCCTAGAATATTATAGACTTTCAGAGTGACCCTTGTCTGCTCTGGCAGGTCATACTTGATGGTGGTAACCGGATTAAACGGATTGGGGTAATTTTGATATAATCTGAATTTATCCGGGATCTGATTTAAACCGGTTGCAATCCCGGTTACGTCCTGGTTCAACATGATGTTAACCGTGTTCTGATCATAATTGGTTACGGCCAGATCCATATCACCATCCCCGTCAAAATCCGCACAGCAGACTGCATAAGGACCGGCGACTGTGTATTTTTCCTGAGCGGCAAAGGTCGCATCCCCGTTATTCAACAGAACGGAAATATCCTGCGAGACATTATTGGTGGCAACCAGATCGAGATCCCCATCGCCGTCGAAATCGGATGAAACAACAGATGTGGCATAATTCCCGACCGGATAATAGGTCCGGCTGCCGAGGATGCCATTCCGGTTGTTAAGTAAAACGGCCGCGGTGTTGTTACTATAATTGGCGGTAGCCAGATCCAGCCACCCATCATGGTTGAAATCAGCGGGGAAAAGCGAAAACGGACTGTTAACCGCATAATTTGAATCCGGCGTGAAAGTCCCGACTCCATCATTCAGCAGAACGGAGACATTTCCGGCTACGTTATTCGCCGTGGTTATATCCATATCACCGTCATTGTCAATATCACAGGCGTATACAAATCGGGGATCGCTTACCGCGAAGAGTGAATCCGGCCCAAACGTGCCGTCCCCATTATTGAGCAGCACGGATATGTTGTCAGAGAGGATATTTGCCGTTGCCAGATCGGAAAATCCGTCGCCGTTAAAATCGGCTGAAAAAACAGAGGTAGGCTGCTGACCGCTTATATCCACCAGATACTGATTAAAACCGTAACTGCCGTCATTGAAAAATACCGAGAGGCTGTCGGAAGCGGAATTGGCAGCAATCATATCGATATGGCTGTCATTGTTCAGATCGGCGGCAATAACCGACCTGGGCATGGCACCGGCTACCATAAAAATGGCAGGATCAAAGGTTCCATCACCACGGCTGAACAAAACCGAGATGTTATTGGAGCCCATGTTGGCGATTACCAGGTCCTGGTGGTTGTCCTCATTGATATCCGCGGCACAAACTGAAACAGGATTTGCGCCAACCTGATATGTCGAGTGGGCAGCGAACTGTCCCTCCCCTGCCGGAACCTCAACGGTAAAAGACCACATAAAGGGCTGTGATAAAGGCATTCCCTGTGCCGAATGAATGTCCGTGGTCAGTGTCACCGTGACGACATCACCGGCATTGAAAGCCTCAGCCGGCTCAAAGTGTATTGTTTTTGCAGCGTTGTCGTAACTTATTGTTCCGCTTTGCCGCCCTTCTGATTTTGAATGGACGACGATTGCGGTGTCCGATACCGTTGCATGATCGAGTTCCTGATTAAACTCAATTGAAATGCCGCCATCAGCCGGCACATTTAAAGCATTTTGTGCCGGATTCACTGCAGCTGCCTGCAGAACCACAGAATTTAAAAGAATCGAGATATCGTTCGACCAGGCGTTGGCGGTGGCAATATCCAGATCACCATCATCATCAAAATCGGCGGCAGCAATGGAGAAGGCATGGTTTCCGGCCGGACATAAAAAAGAGCTTAAAAAGCTTCCGTCACCCTGATTCAATAAAATGGATACATCATCGGATTGGGCGTTAGCAGTTCCGATATCCAGATGTCCGTCTGCGTTAAAATCAGCCGCTGCCAGGCAGACGGGATCCGTGCCGCCTGTGGAAAATGTCGCGGGCGGTGCAAAAGTACCGTCACCCTGGTTCAGCAAAACAGAAATATTATCATACCATACATTTACGGTGATGAGATCCATATCCATGTCACCATCGACATCGGCAGCATAGATGGTGCGCATCTCATCGCCTGTGGGGTAGGCAGAATCCGGAGCGAATATACCGCCGCCCGTGTTCAGAAATACCCGAACATCATATGAACCTGCCGTTGCCACGGCAAGATCCATCAATCCATCACTATCCAAATCAGCGGCATATATGCCGCGGGGATCACTACCCGCAGCATAAAGAGAGTCGATGACAAAATTACCATCCCCGTCATTAAACAATATAGCAAGGTTATTTGATGTCCCCGTGGCGCCCGCGAGATCCAGATCTCCATCGCCATCCAGATCGGACGCAAAAACAGTGGATGGGAATCCACCGACTGAATAAACGGTTTGATCTTCAAAGGTTGCATCACCCTTGTTCAGAAGTACTGACAATTGACCCGCAAAAGCATTGGCACTGGCCAGGTCCATGTTGCCGTCACCATTCAGATCGGCTGCAATGACTCTCCAGGGATCGTTTACGGAATAAACCGAATCAGAGGAGAAGGCAGCATTTCCGTCATTCAGAAGAATATTAATATGATCGCTTCCATGATAGGCCGTGGCAAGGTCCAGGTCACCATCGTTGTCAAAATCGGCCGCATAAACGCCGTGGGGGCTGTCACCGTAATGATAGACCGAATCCAGTACGAAAATTCCCTGGCCGCTTTTTACAACTGTAGTGAATGTCCAGGAATAACTGCTGGTGAGCGATCCTCCCTCTATTGATTGAATGTCGTCAGTCAGTATTACGGTAATAACCTCTCCAATTCGGAAACTATTTACAGGATCAAAGGTGGCGGTTCTTGAATTACTGTCATAACCGATCGTACCCTGCACTAGTCCGCCGGTGCTGGTATGCACCATGAAGGTGGTATCGTTTATTGTCTGATTATTCATTTCCATATCAAAGGTCACCGAGATATTTTCATCCACCGGCACGTTCAGTTGATTTTGAACCGGCGATACAGAAAGTATTTGCGGCTTCTCGGGGGGCGGCTGCTCTGAAAGCAGCCAGATATTGTTTACGCCGTCACGTCTGGAAATAAAAGCGAGCCTGGTTTTATCCGGCGAAGGGATCGGCAGATAATCCAGCGAGTCATGGGCGGTTATCCGTTCCAGTCCGCTGCCATCGATATTCAGCTTATAAATATCACTCTGCCCGGAGCGGTCGGAGACAAAATAAAATGCCTGACCATCCTCTGTCCAGATGTTATCCCTGGTATTCGCTAAATAATCATGGGTCGTATCGGAAGTCAGTTGGGTTTGATTGCTGCCATCCGCGTCCATGATCCAGATGGACCAGTTCCCGGGGCTTCCGTCGCAGTAGAGTATCTTACTGGTATCCGGAGAACCGGTAAACAGGGCATTGTTCGGGAGTGTTTCGGTGGTAAGCTGCACATGCCCGCCACCGTTAAAATCTATCATATGAAGCCCGCAGACAGTATTATAATTGGGACCGCGGGTGTACAGTATATTATTTTTCCCAAACCAGCCGACCTGCTGGACGAGCTGATATGTTTCCAGAACGAGATTGTTTTGTCCGTTAAGATCGCAGCGTCTGGCCTGCCACCAGCCGCCGGGGGCATCTGTGTACAGAATCCATTCGGCATCGGCACGAAGCATGGCACTGCGAAGCCAGTAGGGCCCGACAATGGTAGCCTCATCCGAGCCGTCGGGAGCGATCCGTTTTATCAAGCCGCTGTAAGTACCGGTCCCTTCCCTGCCTCCGAAAGTGATGACCGATCCCTTCCAGTCTATGCTGGCATACGCCTCACTGCTGGTCAGGCGAATTTTGTTGGTTCCGTCGGCATCAATCAGATACAGCCTTGTTGTGTCGTCTGTCAATGCGATATAGGCAAGCTGACTGCCATCCGGAGACCATACAAAATCGGCTACGCCTTCCGTTTCATAGGTGACCTGACTAAGATATTGTTGGGTATAAAGGGGCTGCAGATTAAAAAAGAGGAAAATACAGACTGCCAGCGTTAATAAAAGGTGTTTATCCATCTTCTATCCCTCCCCAGTCTTCATTCAAATGGTTCGCACCAATCACTAAAAATGGTTACTGTTTTCAGATATTTATGGATATCAAATATTAAAGGATATATTTGACTTCGCGGCTAATATTTCAGATGTCATGCATTCCAATAAAATATTCTGATGGTCAAGGAAAATATTTCACTGGACGCAGCAATACGGCTCTGTTCAATTCCTGCCGCAGGAGCCTGTCTGTGAAAGGTTTAAAATTCTGACCGCGTGTTGAATATTATTCTAATAGTCTGGAATGAGGCATAACGATGACCGGATTCAAACGGATAATGCAGTATTTCTAAGCTGTGTTAGGTAGAACCAATTTCCAGGATGAGGTGCGAATATAAAGATCAGGAAATCAGATCAATTCGAGAAAACGTCTGGGACTATTGAATATCTGCCTCCCTTGCCAAGATGGTTTTAAGAATATGGCTTTATTTTACAATACAAAAAATCGATTGTCAATGGTGAAAGTGTATAGATTTATACGGGGACCAATCCACCTCAGTTTGTTTAAATAATGTAGACTGATCTATTTACATGCGACAGAGAACGCGGAGTAATATATTGATATTATTTAGTTTAGCAGATTAACGACTGGGGCATGTTTTTGAAAACTTTTTTGTTCATCACGTTTATAACTGTATGATGAACTTTACCCCCGCCGACCCGCGCGGCATCAACGACTATATATATGTAGGTGGTATTAGTGAGATAAATATATGTACATCTTTACGCCGTATTACGCAAAGGTCGGTAGTTAAGATGTCACTTCAAAAGTGTCATCTTCTTGACATACTAAATCGCACATACCATGAGAATAAAGTTAATGTCGAAGTAAGAGGATAGTAATGCTAATCATTCATCATCATCGTCATCAGTGTAATAGCCCCAATCTGGGATACCATCAAATGCCGGATTATCGGTCAGTCGATTTTCCTTCGATCCATCGGCGTTCATGACGTAAATATCCCAGTTACCGTCACGGTCGCTATTGAAAGCAATTTTATTCCCGTCAGGAGACCAGATCGGACGTATGTCTTCAGCCGGATTATCAGTCAGTCGGATTTGATTAGATCCATCGGCGTTCATAACGTAAATATCCCAGTTACCGTCACGGCTGCTATCGAAAACAATTTTATTACCGTCAGGAGACCAAGCCGGACGAAAATCATAAGCCGGATTATCGGTCAGGCGGATTTGATCAGAACCATCGGCGTTCATGACATAAATATCCCAGTTGTAGTCACGACCGCTTTCAAACGCAATCTTATTCCCGTCAGGGGACCAAGCCGGAACTGCATCATTGAATGGATTATCGGTCAGTCGGGTTTGATTAGATCCATCGGCATTCATGACATAAATATCCCAGTTGCCTTCTCGTAGGCTCCAGAACGCGATTCTCTGCCCATCAGGAGACCAGTCCGGACTCCACTCAATTGTCGGAGTATCGGTCAGCCGAACTTGATTAGATCCATCGGCATTCATGACGTAAATTTCGTAGTTGTCGTCACGGTAGCTTTCGAACGCAATCTTTCTCCGGTCAGGGGACCAATCCGGACTCCAATCTTCAGCCGGATTAATCGTCAGTCGGATTTGCTTGGATCCGTTAGACTTCATTCCATAAATCTCGGCGTTCCCGTCACGAAAGCTTAAAAACAAAATCTTCAAACCAGAGGTAGATAACTTCTTCGGCCACGTGACTTGGTCCTGCGCTTGACCCGGTTCTGTCGGCGCCATCTGGCTATCGCTGCAACTATTCATTAACAGGGTAATAAAAAATAAAAGGATCACATAACTGAAGTTCTGTAATAATTTCATAGCAATTTCTCCTTTTTTAAGAGATAGTATTTAGCAATAGATCAAGTGAAAAATATAACAATT
>Ga0209536_100007581_pt1 | contig 16444 bp, 8 predicted proteins | sample DeeMarSeWOR28_12_FD_187461 | JGI IMG/M metagenome (GOLD analysis project Ga0209536, IMG submission 187461) | Marine sediment microbial communities from White Oak River estuary, North Carolina - WOR-2-8_12 (SPAdes) (version 2) | ecosystem: Environmental > Aquatic > Marine > Intertidal zone >... | reverse complement strand
CCTCGGCAACCCGGATGCTGCTGGCCCGGTGGGTGCCGGCGGTGATAATGCTGGCGTAGAGCGCATCGACGAAGTCGGCGGTTTCCGGGGTGGAGTATGTGGACTACGTGCAGCAGAACATCTTCGAGCCGGTGAGCGGACGGTACATCCGCTTCCCCGCGTTCAGCGGAAGCCACGGGTGGCAGTGGTGCTGAGTGTCGCGGACACAATCGCCCTGGAGTACGATTTCCACTTGATCCCGGATTCAGGAGTCGGATCTCAAACGGGCGCGCAGTCGTGACTTGACCTGGTCTTCACGCCAATAGACAACACGCGAGCTAGACTTGATTGGCGGGGCGCAGCCGGAGTGCGCCCCGTTTGCTGCGACGGGCTGTCGCTGCGCTGACCAGGCTTCCGGCACCGAGGCTAGTGCGACTGGTCAGGCCTCGCGGTAGATCCAGCCTCCCACCAGCGCCGCAACGATCAGCTCGACCAGGCCCTGGCAACCCCACAGCAGCAGCATGCCGGTCGGGTACAAGCCAATCATGTGGTAGCCGATCAGCGCTAACAGAGTGCCGCCGAACCAGAGGGCGACGCCGACGATCACCGCGGTGCGGGGTCCCGGCCCGAAGCGGGGTCGCGCGGCGACGTAAAAGAACATCAACGTGAGCCCGCCGATGAGGCTCATTGCCACGGTCAACACCCAAGCGGAGGCACTCATCTCGAACGCGAGGTTGTGTGCGGTGAGCGCAGCCTCCATGTCGCCCATGTACAGCAAGCTCCCCGCGCCCTCCAGTAGCCAGATCACCGCGCCCGCCGCAACACCGGCGCTCAGCCAGCGTCCGTAGTTGATGACACCTCATGGTGCCCTCCTGAAGTGACATGTCACAATTATGGACCGCAACGCGATCGATGGAATCGCATAAGGTGCAGCGCTGACCGTGAGCGCGATAGGCCTCGACCGGACAGCGCGTATCCGTGCACCAGGGCCAACCCCAGACGGCCACCAACCCCAGACGGTAGTCTGGGGTCACCCACAACCGACCGCGTGACAGGAACCCAGCCAACCCCAGACGGTGGCCAACCCCAGACGGCAGTCTGGGGTCGGGCGACATTGCTAAACCAGGTTATCCGCTGCATGTTCAGCTTTCTGCTGGGATCGGTGGCGGAGAGTTCTGTTACCATCACAAGCCCTCCGCCAGACTTCTTCTTCTTCTGCGGGATCGCCGACTCAGAGCGAGCCCGACTTGGGAGGTAACCATGGACCATATCCGTTCCCGTCCTTACTCACTCTTCTTCTGGCTGCTGCTGGCATTCGCGTGGCCAGGAGGCCCCTTCCAAACCGCGGACCTGCATGCCCAGGCCGGCACGGTGGGTGGAATTGTGGTGGCCGCGAACAGCTTCGAGGCGCTGACCGGAGTCCAGGTGACGGTGGAAGGAACGAACCTCAGTACCGTGACGGATCGAGCGGGTCGGTTCCGCATCGATGGTGTCACCGGGACCCGGGTCACCCTCCGTGTCGTGCTGCTGGGGTATGTAATGCAGACGGTACAGGTACAGGTCGGCACGACGGACCTGCGGATCGTGCTGCAACAATCCATAATCCAGCTGGATGCGCTGGTGGTGACGGGGACCGCGGGAGATTCGCGCAAGCGGGTGTTGGGAAATGCTGTCTCGCAAATCGATGCAACCGCAGCCGCAGTAATGCCAGTCCAAAGCTTCACCGAGCTGCTGAACGGCCGCTCGACCGGCGTCGTGGTGCAACAGGGGTCCGGTGTGGCCGGCACTACGTCCGAAATCCGGATCCGGGGCCGCTCCAGCCTGCGGGAGGTGAGTGACGCACCACTCATCTACATCGATGGCATCCGCGTGAACAACAGGATGACCGGCGGCTTCGGCGACCCGGCAACATCGCGGCTCGACGACATCGATCCGGCTAACATCGCGAGCATCGAGGTGATCAAGGGCCCGGCGGCGGCGACGTTGTACGGGACGGAGGCGTCCAACGGGGTCATCCAGATCATCACGAAGCAAGGGGCAGACGGTCCGGCCCGCTGGAATTTCACGATGCGGCAGGGGATGAGCTACTTCAACGATGCCGCTGACCGCCTCGATGTCAATTACTACGTGGATCCCTCTGGGAACGTGACTGAGGCCAACATGGTGGAACTGGAAGAGGCTCGGGGTACCCCGATCTTCGGCACCGGCCACGACCAGTTCTACAGCCTGAGCGTTGCAGGCGGCACGGAAGCGCTGCAGTACTTCCTCTCGGGCAGCGGCACGTTCAATAAGGGCGTCACCCCCGATAACCACGGCAAGCGCTACAACGCCCAGATGAATCTGTCGATCCAGCCGAATACCAAACTCAACATCAACGCGAATACGGGCATGGTGCTCAGCCGCTACCGGCTCCCCAGGCAGGGCAACGACGGCGTTCTGCCGTCGCTCCAGCGAGGTAGCCCTAGCACCCTGGATGAACCCCGCCGCGGCTGGCAAGTGGCACCACCAGAGGTGCTGTACGAAGCCTATCACTTCAACCAGGATGTGAACCGGTTGACCGGCGGTATCTCGGTGGAACACAACACGACAAGTTGGTTCACCCAGCGGCTCACCGGTGGCCTGGACTTCACCGATCAGGAAGTGGCGTACTACACACCACGACTGGGCGAGTACGACGCTCAATTCTTCTCGCCGGAATTCGCCGCGGGCAGCAAAGAGGTGACGCGCGAAGAGGTGCTGTACACAACCATCGAGTACACGGGCACGGTGTCGGCCAAGGTCAGCCAGAATCTGGAGAGCAACACCTCGGGTGGGTTCCAGATCTACCAGAGGTCAATCGAGTACGTGGAGGCAGAGGGCCAGGGCTTCCCGGCGACAGGCGTCAAGACGATTGCCGGCGCCGGGACGTTCCAGCGCGGCCGGGACGACTTCGTCGAGAACAACACGGTCGGTTTCTTTCTGCAGCAGCAGATCGGCTGGAAAGACCGCCTGTTCCTGACAGGCGCCCTGCGGGCGGATGACAACAGTGCCTTCGGATCCGACTTCGACGTGGTCTACTACCCCAAGGTGAGCGGTTCGTGGGTGCTCAACGAGGAGCCGTTCTGGACGATCGACTGGGTGAATTCGCTGCGGTTGCGAGCGGCCTACGGCGAGTCCGGTCAGCAACCCGACGCATTTGCGGCGCTGCGCACGTTTCAAGCTCGCCCTGACCCCACAGGAGTCGCCGCGGTCACACCGCAAGCCGTGGGCAACCCGGACCTGGGTCCGGAGCGGGGCAAGGAAATCGAGATGGGCTTCGACCTTGGCATGTTCAATGACCGGTTCACAGTCGACTTCACCTACTACAACCAGAAGACGACGGACGCGATCCTGTCGCGCAATGTAGCGCCCTCCACAGGTTTCTCCGGCACGCAGTTCGTGAACGTGGGGGAGATCGCCAATAGCGGGTTCGAGGTCGGAGTGGAAGCACTGTTGGTGGATAGCCGCAGCATCGACTGGGATCTGGGCTTCAGCTTCAACACGAACAACAACGAGATCACATCACTCGGCATCGACGGCTGGCTCGACATCGGCTGGACGACGCGGCATCAAGAAGGCTATCCGGTGGGTTCCTTCTTCGCCGCCAGAGTGCTGAGCGCCGAACTCGACGCGGACGGCACCGCCATCAACGCGATGTGCGATGACGGGGAAGGCGGCAGCATCTCTTGCGATGACGCGCCGTGGGTATACCTGGGGCACCCGAGCCCTGATTTCGAGGGTTCATTCAACACGACCGTGTCCCTGCTCGACCGGGTGCGGGTCCGTGGGCTGGTGGACTTCCAGGTCGGGCAGTCGAAGTACGTCACGGACCGCTGGAACCGCTGTGCCTGGCGCCAGAACTGCGAGATCAACGCATACCCGGAGCGGTTCGATCCCCGGGCCGTCACGGCTGCGCAGAACGGCGGCTGGAACGAGTTCGACTGGTGGATTCAGAAAGCGAGTTTCGCCCGGCTGCGCGAGATTGCCATCGAGTACAGCTTCCCAGACTCCTGGGCGTCATTTCTCAAGGCCTCGTCGGGCAGCATATCCGTGGGCGGGCGCAACCTGGGCGTATGGACGAAGTATCCGGACTTGGACCCCGAGACGATGGACATCACGAACTCGGTTACCGAGCCCAACGATCAGAGCATCCTGCCGCCGCTGAGACAATTCAGTTTCACGGTACACTTGAGCTACTAGCGGGGAGGATACGGACCGATGACAACAGATCCTAGAACCTCGCACTCAGGAGCAGCGACAATGCCAGAGCTCAAGCAATCAACCCGCTTCGCGCGGTGGCCCATACTCATGCTCGCACTCGCGCTCAACTCGTGCGACGCACTGGACAACCTCATCTCAGTAGAGGCACCGTCGCAGGTCGCGGCTGACGACCTCGACAATCCGGCCAACGCAGACCTGTTGGTCAACAGCGCGGTCAATGACTTCAGGTGCGCACTCGGGCACTTCATTGGCGCGAGTGCCTACGTAGGGAACGAATGGGGAGTCGGAGGCGACATCGGCGGCGGCTCCTTTGTGTGGTACGACGGGCGCGTCTTCACCCCCACCGGGTGGACCTCCATGTACGCGACGGGGGACTGTACGGGCAACGCGCCCAACGTGTACGAGCCCCTGTCAACGTCCCGCTGGCTGGCCGATGACGCCCTGCGCCGCCTCGACGAATGGGGCGACGCGCAGGTACCAAACCGAACCGAGTTGACCGCGAGGGCGGCCGCCTTTGCGGGTTACAGCCTGACACTGCTCGGCGAGGGGATGTGCTCTGCAGCGATAGATCTGGGGCCGGAGATGTTCCCGCCCGAAATCTTCGCTGCCGCGGAAGCCAGGTTCACCCGAGCCATCAATGATGCTGCTGCAGCGGGTGATGACGACATCCTCAACGTGGCGCGGGTCGGTCGGGCCCGGGTACGGGTGAACTTGGGCCAGCTGGCGGATGCTGCTGCTGATGCAGCCCAAGTGCCCGTGGGCTTCTCTTACGAGTTCCCCTACTCGAGCCTCGACGACGCCACCGAGAACAAGCTCTACGCATTGATGGTGCGGGAGCTGATGGCGACCGTGGAGCCGATGTACCGCAACATGACGTTCCTGGGGCAGCCGGATCCGCGGGTGCAGGTGACCGATCTGGGCGTCCAGGGGCCGGGCACCGCCATTGACATGTGGGCGGCTGATAAGTACGCCAGCCTCGAGAGTCCTATACCGGTCGCCACGTGGGACGAGGCGCAGCTGATCATGGCTGAAGCGGCGCTCGACGCCGGTCAACTTCAGCAAGCGGTGGATATCATCAACGTCCTCCACGCCCGGGCGGGACTGCCGGACTTCGTCAGTAGCGATGCGGCGGAGATCAGGACTCAGTTAATCTACGAGCGGGGAGCCGAGCTGTTCCTGGAGGGTCAGCACATGCAGGATCTCGAGCGATTCAACCTGCCGCTCGTGCCGGCCCCGGGTACACCGTTCCCTCACGGCGGGGTCTTTGGTGACCAGATCTGCTTCCCGCTGCCAGAGGTGGAGTACCTAAACAACCCGAACATCAACCGCTGATGCCATACCGCGGGAGGGGCCCGGCTCACGAGCCGAGCTCCTCCCCGGGGTTTCCCGTTTCGAAGGGCAGGCCTCCCATGCCGTCAACGCTGTCCTCCCGGCGCGGAGCTATCTGGCTCCTGCCAGCCGCTATTGCGCTGCTGCTCCTGATAGCCGCTCTGGGCGGCTTCACCGTGTTGCGACCCCCCGCGGGGCTCCGCTTCGAGATCTCGTTTCCCTCGGGGCTGAGCCCGGAGGCCCAAGACGGGCGGATCATCCTCATCGTCTCGAACCGGCCCCGGGAGGAGCCCAGGTTCCAGTACCGGATCTACGATCCCGGTACCCAACCCGGCTTCGGCATCGACGTAGCGGGATTGCCGCCAGATGAGACGGCCGTTATCGACGGCTCCACATTCGGCTTTCCGCTGCGCAGCTTGGACGACCTGCCCCCGGGTGAATACCGCGTGCAGGCGGTCTTGAACCGCTACGAGACCTTTGTCCGGGGCGACGGCCACACGGTGAGCCTCCCGCCAGACCAGGGGGAGGGGCAGCACTGGAACACCAAGCCGGGCAACTTCTACAGCACGCCTCGGACCCTCCAGCTGAACCCCTCTCAGGGGGGGACCGTGCGTATCAGCCTGGACCAGGAGATCCCTCCAATCCCCGCACTGGAGGACACTCACTGGGTCAAACACGTGCAGATCCAGAGCGAGCTGCTGAGCGCCTTCTGGGGCCGCCCCATGCACCTGGGAGCGTACGTGCTGTTGCCCCACGGGTTCGACGAGCACCCGGAGGCCCGCTATCCACTGGCAATATCCCACGGGCACTTTCCCCGGGGATTCCCGGAGTTTCGGGACACCCCACCCACGCCGGACCTCACCGACTACGATCGTACGAGAGCGGAATACGGCTACGATCTCTACCAGAAGTGGACGTCGCGCGGCTTCCCTCGCATGCTGGTGGTGAAGATCGAACACGCCAATCCCTACTACGACGACTCGTACGCAGTGAACTCCGAGAACGTCGGCCCCTACGGTGATGCCATCGTACAAGAGCTGATCCCATACCTGGAGCAGCGGTTCCGGGGCATCGGAAAGGGATGGTCCCGGGTCATGTTTGGGGGGTCCACCGGTGGGTGGGAAGTGCTGGGGCAACAGATCTTCTACCCCGACGAGTTCAACGGCGCCTGGTCGTTCTGCCCCGATGCCGTGGACTTCCGGCAGTACGAAACCATCGACATCTACGCTGATGACAACGCCTACTTCATGGCGAGCGACTGGAAGCACACCCCCAAACCGTCGGGTCGCAACTGGCTGGGCCACCCCATCGTCACGGTGGAGGAGGACAGCCACTGGGAGATGGTCTTGGGGAGCCGGGGACGCTCGGGACAACAGTGGGCCATCTGGCAAGCGGTCTACAGCCCGGTGGGTGAGGACGGGTATCCGGCACCCATCTGGGACCCCCTGACCGGCGATATCGACCACCGGGTGGCAGAATACTGGCGCGAGAACTACGACCTCAGCTACATCCTGCAGCGGGACTGGGCCAGCTTGGGTCCCAAGTTGGTAGGCAAGCTCCATATCTACACCGGCGACATGGACAGCTGGCACCTGAACAACGCGGTCTATCTCATGGAGGACTTCTTGGAGAGCACCCAAGAGCCCTACTACGGGGGCCACGTGGAGTACGGCGACCGCTATGAGCACTGCTGGAGCGGGGACCACCAGCAGCCTCTCAGCATCCAGCGCCTCACGGTGTTGCAGCGCTTCATCCCCCAGATGGCGGAGCACATAGGCCGCACCGCGCCGGAAGGAGCCGACCTCGCGAGCTGGCGCTACTGAGACTGGATTGCTGGGTTGGGCCGAGTGAGCGGGTCGGGAGCCTGGGTTACCCCCGGACCTCCCTGCACCTGTGCGGCCCACAGGTCAATGACCAAGAAAGCCACAATGACGGGATACTCACAATGAAACGCTTGGCTGTTTTCTCTCTGCTCGTTGGTCAGTCGCTGGCACTTGCCGCCTGTACGGGCAGTGCAGTTCATACTCAGCGTCCCACCGACGCCACGATCGAGCGCTACTTCGGTGACGTGCGGCCCGCGTACTCCGGTGACAGAGCCAGGGAGATCGTGGCCTCTATGGAAGGCACGTTTCGGGTGCCGGGCAACTCCGGCTTCGATGCCAGTATCGCTCGGGTCGTGGCGGTTCTCACTGCCGCCGGTTACGTCGCCGAGGAAGACGCCGCGCCGGATGCCCCTCTCACGTACCGCGTGGAGCACCGGGCCATGGACGGCCCGACCTGGGAGCCGGTGGCTGGCTCGCTGGAGCTGCTGGGACCTGACGGCGGGCCGCTGCTCGATTTCTCCAGCAACATGAACATGATTGCCATCAACTCCTACTCCACTCCGCCGCAAGGGATCGACGCTGAGTTGGTTTATGTGGGAGACGGAGGGGCGCAGCAATTCGACGGCCTCGACGTGCGCGGGAAGATCGTGTTCGGTGAGACGAGTGTGCGCCGCCTGTTCAGCGAGGCGGTCCAAGACCGTGGCGCTCTGGGTGTGCTCTCCTACAGCATGCCGGCCTACACCCAACCCGAGATGAATCAGAATTCGATTCAGTTCAGCGGCATTCCGCTGGACCCGAAGCGTGAGTCATGGGGTGTGCGGCTCTCCTATGCGACGCGCGGCCGGCTCAAACAAGCGGTGGAAGCCGGGCCCGTGCGCGTGCGGGTCAAGCTGCAAACCCGGATCTACACGGCGGATGAACTAACGCTGGTGGCAGACGTCCACGGCCGCAGCCATCCCGCCGAACGATTCGTGTTGAGCGCACACGTGCAGGAACCGGGTGCGAACGACAACGCGTCGGGTGTGGCGGCTCAGGCAGAGATCGCCCGTGTGCTGGCGGAGCTGGTTAGGGATGGGACGTTCGTGCCCGCCCGGACGATTTCGCTGCTGTGGGGTGACGAGATCAGCTCCACCCGTCGCTACGTCGTGGACGATCCCGCCCGCGCCGCAGGGATTCGCTGGGGAGTGAGCCTCGACATGGTGGGAGAGGACACCGAGAAGACCGGTGGCACCTTCCTGATCGAGAAGATGCCTGATCCCTCCACGATCTGGCCCCGGGGTGAGGAGCACCACACCGACTGGTGGGGGGAAGGAAGAAGCAACCTCTCGGTGGACGACCTAACACCCCACTACTTGAACGACTTCGTGCTGGGTCGCTGCCTCGATCAGGCCGCGGTGACGGGCTGGGTGGTGAAGACCAACCCGTACGAGGGCGGCAGCGATCATGTGCCCTTCTTGCGCGCGGACATTCCCGGCCTGTTGCTGTGGCACTTCACCGATATGTTCTACCACACAGACGGCGATCGCATCGACAAGGTATCCGCCCAATCCCTGGCGAACGTGGGCGTCAGTACGACGGTTACTGCCATGGCCCTCGCCACGGCAGACGGTGAGATGGCGCGTTTCATCGTCCGCGAGGTGGAGACTGCGGCGCTAGATCGGCTGGCTGTCGAGTATGAGTTGAGCCGGGCAGCGATCAGTGCGGGCGCAGACCGGGCGGAGCAGATCCTCATCGTACAGGCGTGGTTGGACTGGTACCGGGATGCACTGCAGACAGCGCACGACATCGAGGTCGGCGGAGCGTCGCCCGAGACTCTGGCGGCCATCGAAGCCGCCGTTGCACGGGTTGCCGCTGCCGGGCAGGGATATCTAGACGAGCTGTGAACCGCCACCGCGGCGGTTCCTCAATTAGCCATTTCAGGAAAGGTCTGAACCACCCATGAAGAGATTAGCCCTGACCCTGATTCTCATGACCTCTGTGGCGGCCTGTGCGCCACCGAACCCCCCTAGCTTCACCATTGAGCTCACCGAGTCGGCAGCTCAGGAGATTGCGGCCCTGGGGTTGACGGTGCCGGTTACGGGGAGGGCCTATGTCATCATCACCCGGGACAGCGAGACGGAACCGCGCGAGCAGGTCGGGGTGAGGGGCGTGCCTTTCTGGGGCCAGGAAGTGAGGGGGCTTGCCGGCGGGGACGAGACTATCCTCGTGCCCGGAGCAGACGGCGTCATCGGGCACCCCCTGGCCGATTTCTCAGCCGTCCCCAGTGGTGACTACACGGTCCAGGCCTTCCTGAATGTCTTCACGACCCTCCACCGCTCGGACGGCCACGTGGTGGAGATGCATCTCAATTCGGGCGCCGGTCAGAGCCCCTGGGAAGCACCGGGCAATGCCATGAGCGAGCCCCAACAGGTGCGCATCGATCCAAGCGGCGGAACTATCCGTCTGGCCATCACGCAGGTGATCCCTCCCACGGACCCGGTTCCCGAGGGCGGCTCGCTGCAACAGGGGAACCCCCCGGACCGGGGCGAGCTGGTCCGCTTCGTCAAGATCCGCAGCGATGCCCTGTCCACCTTCTGGGGCCAGGACATGTACATCGGCGCCAACGTGCTGCTGCCCACGGACTACGCGAGGAACTCGAACCGGCGCTATCCGGTGCTCTACCTCACGGGGCATTTCCCGGGGCAGGGCGCACCATTCGGCTACTCCGACGGGCCAGAAGAAGAGCGGACGCGCTACGCCGGGTTCTCCGAGTACTGGCGTTCCCCTGCCAGCCCCAAGATGATCCTCGTGTCCGTGCGGGATGCGAACCCCTACTACGACACGGGGCACTCGGTCAACACCGCCAATGTGGGTCCCTACGGCGACGCCTTCACCCAGGAATTGATCCCCCACCTGGAACAAGAGTTTCGGATCATTGCTGAGCCGTGGGCCCGCGTCCTGGCCGGCGGGTCCACCGGCGGATGGGAGGCTCTGGCGATACAGATTCTCAACCCCGACTTCTTCGGGGGAACCTGGGGGTGGTGCCCGGACCCGGTGGATTTCCATTGGTACCAGATAGTGAACGTCTACGAGGATGACAACGCCTACGAGACGGGTACCGAATGGGTGAAGGTGGAACGCCCCAACAACCGTCGGCCTGATGGAACTATCGTGTCCACCATCCGACAGGAGATGTCTTACGAGCGTGCGGTGGGGCCCAACGGCAGGTCCGGCGGCCAGTGGGCTATCTGGGAGGCCCTGTTCAGCCCAGTGGGTCGCGACGGCTACGCGGCCCCAATCTGGGACCGGGTGACCGGTGAGATCGACCATGAGGTGGCCGAGTACTGGCGGGAGCATTGGGACCTAACCCACCACCTGGTGAACAACTGGAGCACGGTGGGGGCAAGTCTTGCCGGGAAGCTCCACATCGCCGTGGGAGACATGGATTCCTACTACCTGAACAACGCCGTGGAGCTGTTGGAGCAGGCGTTGGCAGAACTCACCAACCCGCCGCCGCGGGCGAGCTTCGAGTACGGTCGCAAGAAACCTCACTGCTGGACCGGCTACAGCCCCTGGCGACAGGGGGAGGATCTCACCGGGGCGGAGTTCGTTCGGGTCGTGGACGGATACCTGAAGGGCCGGGGAGGCAATTGGTAATCATGATTATTTCTTTGCGCAGGTTTGAGTGGGCTTGCCGGGCCGGTGTCTCCGGCGCCGCGATTGTGTCACTGTCTCTCGGAGTTGGTGGGTGCGCCGGCCGCTCGGATCCCGACGCCTTCGTCGCGTCGGATTCGACCCGTGCCATGGAGGAGCTCCGCTTCCTCTCCTCCGACTCACTGGAAGGTCGCAGGACGGGAGAACCCGGCAATGCGATGGCCCGTGATTTCATTGTGGCAGCTTTCCGGGACGCCGGCCTCCAGGCCCCGGAGGGAGGCTTCGTGCAGCCCTTCGAGTTCACACCCCGGCGAGACACCACCCGGGTCATCCAGGGAGCCAATGTCGTGGGCTACGCGCCCGGGACGGACCCCGCGGCCGGGGCCATGGTTCTCACCGCCCACTTCGACCATGTAGGCGTCAGGGACGGTGAGGTCTACAACGGGGCCGACGACAATGCGTCGGGGACCGTGGCTCTCATGTCCATCGCCCGGTACGTGGTGAAGAGCCCGCTGCGGCATTCAGTGGTCTTCGCCGCATTAGACGGGGAGGAGATGGGCCTCCAGGGAGCCAGGGCATTTGTGGCTGCTGGGTGGCCGGGCAACATAGTGGTGAATGTGAACATGGACATGGTGGCCCGCAGCGATTCCCTGCTCTTCGCGTCGGGCACCTATCACTACCCCCAGCTCCGTCCCTTCCTGCAGTCAATCGAGCGCCGGGGCCCGGTGGTCCTGCGCTTCGGGCACGATCAGCCGGAGGTAGAGGGAGTCGAGGGAGAGGACGATTGGACCAACTCCTCGGACCAGGGCGCATTCCACGCCGTGGGGATTCCCTTCGTCTATTTCGGGGTGGAAGATCACGAGGACTACCATCGTCCAACCGACGATTTCGAGCGTATCGACCCGGCTTTCTTCATCAACGCAATCCGCACGGTCTTGGCGGGGGTGCTCGCCTTCGATGAAGGGCTTGGTGGCGTTCCATCTGTGGCTGGCACCGAATCCGGGGAAGTCGCGCGGCAACAGGCTAGAGCCGAAGACGTGGCCACGATCGACGGCATCATCAAAGCGTACTACGACGTCGTCTCGGGGCCGGCAGGAGAGTCGGCCGATATGGAGCGCGATCGCACACTGCATCATCCCGCAGCGTGGGTGGCCATCGCCAATGTGGACAGCGCGGGCAAACCGGTCGTAAACGTCATGACGCTGGACGGGTACTACGGTGACAACGCGCCCCGTGCAGAGGGTTTCTGGGAATGGGAAACCGATCGGGTCACCCAGCGATCCGGCAACATGGTCCATGTATGGAGCAGTTACGCCACCGCCCGCGAACAGGGCGGTGAGCCGTACGCCCGCGGCGTGAACAGCATCACGCTGTTCTACGACGGCGAGCGGTGGTGGGTCATGGGTTGGATGTTCGACGGGTCGGCTGGGTAGCCCGGGCCGCAGATCACACAGCTGCCAGCTGATTGGCGCTGACAGATTGTGACCTAGCGCTCGCGGCTAGGTACGCCGGTTCCGCCGCTGAAGGCGGGTGTGCGTTAGCGAACGCGACGTACGGCAGCGAGGCGAAGGAGGAGCGTCACCACCCCAGCACATAGTCGCTCTTCGCCGGGCTCACTCCTCCGAACATGACACCGGTGCTCGGATCAATCATCACCATCTTCACGGCACCCGCGCCGGACGCAGCCATGCTATACGGCTGTTGCAGTGTCACGATTTCGACTCGATGCCCCCGGCGGGCCAACTCGTCACCCACCAGTCCCTCGAGTATCGCGGGCATCGTGAGCATCCCCCGCACCCTACCGGGGTACATGGACGCGGCAAACGCACTGCTGGTCACCGTGGGCGCCTCTACCGCTTGCTGCACGTTCATACCGAAGTGCACCACAGCAAGGAATGCTTGGAGCATGGCCTGCGGTTGATTGTCGCCGCCAGGTGTGTTCCACGCCAGGTAGGGCTTACCGTCCTTCATGGCCAAGGCTGGATTGATCGTGTGTCGCGTGCGCTTGCCGGGCATGAGTTCGTTCACGTCGCCTTCGTCCAACGAGTAGTAGGGCATGCGGTTGTTCAGTACGAAACCCGTTCCGGGGACGAACATGCCGCTGCCGAAGGTGGAGTTGACACTGTGCGTCACCGAGACGAGGTTGCCGAACTGGTCCGCAATCGAGAACGATGACGTCTCACCACCGTCGTTGCGCATGACGTCGGGTCGCCTGAGCTCCTGTGGCTCGGTCTGGTACTGTGCCGTTGTCCCGGGCGCGAGGGCGTTGCCCGCCAGCGGATCACCCGGAGGTGCCACGGTCATAGCGTGGTCCATGCGGATCAGCGTCCGTCGTTGCGCTGCGTAGTCCTTGGAAAGCAAGCCATCCACGGGGACAGTAACAAATCGCGGATCGGCCACGTAACGGTTGCGGTCGGCGAAGGCGAGCTTCAACGACTCCGTGACCACGTGCACGTAATCAGCCGCGTTGTGCCCCATCGCCCTGAGATCAAACCCCTCGAGAATGTTGAGCGCCATGAGCATGACGATGCCCTGCGAGTTGGGCGCGCTCTGGTAGACTTCGAGGCCTGCGTACGTCGTCGAGATGGGGGACGCTTCCTCTGGCTCGTACCCCGCCAGATCCTCGTAGCGCAGTCGGCCACCCTCGCGTTCATAGACGCTTGCGATGCGACGCGCCAGCTCACCCCGGTAGAACACGTCCGCGCCGCCCGCAGCAATCGCCTCGAAAGTACGTGACAGGTCTGTCTGCACGAACACGTCGCCCGCACCGAGCGGTTGCCCGTCTGGCATCAGCACGGCGAGCGAACTGGGAAACGGCGAGATCTTGTCCACTGCCCGCTGGTGATAGCCCGCCGCCCAATAGTCCACCGGATGCCCGTCCCGCGCTGCGCGGATCGCCGGTGCCAGCACCTCGGCGTACTGCATCGTCCCGTATTGACGCAGTGCAACATCGAACCCGCCCACAGCACCTGGAACGTCGGTCGCCAAGGGTCCTGCATCGGGAATCTCCCCCAACTCAGCGTAGAACTCACGCGTCGCCAGTGCGGGTGCCGGCCCTGTACCGTTGATGAACACAACCCGGTTCTCGGCGGCAACGTAGGCCAGGATAAACGCGTCGCCTCCCATGCCCGCCTGGTGCTGCTCGACGACCGTGGTCATGTAGAACACGGCTGCTGCCGCATCGAACGCGTTGCCGCCCGCACGCAGGATCTCCATGCCAGCGATTGTCTCTAGCGGGTGCTCCGCGGCCACCATGCCGAACCTGCCCATGACGACCGGTCGCCAAAACGGTTGCTCTGCCGGTTGTTGTGCTAGCAGGCCAGTTGTGTTGAGGCCAACGGCAGCTAGCATCGCGGTCGCGAGCCTGAGGCAGAGGAAGCATCGCATGGGTCGGTTGTCCTGGCAGAGGATGGGTTGATTCTCGTCTGTGGAACCGAGAACGGCAAGGGAACGCCAGGACAATCACGCCCGGCGTCAATCGCTTCTTGGAAGTAGCCCTCCATGTGCTCCCACCGCGTCGCCCACGCACACGACCCAGGCGAGCAACGCGCGGCTTGGCGCAGGCCTTGACCCTACGACCTGGCCACCTCCAATACCAGAGATCATACTTGAGATAGGAGAAGCAAAGCTGCCATCCCGAACGCACCGGTGCCCGAGATGGCGCTGCAAGCATTTTCGCGTGGCACGGCCTGTGAGACCAAGGGAAGCAACAAATGGTCAATATCGAACCCGGCGTCAACGCCGGAAACAGCGAACCCTCAGAAACAGTTGCACAGCCGCCAACCGCTAGTGGCGAGCAGCAGAGCGGTAAGCGGGCGAAAAACGGAAAGGAGCAGCTCGGTGAGAGACATCCGGCACAGTCCGTCTGCCATGATACGGCAGCGCTACACGGCTACCGCCACGTGGGTAGTGCTGTTCGCAGTCTCGTTCGGGTTCCCATCCTCGGGACTCGGCGCTGCGCTGCAAGATGCCGGTGCCCAAGTTCCGCTAGAAGTCTTCGAAGCGACCATCCCGCAGCTACAGGAAGCGATGGCGACGGGTCGCGTCACCGCCGCAGAACTGGTGGACGCCTACCTGGCCCGGATCGCGGCGTACGACCAAGCAGGCCCCAATCTCAACAGCATCATCCGTCTCAATCCCAACGCACGGCTGGAAGCTGAGGCGTTGGACCGAGAGCGCGCCGGGCGTGGCCCGCGGGGGCCCCTTCACGGCATCCCGATCATCCTCAAGGACAACTACGACACTGCTGACCTACCGACGACAGCGGGATCGATCGCCCTGGCAGGCCTGGTGCCTCCCGACGACGCCTTCCAGGTCAAGCAGCTCAGAGACGCCGGCGCGGTCATCCTGGGCAAGTCCAACCTGCACGAGTTGGCGATGGGGATAACCACAATCAGCTCGCTAGGCGGACAAACGCGTAACCCGTACGATCTGTCGCGTAACCCCGGCGGTTCCAGCGGCGGCACCGGTGCGGCGATCGCGGCGAGCTTCGCGGCGATCGGTTGGGGCAGCGATACCTGTGGCTCCATCCGCATTCCCGCGTCGCAGAACAACCTGTTTGGCCTGCGCCCGACCAAAGGACTCTCCAGCATCGACGGGATCATCCCGCTGTGTCACACCCAAGACGTCGGCGGCCCGTTGGCGCGCACGATCACCGATCTAGCGATCGGGCTCGACGCTACGATCGGGCCCGATCCGGCGGACCCGGCAACACGAGCACTCGACGGCGTTTCCCTGCCCCGCTTCGTGGATGCGCTGGACTTGGCGGCACTCACCGGTGCTCGACTCGGGGTGCTGACGCTGCTGTTCGGCGATGCACAGGAGGACGAGGAGTCGGGTGAGGTGGTTCGTGCGGCACTCGATCAAATGCTACAGCTGCGTGCGGAGATCGTCGATATCGAGATCCCGGGACTGGACACCTTGCTGCGCGGATCGAGCGTCATTGCATACGAGTTCAAGTTCGACCTGATTGACTACCTGGCTGCAACACCGGGCGCGCCCGTTCGGTCGTTGCAGGACATACTGGACCAAGGTCTGTACCACGAAGCGCTCGAAGACAGGTTTCGTCGCCGCAATCAAGTCGAGCAGCGGGATAGCGAAGAATACCACGCGGCTCTGGCCAAGCGGGCTGCCGTCCGAAGCGCAGTCATCGCCGCGCTCGAAGCCGAGCAACTGGACGCCTTGGTGTATCCCTCGATCCGGCGCAAGGCAGCGCGCGTAGGCGACCCGCAACTGGGGTCGAACTGCCAGTTGAGCGCGTCCTCCGGCCTTCCGGCCCTGAGCGTGCCGGCGGGGTTCACCTCGGACGGCGTGCCGGTGGGAGTAGAGCTGCTGGGCTTGCCGTTCGAAGACGCACATCTGTTAGCCTTGGGTTATTCCTTCGAACAGTCATACCACCCGCGACAGCCGCCTGCCAACACCCCTCCCCTCGTGGCGGGCCG
>Ga0209536_100007580_pt1 | contig 16445 bp, 13 predicted proteins | sample DeeMarSeWOR28_12_FD_187461 | JGI IMG/M metagenome (GOLD analysis project Ga0209536, IMG submission 187461) | Marine sediment microbial communities from White Oak River estuary, North Carolina - WOR-2-8_12 (SPAdes) (version 2) | ecosystem: Environmental > Aquatic > Marine > Intertidal zone >... | reverse complement strand
ATCGTTAATATTAATTATTTTATATATTAGTTAAATATTAAGTAGAACTCTTCGAGTTGCTGATCCTAAGACAATTGTTATGGACAGCAACCGGTAAGCTTGAAAAGGCTTCGAGGGTACAAAGGAAACTATTGCACCTCCCTTGTTGGGAAAGTTGAGTAATATGTTTTTTAATGGTAAACTTACAGATTGTTGAAAATGGACATAATACAAAATCTAGAGATTGCTATCTCTCTGCTTAGAGATACGATCTTTTTTTATTATCGACTTGTTAACACTCCAAAATTTTTTAAATAGGAGGTACATATTTTGTGGAAGTAAGCCGAAGAAATTTTCTAAAAGCATCTGGTGCTGGACTAGGTGGCCTTCTCCTCTTTGGGGCATTAAGTGATGATGTCCTTATGGCAAGAAGTCTCAAGAAAATACCCCTAAAGAAACAAATCGGTGAAAAACTGACCATTTGCCCGTACGATGCTTCTGGTTGTGGTTTTATCATCGCCAGCGAAAATGGAAAAGTAGTCAATCTCGAAGGTGACCCCGATCACCCCATTAATCGTGGTGGTGGTTGTTCCAAAGGAGCATCAATGCGACAGCTATCAGCAGATAATCCATGGCGATTAAATAAAGTTCTTTACCGCAGACCAGGTGGTATCGAATGGGAGGAAAAAACCTGGGATTGGGCAATAGACCAAGTCGCTCGAAGAATCAAGTCCACGAGAGATGCAAATTTCATAGAAACTGATAATTTGGGGCGCATAGTTAATCGCAATGAAGCTATCGCAAATCTCGGTGGTTCGGCACTTGATAATGAGGAATGCTATTTGCTTGCAAAATTGAATAGGGCTCTCGGTGTTGTATACATAGAACATCACGCACGAATATGACATTCACCAACAGTCGCCAGTTTGGCGGAAACTTTTGGTCGAGGGGCTATGACAAATCACTGGAATGATATAGCTAACAGTGATGTTATCTTAGCTATTGGTTCTAATCCAGCTGAAAACCATCCAGCTTCCTTTGGACATATTACCGATGCTAAATCTAAAGGAGCGAAACTCATAAGTGTCGACCCTAGATTTACTCGAACTTCAGCGAAGGCTGATATTTATGCACCAATGAGATCTGGTACAGATATTGCCTTTATAGGCGGTATGATCAAATACGTCCTTGATGATATTGAGAGAAATCCGAGAAATTACAATTTGACTTACATAACTGAGTATACGAACGCTGCTTATCTACTCAATCCAGAATTTAGGGGTCCTGCGGAGCTCGAAGGTCTTTTCTCTGGATATGCTGGAGGTGTAAATGAAACGGATGGTACAAAGAGGAATTATGATAAATCCAGTTGGCAGTATCAAGTAGACGAAAATGGTATACCCAAAAAGGATAAAACCCTTTCGGATCCTAATTGTGCATTCCAACTCGTTAAAAAGCACTTTGCTCGATATACACCCCAAAAAGTAAATGAAATCTGCGGTACACCTGTAGACGTTTTTAACAAGATTTGTCAGACATACTCTGCTTCTGGTCAGGTAGGTAAGGCTGGTACTATTCTTTATGCCATGGGGACTACGCAGCATACATATGGAGCCCAAAATATTCGTTCTTACTGTATATTACAACTACTCTTAGCCAATATCGGTATTGCTGGAGGCGGTATCAATGCCTTAAGGGGTGAATCAAATGTGCAGGGTTCAACAGACCACTGCTTATTGTTCCATATACTCCCTGGATACTTAGGTGTATTTCAAGATAGAGATACGTCTCTTGACAAATATCTTGAAAGAGTCACGCCCAAGAGTAATGACCCTAATAGCGCAAACTGGTGGCAAAATTATCCTAAATATATAGTAAGTCTACTTAAGGCATGGTATGGAGATGCTTCTACAGCCGATAATGAGTTTGGGTTTAATTATTTACCCAAAATCGAGGCTACTAAAAACTATTCTCACATATCTCTCTTTGAAGCCATGTATGCTGGAGACATTAAAGGGTTTATGGTCTGGGGCCAAAATCCTGCGGTTGGAGGTCCGAATGCTAACCTTGAGCGAGCTGCTTTAGAAAAACTTGACTGGATGCTAGTCACCGATATTTGGCATACTGAGACTTCCGACTTCTGGAAGCGACCTGGGGTTGATCCAAAAACCATAAACACAGAGGTCTTTTTACTACCAGCCCTGAATTCTTTTGAAAAAGAGGGAAGTGTTACCAACAGTGGACGCTGGATGCAGTGGCGTTATAAATGTGCTGATGGTCCACCAGATGCTGTTGATGATTTACAAATGTTAAACCTCATAATGTTAAAGCTTCAGGAACTGTATTCTGCTGAAGATGGTCCTAACGCGGAGGCAATAACTAAGCTTACCTGGGATTACGGTGATCATGCTGATGTACATAAAGTAGCAAAGGAAATCAATGGCTATGATCTTACAACAGGTAAGTTGATGGATAGTTTTGGAGGACTTAAGGCAGATGGCACAACAACTGCCGGTAATTGGCTTTATACCAACAGCTATGTTGAACCGGAAAAAGAACCCGATGCCCCAATACCCGGCAATCGGGCCAGTCGTCGCAGTCTCGACGATGGACCATATAATATCGGTCTCTATCCTAAATGGGCTTGGTGCTGGCCAGTTAATAGGAGAATAATTTACAACAGAGCTTCAGTTGATCTCAATGGAGAACCGTGGGATGAAGAGCAGCCAGTAATTTGGTGGAGGGAAGACAAGTGGACTGGTGATGTTCCGGATGGTGGTTGGCCTCCAATAAATATTGATCCAGAGGCAACCAAATGGCCTTTCATCATGAAAGCTGAAGGGCATGCTCGCTTATTTGGTCCTGGTATGGCTGATGGACCTTTGCCGGAGCATTATGAACCATGGGAATCACCCATTGATAATCCAATGTCTATACAACAGAACAATCCGGCTTTCAAGATCTGGGCTGGACCCATGGATTATAAAGGCAATTCATCAGAATTCCCCTATGTCTGCAGTACTTATCGAGTCTGTGAGCACTGGCAAGGTGGTCAGATGACGAGGAACACACCTTGGTTAATAGAAGCCATGCCAGAAGCTTTTGTAGAGATGAGCGAAGAATTAGCTGAAGAAAAGGATATCAAGGCTGGAGACAAAGTAATAGTGGAATCAGCTCGGGGAATGGTTGAGGTTAAGGCTGTAGTTACCAAGCGCTTTAAACCGTTCCAGATGAATGGGCGTGTAGTACACCAAGTTGGTTTACCCTGGCATTGGGGTTATACGGGTTTGTCAACAGGGGACAGTGCTAACGTACTTACTCCCCATGTTGGTGATGCAAATACAATGATACCTGAATATAAAGCCTTTTTGGTTAATGTAAGAAAGGTAACTTAACGGAGGTAAAAATGGCAGAAAAAGCAATTTTATATGATCCTACAAGATGTACAGCTTGCCGTGGATGCCAAGTAGCCTGCAAACAATGGAATGAAATTGATGAATTTATCCCTACAGTGGAAAATGGAGTTAAAGCTGAAAATAGAGGGAGTTATGAGAATCCCCCCGACCTCTCCCCACAAACATGGGTAAGAATGAGCTTTATAGAAGCTGAGAGGAATGGTAAGTTATCGTGGCTTTTTGTTCGCCGAGCTTGTATGCACTGTACAGATGCTAGCTGTGCCATTGTATGCCCAACCGGAGCTATATTCAAAACAGATGAAGGTTTTGTCCATATTGATCAAGATTGGTGCATAGGTTGTGGAAATTGTGTTCAAGCTTGCCCGTTCAACGTACCTCATAAAGACGAGCATACTGGCACCGCTAAAAAGTGTTCGGCATGCACTTCTGTCGGACTAAATCGGCAAGCTGCAGGTGAAGATACAGCCTGTGTAAAAACCTGCCCACCAAATGCGTTAATGTTTGACGACCGAAATAAACTAATAACAGAAGGTAATAAACGAGTTGCCGACTTAATAGCCAAAGGGTACAGCAACGCTTACCTCTACGGCGAAAGCGAGCTGGGCGGTTTGCATGTTCTATACGTCCTAGACGATTCACCGGAGGTCTATGAACTACCCAAATCGCCACAGGTAGCTTCGAAGGATGTTATCGGTAAATGGTTAACCGGTATTGCCACCGCCGGAGTTATAACTGCTTTGCCTCTGTGGCTTGTTTTCAAACGTAAGCAACAGCTTGAGGCTAAAGAAACAAAGGCACAAGGAGGTGCATAATGAGTCTTGGTGAAATGAGTTGGAATATACCTCTGTGGTTTGATATTTGGTTGGCGGGTATGGCTGGTGGCGCCTATTTGGTTGCCTTTTTGGCTGATCGCTACAGCGGCGGTGCCAATAAAAACCTGTTCCGGCTAGCGGTTTATACAGGTGTTCCACTGGCCATAATAGGAGTACTATTGCTTGTAATCGACTTAGGCACGCCAATCTGGTTCTGGCACCTGTTTGCTAATTTCCTGCCGGTAGCTGTAATGTCGATGGGTACTTGGATTCTGGTAGCCTTCCTAATAATCGCCTTCATCATGATGGTCCTATGGGTAATTGAGGGTGATGCAACCAGAAACGCTGGCGCCTACTCGGGCAATATGTCCGGTATGGCAAAAAAAGCTGCTGGTTATTTAGGCTGGCTAAATCTTATTTTCGCCGTACTTCTTATAACCTACCCCGGTGTGCTTCTTGCCAGCACTAGCCAACCGATATGGTCGAATACTTATTTGGTACCTGCGCTCTTTGTTGCTTCTGCGGCCGCTACCGGTGTGGCTCTACTCATCCTCATGGCCATGCTGATGAATGTAGCAAATAGGAGCGGTTCATCAGCGGTAGCCTCAACCGTAAAATGGCTCTTTGGTTCTACTGATTGGCAGACTACACAAGGGACTATAGCCCAGTTTTCCAGAGCACTTCTGGGAATAATCGTAGTTGAGGCAATACTGCTTATTGGATATATTATCTGGCTCAGCGCTAGTGGTACTTCAGGAAGCGATGCTCTGAGTCTACTGACGGCAGGAACGCTGGCAGTACCGTTCTGGATAGTTATAGTTGGTATAGGTTTAATAATCCCGCTGATGTTATTGCTTATGAACCGCGAAAAGGCAACACTGATTATAATGACTTCAGCTTCTTGTGTACTATTGGGTGGCCTTGCCCTTCGGGCAGTAATGATAGTCGGCGGCCAGTTATAGGCAAGAATCAAGTTGAGACTAGGTGACAGAAATAACAAGTAGACAAACTCTAAATAAATTGGAGGAGTGGGTGAGACAAGAAGCTCACTCCTCCAATTTGCACAATTTTTATAGAAGCCTACTACGCATTCAAGCTGAGGTTGAAGAACGTATAACCATAGCCAAACCAGAGTTGAATGAAAAGACTGCCCTCAAACGCTTAGCAAAACACAAACCATTGCTGGGATTTGAGGATATCATCGCCAACTCGTCTACGATTACAGATACCTTCAACATGATTGCAGCCGTTTTTGCCGATTACGAAGACTTGTTTGGTAGGGTTCCGGAAGTGCTACTTGAAGAAAAGCGGCAAAAAAAACTTACCAAGCAAATAGTTAGAAGTTGGTTTGAAGGTAAAATCGTAAAGGTCGTTATTGCTGACACGGAAATTAATCCGTATCTACTTGACTCATTGATTCATCAGACCCTAAGGCCCTTCCTTATTAGATACTCGAGGGCCTTGATAAACCTGGTGAATCGTGAAGTCTGGCGCAGAGGTTTCTGCTTTATCTGTGGTGGTAAGTCCGACATCGGTTATCTAGAAAAGGAAGTCGGTGCAAGGTGGCTTATGTGTTGCCGCTGCGATACTGAATGGCACTTCCAGAGGCTACAGTGCCCTTACTGTGGAAACCAGGACTCCAATTCGCTGTCGTGTTTTAGTGACGACGAGGGTTGCTATCGTCTATATGTATGCGACAGATGCCATACATATCTAAAGGTAATCGACCTGAGAAATGCTAAAACAGAGGTTTTTTTACCGCTGGAACGCCTACTAACATTAGACATGGATCGCCAAGGGCAGGAAAAGGGTTACCTTCCCGGTTATGTTCAGATTGAAAATATTAATAAAATATAGCACAAATAACTTATTGCCGGATCCCACCTACCTGTCTTCCCTCAAGTGATATCCAAAGAGATTTAAAAATTCATTCTTCCTTTTTGTAATAATCGGTTTTGTACGAATATCTATTCTAAATACAATGTCAACAAATATAATAATAAGGAATAATAACAATCTTGAATACCCCCAGAAGCCTCTCCCTACGCATGATTTATATTACCAGTGAGTGTTAAAAATCTAAAAGTATGAGTCGAACGTGTAAGAGGACTTGATCCAATACATAAGGAAGCTCAGATTGAAATCTCTTTGGTTTAACAATTCAGATTGGGCACCAAATTACATTCCCCGGTCCTTCAGGTGACATTGATGAGGGCCCTAGTGTCATCTTAAAACGTCTAAAGGGCATCTGTATCATTCTTTAAGATGTTATTTGATGCTCTTTAGCAAATCTCTGTGACTACCGAAGGTGCGCTTTCCTTGAACTTTTGATATAAGGATGTTGTAAGAGTGAGGATAAAAGGTTATCAAACACTAATTTTCGAAGATATCTTAGTAAGAGTGAAACCAGAATTTCGATTAAGTATGCTAATCGACATGGGCGAAGCAAACAGAACAAACGTCGCTACGCTATGGTAGGGTAAATAGCCAACATTCAGATCGTAGATAATCGGTTATTTTGAATATTGATCCTCTCATTTGATCAAGCCTTCAGCTTCAATCCTTGGTAAGCTTTTTGGAAGTAAATCCCTAATTTGTTTGCAACTTCCTCCATTTCTAACACCAACTTTGCTATAATACTTCTACAATAATTAAGGAAAAGCAAATGAAGTTAAAAGCACTAATATTAAACTGTACCTTAAAAAAATCCCCTAGAATATCGAATACACAAGCCTTGATTGACAAAGCTATCGTGCTCTTAAAGGAGCATGATGTCGACGCCGAAATAGTACGCGTGGTTGATCATTACATTCCTTTCGGGATTTCTTCAAAAGAAGATGAGAAAGATGAATGGCCAGTAATCCTGAATAAGATAAAGGCTAGTGACATATTTATCATCGGTTCGCCAATATGGTTCGGTGTTCGTTCATCAGTCGCCCAGCTGGTACTGGAACGTCTTGATGGTACTTACGACGAAGCCGATCCAAAGACTGGACAGTTTCCACTATATGGCAAAGTTGGCGGCGTAATTATTACAGGCAATGAGGATGGAGCGCATAACGTCGCCGCTAATACGCTCTTTAATCTATCTCACCTCGGGTGTACCATTCCACCAAATGTAGACACCTATTGGTTAGGTTCGGCTGGTCCTGGGCCAAGTTATATAGAAGCTGGTGGAAATAGACACCTCTACACCAATAAAACAGTAAGATTTATGGTGGACAACCTCGTCTTTTTCGCCAAAATACTGAAGGAGAATCCGATTCCTATTAATCTTAATAAACTAATTGAAAAAGCAGAGCAAGAGAGTAATTAAGCTTCACGGCAAATGGAAGGTCAAAAATGAGAAGATATGTATCCTTTCGATTATGTTTCATGATTCACTCTTAGCCTAGAAGAACGAAGGCCAGAGAAACGTATCAAATATAAATGTCTGGATAGAAAAAGCGGTAGCTCCAAGTAATGCTATCCAATAGGTTATTCCAGTGTATTTTGACCTCAGACTGAACAGAACAAGCAGTAATGCCAATGATGCAATACCAACAACAGCTAGTATTAGTCGAATAGCTATCCATATGCCGTCATTCGGACTAGAAATCATAACGAAAGTGAGCGGCATCCAAAAAGCCGAAGGAAACAGAATCAGGATATATATCGCATAAAATAGACTGAATCCAAACCTATTAGCAATCTTGACTTCGCCTGCATCAATCTTAAACAGTATGAAATATGTAAACCCCAGAAAGCCAATGGCTGCTAATATCATAAAAGGGATATTAACTATCTTGAATACCTCAGAAGCCCCTCCCCATAGATCATTTATATCACCAGCGTGTTTCAATAATCCGTAAAGATAGCTTCCAATAACTAATGCACCACCAATTAGTATCAAGCAAGTTACTTTTATTTTTTGCATGTTATATTTGATTACCGTCCGGTTTTTTTATTCTATTTACAGTCAATCTAACCTAGAAACTAAGACTTTTTAGGAAACCAGGGAATAAAAACGCTTGTTTTCTGTTTATAGGGTAAAAATGCAGGATTTTGACTCATAGCTTTTTCAAGCATGGGAATACCGGAAATCTTCAATATTAAAAAAGTGATAGTTATCGGTCCGACGACACCATACCATCCATATGGTAAGCCAAGCCCTAAGAGAAAGATACCCCACCACTGTACAACTTCACCGAAATAGTTAGGATGTCTTGTATATTTCCATAGACCCGAATCAAGAATTCCCCCTTTAGTGGCTGGATTCTTTAGGAATTTATCAAGTTGATAATCACCTACCATTTCAAAAAAGAAACCCACTATCCATATCGTTATTCCGACACCTTCAAGCCAACTGAAAGATCCCCTTCCATAGGTATTAATTATGTAAACTGGAGAGATTATTAACAATAACAAAAAACCCTGCAATAGAAAAACTTGTAGATAACTTCGTATGAAAAAATACTTACCCCATTGTTTTCTCCAAGCTTGATAACGGAAATCCTCACCCCTACCCCAATTTCGCACTAAAATACGGATACCCAATCTAATCCCCCAAACTGCAATCAAGGTAGTGACTAGAATTTGTCCTAAGGTATATTCTCCTGATATTAAAAATAAAGTTAGTGCAACGATTATAAAACCAGGTCCCCAAGCAATATCAGCAATACTATTGTCTTTTAAGACGATAGATAGTATAAACAATATTGTGTAATAAGCCAGAATCACTGATGCAGAAATCCATATTGTCTCAATCAGCGTCATCATGTAACTCCGTCTGATACCCCTTTTATTCTTTCCTTAAAGCAAGCAATAGTACACCAGGACCACCATGTACTCCTAATGCAGGTCCTAACTCGGATATTAATGTTTTTCTTTCTGGCAGTATCTTTTCGATTCGCCTTTTTAAATTATTTGCTCCTTCTTGGAACGCACTATGCGCAATCGCCAAATCGATTATTGGCATATTGTTTTTTACATACTCCACCAGTTTATCCATGCCTTTTGAATATGTTCTGGCTAAACCAGCTTGAATAACTTCACCATCACGAAAAGTAAGCATCGGTTTCACACCTATTACGCTCACAAGTGTTCCTTTTAGGTTGCTAATGCGCCCACCGCGTACCATATACTTAAGAGTGTCAAATATACCCAACATCTTTACCTGTGATATGGATCGTGAAATATCTTCCATAACAGACTGCATGTTAGCACCCGATTTAGCCATTTTGGCAGCCGCTATGGTGATTAATCCCAATCCAACCGAATTGAAATGAGAATCAACCACCTCTATCCGGCATTTTGAATCTACTAATTCTTTTGCTCGCAATGCTGAATTATAGACACCACTGAGTTTAGAGGAAATATGAATTGACACTATTCTATCAGTTGATTCGCTAAGTCGTTTATAAGCATCTAAAAAATCCCCCGGTGAGGGTTGGGCGGTGTTCGGGTGAATGGTTGAATTTATAAGTTTTGGATAAAAATCTTTTACTTTTAAGTCAATCCCGTCCCGGAATTCTTCCTTACCGAATCTAATATAGCAGGGCACAATGGTAATTCCAAGATCTTCAGCAATTTCAGCTGGGATATCCGAAGTACTGTCGGTAACAATCTTTACCATAAACTCCTCCGATTCTATTGGTTACTGACAAGGTAGATAAAAATCCCCGCAAAATATTGTTTATTCCATATAGTATTACACCAGAGATTGGGCTATCAGATAAGATATAAGCGATACTATGGCTGTTAATATAGTCCCCCAGACAATATCAGCAAAAACAACCTTAACAGGCCAATCCCTAATAGTAGCCATGTTACTCAGATCATAAGTTGAGTAGCTTACAAAACCTAGTAAAGCACCCATCAGCAATGCTTGGGATAAAGATGATTTATCAGAGGCTGGTAGCACCACTAAATATAAAACCCCGATTGTGTATACTAGATAGAATATTAATGCGGGAATCCACTTTACCTTTTCGGCCATTAGGTTTGAGAGTTGGTGTCGATAGAAGCTTTTTGCGATGAAACCTAACCAGATTAAATCGATCACTATAAAAACCAGAAAGGCACACAGATAGATTATGAATGCTTGTATGAATGTCATCATATCTAATCTAGCATAATTGACACCCCATTTCTAGATATTGAGTTACCAAAATACTAAAAAGGACATCAGAAGTGCAATTATCAATAAATATTGACAAAGATTTCGATCGGTGGCAAAATGCCGACAATTGGAATAAACAATTTAATATGAATAAATACATTCTAAAGTGGGAATTAACAGGTATTGTTTTTGTATTCCTCTTTGGTGCACTGCTACACTTTGTGTTCGAATGGTCTAATGAATCAAGGATTGTAGCAGCATTTGCATCAGTAAATGAAAGTGTATGGGAGCATTTCAAGCAGGGTTTCTGGCCAATGTGCCTTTATGCAGCACTTGAATTTGGGTTTATACGTAAGCATACGAATAATTTTCTTTCGGCGAAGGCAGTCGCTGTCTATGTCATACCGGCCGTAACAGCCTTGATCTTTTATGCATATACCGCAATAATTGGCAATGAAATACTGATAGTTGATATTTTGATTTTTGCAGTAGCGATAACGGTGGGTCAGTTAATCAGCTATAAGATAATGACTGTGGATACACTTCCTAAATATGCAAACTATGTTTCGCTAGTTTTTATCCTTGTGCTTGCAATCATATTGATCCTATCTACATTCTATCCGCCACATTTGCCCATATTCTTGGACGAAACTGGATTTTATGGCATACCACCACATTAAAAGAATGTTATAATATTCGAAATGCCCAGTTTAAAATCATTTTTTTCTAACATGGCAGCTCCTATGCCTTTATATAAAAAGCTCTTCCTAGTTGTTCGAAACAATTCAATCAAGTTTATCAAGCGACAGCACTGTTGTGGACATCCTGGTGAGCCCGGTTGCTGAGAATCACTAACTGAACACCCTGTGTAAGGGTGCAACCTACAAGCACGGTAAATATTACTGAGCAAAAAATCCAGTAGATAAAGGCATATATCAAATAGAGATATAAGAGTTAATATGGAAACGGTTGTCGGTAAATCAGTTAAATCAGAAAGGGCAAATAGAAAAGGAATGCTACAGTGGCAGAAAGCAATCTGTGGTATCTGCCCAGCTGGTTGCTGGGTCGAAGTGGCTCTGAAAAAGGGGAAACTGGTAGATATTCGAGAAGATGAAAGTCACACACTTGGAGCGATCTGCCATCGTGGTAAAAGGGCTTCGGAAATTATTTATTCGAAAGACCGTCTTAAATACCCCATGAAAAGGACAGGCCCCAAAGGCACCTATGAATTTCAGAGGATAAGTTGGAATGAAGCTTATGAAGCAATCGTGAAAAAGCTGAATGGGATAAAGAAAGAACATGGTGCTGAAGCGGTAGCCATATATACTGGACGTGGTGCCCAAGAACAATCCCTATGTGACATGTTCCAACCGAAAGGTGTCTCTGTCTCATCGGCTTCGAATATCCTTTTCCCTTTCGGCTCGCCCAATACGATGGGAGTGGGCGCTTTGTGCTATGTATCTCTGCACATGATTGCGCCCCATATCACCATGGGCAGGATGCAGACAGATATGTTTGCGGATATAGAAAATGCCGAAATGGTTGTAGTCTGGGGTACTAATCCGGCAACTGATTCTCCACCGGTGGATATGCTACGACTGGAAAATGCGGCTCGTCGAGGCGTTGATGTTGTTGTCATCGATCCTCGCCGTACCGAAACCGTAATTCGCACCAGTGCGCAGTGGATTGCCATCCGACCGGGAACAGATGGTGCCCTAGCTTTGAGTATCATTGAAACAATGATTAGCGATGATATTTACGACGAAGACTTTGCTGAAAACTGGTGTTATGGCTTTGAGGAACTTAAACAATACAGCCAACACTTCCGCCCCGAAATGGCTGAAAAGATTACCGGTATATCAGCTGAAACTATTCGGGATTTAGCACATCGTATTTGTAAAGCCAGTGGTGTTTCGTTATTGATGTATACTGGGCTGGAATATTCCAACTCCGGTGTTCAGACAGCCCGGGCTGTGCTAACTCTTTTTGCCCTAGCCAACCAACTTGATGTACCCGGTGGTGTCGGTCTGGCAATGCTCGGTAGTCAGTTCCCTATCAATCGCTCTTGCAACCAATCAAATCCGAATATAAACTTGGCAATAGGTTATGATAAATTTCCCATCTATAGCAACTACCGTGGTGAGTCGCACGCTATAGGTCTAGTTGATTCAGTGCTCAACAACGAACCGTATGCAATTAGAAGTTTGATTATACACGGTTCTTCCCTGCTGACATCCTGGCCACAGACATCCATATGGAAGCAGACACTTTCTAAGTTAGATTTTCTTGTCTGTATTGACCGCCAGCTTACGGCTGATTGCGCCTATGCCGACATCATACTACCAGCGACTTCCATGTTTGAGAATGAGTCCTACATGGTGTACGGTCCAATTTTCCGCTACCGGCAGAAGATAATAGAACCATTGGGAGAAGCACGAAACGATTATCTTATAATGGCAGAACTTGCTGAACGTCTTGGTTACGGATATCTGTTCCCACAAACAGAAGGTAATATGGTTCGTTTCGCACTCGAAGGCTCCGGTTATACCCTTGAGGATATCAAGGCAGCCGGCAGCTGGATCAAAATACCAACGCTGATGCTTGAATATAAAAAATGGCAGAAGGGAAAACTTAGAAGTGATGGAAAACCTGGATTTGAAACTCCTAGCGGCAAATTCGAGATATGGTCAACAATATTTGAAGAATATGGTTATGAGCCACTACCCAAATACATAGAACCTACGGAAAGCCCAATGGGCAATCCTAGATTGGCAGAGGAATTCCCGCTTGTGTTTAACTCCGGTGCTCGACCACAAACAGATTTTCGCTCTCAACACCACGGTATCAAAAGCCTGGTTGAGGAAAATCCCGAACCAATAGTAGAAATTAATATAGAGGATGCCCGCCACAGGAATATCCGGAATGGAGACCTGGTTGAAATACACACCCCCAGAGGTCATGTGCCATTCAGGACTAAGGTTACCGAGGATATTGTGAAGGGGGCGGTTGAGTGTATGATGGGAGGAGGTACACCAGTAGGTACGAAGGCATGGCAGGAGTGGAATGTAAATAAGCTGACTGATATAAAGAATTATGACATCATTTCTGGTTTCCCAGTTTATAAAGCCCTGCTGTGTGAGGCGGTAAAAATAAGAAAGGGTGATACTGGCTACAGAGGTATCGCTAAAAGAGAGGCAGCAGTTTGCCAGATAAATAAATATAATCCTCCTCGGAGAAAGACAAAAAGGCATATCTATCTTGACAACAACGCCACTACAAAAGTCGCTAAAGAGGTCAAGGAGGTTATCTTGCCCCACCTAGAAGAAATTTATGGTAATCCTTCCAGCATCCATAGTAGCGGCAGATCATCCCGTGATGCCATAGATAAAGCGCGTCAGCAATTAGCTAGACTCATCAATACACAACCAAGGAGAATTGTTTTTACCGGGGGTGGTTCGGAAGCTAACAATCTAGCCCTCAAGGGTGCAGCCTTTTCCCGACGCAGCAGAGGTAATCATATAATAACGACTACTGTTGAGCACCCGTCAATAATGCAATCATGTGGGTCTCTGGAAAAGCTTGGCTATAAAGTAACCTACCTCGATGTTGACGGGGATTGCTGGCTAAACCCACAAAAACTGCAGGCTGCCTTTACGGAAGATACTATCCTAGTCACTATTATGACAGCCAATAACGAGGTGGGTACCATTTTACCGATTAAAGAGTTGTGTAACATTGCTCACGAAAGAGGCATACTATTCCACACTGATGCTGTTCAAGCTATCTCCAAGATGGAGATAGATGTCCAAGAGTTGGATGTTGATATGCTCAGCATCGCTGGTCACAAGTTTCACGGACCTAAGGGGAGTGGCGCGTTATATATAAAGAAAGGTATTGATATTGATCCAATCATCAATGGCGGAGGCCAAGAGATGGGATTGCGAGCGGGAACAGAGAATGTTCCAGGAATTGTTGGACTAGGCAAAGCCTCCGAACTAGCGCTACATGCCATACACAATTCAGAAAATATTAAAAAATTACGGGATAAACTGGAAGATGATATCAAAGAGCTTATCCCTAACGCCAAACTAAATGGTCACCGGCAAAAGCGGCTACCTAATACGCTGAATCTGGTTCTACCGGGTCTGCGCGGTGAATCGCTCGTGATTGCTCTCGATCAACATGGTATCGCTCTTTCTTCGGCATCTGCCTGCAAATCTGGTTCTATAGAACCATCACACGTATTGACGGCTATGGGATTAAGTGATGAGGAAGCCCACTGTTCAGTGCGGTTTTCCTTGTCCCGCTACACCACCGAAAAGGATATAGAAAAAACGATATCAGCACTGAAACGAGTTTTAAAAGAAAAGGATATGGTTCAGCTGATGCCTTGCAAGTAGATAATATGAAATCGTCTAAGCTAAGTACATTACGCTAAACCAATTTTTTTTATCAGTCCAAACCTTCTCAAGTATAAAACCGGCAGTATTAGCCATACGCTTAAATTCTTCTATCCCATATTTATAGGAGCTTTCTGTCAAGATACTCTCACCTTTACTGAAAATGATAGCCAGATTATCTAGATGAACCACTTGCTCTCTCAGGCTTACAAGGTGCATTTCTACCCTACCCTCAATTTGATTATAGAAAGCGCAATGCTTGAAGTATTCAAGCTGAAAATCACCGTCAAGTTCACGGTTGATTCTCTCCAAGATATTCAGATTAAAAACACCTGTGACGCCCTGGCTATCGTTATAAGCTAGGTTTAACACATCAACATCTTTTTTAAGATCTACACCAATAAGCAACACGCCATTTGGGCCGTACAGCTTGCGAATGCGCTTCATAAAGTCAACAGCTGCATCTGGTTCAAAGTTACTTATTGATGACCCGGGGTAATATACAACTTTCTTATTACCTCCCTTGCTAGGAACCGGTAATGAAATATTGTCGTTGTAATCAGCACAAACCGGTAATATCTCCAGATCAGGATAATCCAAAGTAAGTTCAGTAGCTATGGTTGCCAGCTGTTTTCTGGATATATCCACCGGAATATAGGCGACCGGATCCTGCAGATGGCTGAGCAATATCCGCGTCTTTGTACAATTGCCACAACCATATTCAACAAGAACAACTTTTTTACCCAGTGCGCCAACGATTTCTTCTATATTGGCGTTCATTATGGATATCTCTGTTCGCGGGATGTAGTATTCATCCAGGGTACATATGGAGTTAAATAACTCAGAGCCTCGCGCATCATAGAAATACTTAGCGGGCAGCTCCTTCTGCTCTTTCTGTAGGCCGGCTAGTACATCATCAAAAAAGCGACTATCTTCACCTGGGATGTCGATTGAATTGAAATATATCTTATTTGCCATCGAGTTTCTTTTTAATTATAGTAACCATTATATAGTATATATCCGACTAGATACAGCCTTCATTGCCCGATTTATGCCCGTATGATATAGTTTTAACACAATGGCGGCCAGCATTGAACTCATCCCTGATGGTACGGTCACTTCGGCTAAGGGTTATTTAGCGGGTGCTACTTCTGCTGGTATAAATAGACATTCTAGACATAATTTGGACCTAGGCATTCTCTTTTCTGAGGTACCTTGCTCCACTGTCGGTGTTTTTACAACAAATAAAATAAAAGCAGCACCCGTAAGACTATCTCAGCAGAAGTTACCCAGTAATACCATCAAGGCGGTAGTCGTCAATAGCGGTTGCGCCAATGCCAGCACGGGTGAGGCAGGTGTAATGGATGCGATGACGATAACCGATGCGGTAGCACAAAAAACCAAAGCAAGAACACAGGATGTTCTTATTGCCAGTACTGGCATTATCGGTACGAGGCTACCCCTAGATTCCATCAAAGAAGCTCTGAGGAAGATAGAGCTTTCTAAAGACGGTGGGAAAATGCTAGCCAAAGCAATAATGACAACGGACACGACAACCAAAGAGATAGCAGTGAAACCGACGGGTAGTGAGTTTGTAGTAGGCGGTATTGCCAAGGGATCAGGCATGATTCACCCACAACTCGGCACCCTGCTCTGCTTTCTAACCACCGATGCCATGGCGGATACAGATTTCCTGTCAACTGCACTTCTAAAAGCAGTGGATATCTCCTTCAATATG
>Ga0209536_100007579_pt1 | contig 16445 bp, 21 predicted proteins | sample DeeMarSeWOR28_12_FD_187461 | JGI IMG/M metagenome (GOLD analysis project Ga0209536, IMG submission 187461) | Marine sediment microbial communities from White Oak River estuary, North Carolina - WOR-2-8_12 (SPAdes) (version 2) | ecosystem: Environmental > Aquatic > Marine > Intertidal zone >... | reverse complement strand
AGTAGGACTGGTTGGATCTGGTGTAACAGAAGGGTCTGGAGTTGGTGTGACAAGAGGCGTCGGAGTTACAGTAGGCGTAGGGGTGGGAGTTGGGATAGTAGGTGGTGGAGGAATAGTAATAAAAGGGGGGATGGATGGGGCAAGGGAATTTGGTGCATCTAGGTATGGAATAAAGTTTAATGTGCCCAAGTTAATAGGGTCATTCTTGTGGTCCCAAATCGTTTGGTTAATCGCTGAGGCGTCGGTTGTTCCCCACCAGTTATTAACTGCTGTTATGTTGTCTAGTTCTGTTAAGTGAACATTTTGAGCATTACCGTAAATGTTGTTTCGAGTAATGTCTGCCGATGGAAGCGGTCCCCAGATTCCAGCTACCCCGTTATGGGCAATTGTGTTGTAACTGATGATCCCAGTTACGCTGATTCCAACATTGTTGTTGGCGAGGCGCGTGCGCTTGGGGCGCCAACTGCGTAAATGCCTGTATAGCATCCTGTAATATTGTTGTAAGTAATGTAACCGGTCCCTTCGGTGTAGATTCCATAGTTTTGCCCTGTACCTACAATTAGGTTATGTGAAATGACTGGGGCGGAACCTGAATTGATGCGTATGCAATCAGCAGCGGAATCGAAGTTAAGAACATTGCCTGTTATCGAAGGAGAACCACCGCTAATCGCAATAAGTGTGCTAGGTGTGCTGGTGAAATAATTGTTGCTTATTAACAGAGAACCCTTCTCCACAGCTATAGCCACCGAGGTAAAATATGCGTTGTCAACAATGCACCCCGAACTTGTTGATGAAAAAACAATTCGCGAGGTAGAATAACCGCCCGAAAAGACTGTTTTGTTATCGCTGGTGCTTTGTGCGTTTAAGATACCATCTACCCGTATCTCATATGGACCAAAATTTACGGTAACCCCTGCCTGAATCGTCAAAGTTACTCCATTGTTAATTGTCACGTCTCCAGTAAGTGTATAAGGGCCGCCATCTCTTGTCCAAGTTGTGTCCGCATCAATTGTCCCGTTGATTGAAGTAGCAGCTTGTGAATCTTCAAGAAGCAGTAGCGCACCACACGTAATGGTTATAATTAGAATTGCAGACGTGAACTTCCGCAAAGTTAACACCGTCTTACAGGTGCTTTTTTCTGAAATTTAAGCTTATTCCCAAAATAATGAACATTATCAGTAAATCGATTTGTTTTAAAGGGGTTTTGGAAAATAAGCGCTAAATGAACAAGAAAAATAACGGAGTTTTTACCATCGCATAGTTTTTCCCGACTTACCTTTTTATAACTTGTATAGTTTTAACCGTCTAAGTCTTCAGTTCTTCAACGGGAAAGTAGGGTCTCAATATAGAATAGGAAGCCAAATGTTATAGGTAAGAAAAGCAATTCATTGAAATAATACAGTTGGTGGGTACTAGACTTTACAGGTGAGGAAATGGACGCCTCAGCAGGGGACAAAGAGACAGGTCAGGAGTCTCACGCGGGCAGAACAAGGGTAATTGTCATTGGTATAGTTTTAGCTATTATTGGGTCTCTGATAGCCAGTGCCTACGCGAAAGAAACAATAGTAAATTATGCAGGTTTCATTATGATACTCGTTGGGATAGCTGCTTTTGTTGTAGGTGTAGTTGCAACGGGTACATCACACTTGAGAACTTGCTTATGCCGAGAAACGCCTGCAAAAATTGGCGTTAAGACGCTGAAGATTCTGTGTCTTAGTATTTGGTTATTAGGCATCGGTATAGTTCTAGCTGTTATAGGCTCCATACTGGGCAGTGCCTATGCGGCAAATACAATCATAAACGAAGTAGGTTACTGGTCGCTGTTAACAGGAACGGGTGTTTTTCTGTTTGGAGCCGCGGGGACAGCAATAATTGGCCTAAAGCAAAGACGGAAACGGTCATGCGTAAAGGTTGCTAAACCGAGAGGAGTTTCTAACACAGTATATATTGGCGTTGCAGTAGCTCTTGTTATTGCTGGTTTTATAGTAGCTGGGTCTTACGCAAAGGAATCGCTACTGAACTACGCAGGGTTTGCTACGCTGCTAACGGGAATAGCTGTTTTAAGCGTAGGCGCAGCAAAAATGGTTGTAGCAATCCTGAAAAAGCGTGTGTACCCAGACGGAAAAGTCGGCGAAAACAAGCCGCGACTTATTTTTGGTAGTATATGGGCGATGTCAATTGGGTTAATGTTACTCATTAACGGTTCTTTAATAGCTGCCTCTTATGAAAAGAATTCAATAATGAATTGTGCAGGCTTTGGAATGCTATTAGCAGGCACAAGCGTTTTTGTTTATGGCTTGTTTGAGACAGCGCGAATTTCTGCAACGGGCTATTTCAGTAGCAAACGGGATGGCGCTCATGTGGACATGGAACGTGTAAAGAAAAAAGAAAAACTATCGGTGCGGATTAGGAATTTTTGGAGAAATCTGGTGAAAACAAGCGCCATTATTAACCTCATAGGAGTAATGGTTGGCATAGGTTTGCTTTTCTTTAGTCTCTGGCAACTTGACCTTATCGTGAGTGGACCAGTTTGGTGGGAGTATAGTCCTTCTGGTCCAGGGTGGAGTTGGAATGGTCCTGGCGCGTACGCCAACAGTTATTTTCAATGCTTCGTTTGGCAAACTACTGTTGGACAGGCATATGATACTCTGTTTATGTTGATTTTCATTTCGTTCATAGTGGTTTTTGCAAGCGCGTTCTTTTGGCCAAGAGGGCGAGGTAAAAAATAACGCGCAAAGTTAAAACTTGATCGTTAGTTCATTGTTCAGAAAATTCGAGAAAATTTTTGGGTTCTTTGGTTTTGTTATGAACCTTGAAGAAAAGAAGAAAGAGGAGCTGCAGATGTGTTGGTTTATTTAGCTTTTTTCTTCGCTGATGAATTGGTCGTATACTCTTTGTACGCGTTCGGCAGCTGGACCTGAACCTTCCATAACGCCTTTTTCGGTTAGTTTTACTTTGTCCATGACCCAGATGAAGCCTTTGTCCTCGTAGAGTTTGACCATGGTTGGGAAGACTTTTTCGAGGCGTGAGGCTAGGGCTTTCAGGTCAAAGGGTTTCTCAGTGCTGGATATTTGAGCAACGACGTTACCATTCAGGAAAACTCTATGGGAGACTTGTCCTGTCTCATCCTTTGCTTCAGCTACGCAAAGACTTAAACTGTCAGGGTTTATGCCAACAAGCGTACCATTGAACGTCTTTCCTGTGGTAGTTGCAACAATAACAGTTTTATCAATCAACGCTGCGACTTCAGTGAAGAACTTTCTCTGCGCTACAGACACTTTTATCATCCATCCTATTCCTAACGAATGTGCAAAACAACTATTTATCTTTGATTTTACCAACCACACAATTTCGCGCCAGCAGTCCGTTGCGGGTTGAACTGTTATGCTCGGAAAAGACTATAGCCCACTTATTTAAAGGAAATATAAATAGTTCCAAGAGAAGCGCTGTTGGGTAGACCCCCTCGATAGAGGGTTCACATACAGCCCGATGAAGCCCTGTTGTTTTGACAAATAATTCTTCTAAATAACTTATACCAAAAATTTTAGATATGCAACAAGTTAACTATAAAGAAGGCAGTTATGTCGCTTATTCCAGCGTTTGAGTTAGGCTTATGGAACGCTTGGGTTCTTGTCACTCCTATACTAATCATCTCTTTCTCTGACGTGAGAGTGACGGCTGCGAGGGAATCAGGAAAAGGAGGCGATTTTCAGCTAACCAGAAAAGAGAACAGACTCACGTATGCGGTTTTTTTGCCTATTGTCGTTTCTTGGGTTTATGCCGTTTTCTTACCTCTACAACTTGGCACAATATGGCTATACAGCGGTCTAATTATCTGCCTGTTTGGAATGATTTTCACCATTGTTGCAGTTCGGAATTTCGCTACTAGTCCTAAGGGCAAGGTTATCACTAAGGGTCTTTATCGTTTTACAAGAAATCCCACGTACATCGGTATGATTCTAATGCATATTGGTCTGGGAATAGCTTGCTCTTCTTGGTTGTATATTCTCTTAACGGTGGTGTTGATGATTCTACTTAATGCTAATTTGTCAGCTGAAGAACGTTATTGCCTTTACAGGTACGGAGGTGACTATCGAAAATATAAGAACAAAACTCCAAGATGGATAGGACTGCCCAAATCAGAGAAAAACGATTAGTATCTTTGCGTTCAGGTTTTTATGAACTGTGAAAGTAAACTAAAAGCTCTCTTTCACTCATCGATTCAATCATTTACATATGCGCTCTATTGGTTTTCAAGTTGGCTTGCAATTTTTTTCCCAAAATTTACGCATTTAGGGAGTTCGCCTTCTACCACAGGACCTGTTACCCCATTCACTCTTACTGATAAACTCGGCGAAATCAGGTGTATGTTAGGCAGTTTCTTTTCCACCATCTTTTCCAGCTTTTTAACCGCTCTATCAATAGTCCTCACCCTCCCCGCATAAGTGCCGAAAACAGCCACGTCCCTCGCCTTCAGGTCAACTTCAGCCAGCTTATCAACAAATTTCGTTATAGTTCTGGAAGGTCTGCCCATATGATTTGGCGCACCCAAAATTATCACATCGTAATCAACCACTTTTCCAGCTTCCACTTCCTTCACATAACCAATTGCAGTTTCGATTCCCCCAGCTTCTCTTATTCCTTTCAAAATGCTCTCCGCCGCAAGCTTTGTGTTGCCATACTTCGTATCATAAACGACAAAAACTTTTACCAAAAAACCCCCTCTCAATCAGTTATTGGTATAAACAGTTATAATCAGTATGTTTCAAGTTTTTATGAGTTGCGGAAAACGTATTCTTACAACTATGCAAATTTACATTTCGGCTGCTGTTAACCTGTTGTTATAATCGCATTGAGCGAGGGCGTCAATCTTTATCTTGTTGTTTGACATTTTCTTCGTAAGGGAGAGGGTTACACTTGAGCACGCAACATCCGCGAATTACGAGAGAGAAAAAAACGATAGATGTTATGGTTCATATATACTGCCGAGGTCACCACGGGACCAAAGGTGACGAGTTATGTTCTGAATGCACTGAGTTTTTGGAGTATGCTTTCATGCGGTTGGATAAGTGTCCTTTTCAGGAAGAGAAATCTACCTGTGGTAAATGCTTGGTGCATTGTTATCAGCCTCAGATGAGGGAGAAAGCGAAGGAGATCATGCGATATTCGGGTCCACGGATGATTTTGCGCAGTCCTGGTTTGGCGTTACATCACGTGTTTGATGGACGCAAGAAGCCACTAACACTGAAAGAATTTAAGGAAAAGAAAGATAAGGAATCAGCCTAATTTAACAGAAAAAACAATGGCAATTCTTAAATCTGGCTTTGAGTTTTTTGTTTTGAGGTTGTTATTTTGGAAATTACAAAAGTTAGTGAAACAGCTACTTCAAAGAATCCTCATGGAGTAGATGCAAGACCGATTTATAGTCATGAAAACGCGCTGGTTATAATTTTGACTCTGAAGGCAGGTGAGTCGTTGAGGAGGCACATCACTCCAGTAGATGTTTTCTTTTATGTTCTTGATGGCAAGGGAATAGTGGAAGTTGGGGATGAAAAAAAGGAAGTTGGTAAGGATACGATTGTTCACAGCCCCGCAAAGATAATGCATTGTTGGTACAACGAATCAGACAAGCCGCTGCGAATTATGGTTGCTAAAACGCCAAAACCAAAAGAGTCAACCATTCTGTTATAGCTCTTCCGCATAAAACGGGCAAATTTACGATTGTTACGGTTATATCCTTTCACTAGTGAGGTTGCAATGCCTGATGTGATGTTGTAAATTACGCCACTCTGTTGAGGATTATGCTGCTTTTTACCGATAAGCTTAAATGAATATTTATTCATATGAAATATAATTCATTTAAACTGGTAGATTAAACAACCGAGAATTGGGTGTGAAAATGGATGAAAAAAGGATTGACTGAAATCTGTTACAAGTTCTTCAATAACCTCTCGAATCCCACGCGATTGGCCACACTTGAAAAGTTGATGGAAAAGCCAATGAGCGTAAACGAGTTGGCTGAAGCGTTAGGACAGGAACAGAGTATGATATCGCACAACCTTAAGCCCTTGCTCCAATGCAACTTCATTTTCATTGAAAAACAGGGGAAAAAAAGCATTTACTCGGCCAACCAGGAAACAATCGGCACGCTATTCAAGGCAGTTGAAGTACACGCTGAAAAGTTTTGTCCTAAAGGGGGAAAATGCCTCAAGGAGGCGAACTAAGCATGGTGATTAGAAAAATTGTGCACATAAATGAAGAGTTATGCAATGGTTGTGGACAATGCATTCCAAAATGTGCTGAAGGCGCTTTGCAAATTGTTAATGGAAAAGCGAAAATAGTGAGCGAAACCTACTGTGACGGTCTCGGAGCCTGCATAGGTCAATGCCCACAGGGTGCAATAACCGTAATAGAGCGTGAAGCCGAAGAATTTGACGAAAAAGCCGTAGAAAAACACTTAACAGGAGACACAGCACGAACCAGCCAAACTCCAGCTAAGCCGCAGTGGCCAGTGAAAATCAACCTTGTACCTCGACAAGCCCCATTTTTCAATCACGTTAATCTGCTGATTGTTGCAGACTGCGCGCCAGTCGCGTATCCTGATCTCGAGAAAAATCTGTTGCCGGGGAAAAGAATACTGATAGGCTGCCCCAAATTTGAGGATGCCCGAGGCTACGCTGAAAAGCTATCGGAAATTTTGAAACTGAATGATGTTGCCAGCATAACCGTAGTCCACATGGAAGTGCCTTGCTGTTCAGGATTAAAATGGGCATTAGACAAAGCCCTTCAAGAATCAGGAAAGCAGATTCCATTGAAACGGTACATCATGACCATCGGAGGTGAACTGAATGAGCAATAGAGATAACAAAGTCAAGAACCACGAAACCTGCCCTGGCTTGCGAGAATTTCTGAGACCAACTCCATCTTACGTCAAATGTCATGTTTGCGGCGGTACCGTGGAAATCTGGAGCGACGAAGATGTTGGAATATGCGCTGATTGTAACGCAGAATGGAGAAGACCAGACAAAACCAACTCATGCTTAGAATACTGCGAATATGCAGACAAATGCCGAAGCATTATAGACTCAAGAAAGCCCTAAGAGCATCGCTGCCGATAGACCCCTCTATCGTTTCTGCATCGTATTTCTATTAGGATCCTAATAGGCTCCAAATATGATGGCTTGGCGTTATGAGGCAGTTATAGCCGTGTTTATTTGCTTTTAACTTCGAGGAGTTTGAGTGTTTTTTGGGCTAGTATTTCAGTTAGTTTGTCCCTGTTTTCTTGTGTGACTGTGAAGATTTCTGAGTCTTCGCGGCTTTTGGCTTCGTTTATCATCTCATCGCGTGCTTTCCAGTGCACAACCGCTAAAACGGGCTTGAGGCTCTCCAGTGCATTCCGTGTGGCTTCCTTGAACTTTCCTGAGAACAGTTCCATGGGTCCGATTTCGTCTATGGCGATAATGGCGCACTTTTCAACGGCATCTGCAATCGCTTTGGCGCCGATGAAATCGAGGTCTTCCCTGTTAACGCGGTATTTCCCGACCTGTGGACCCTTTTTCTGGTTCACATGTGCCAGCCAACCGCTTCTGCCGCTGTTCAAATCTAAAATCTCGAAGCCAACCCGCGTTCCGCCTTCGCGCGCTTCACGGCTTATCATGCCGCCTACACGGTAGCCTTTCTCTTTCAACGCACTGACCGCTTTCATCAGTACAGTTGTTTTTCCGACGCCGGGGTTGCCCGTCAAAAGCAGCACGCGTTTTTGCAATGCGTCACCTATAGACCAGAAGTCTAATATGCAGATAAATTTCTTCTCATAACCCACATGAAGACAAAGGCAGAATGCCATGTTAGACGCAGAGTTCAAAGCGGATTTTCCAAGCGAAACAGTTCAGGAAGGCAGAGTGCGAGTGGTAGTTCCGAAACTTGAAGCCTTCAAAAAGCAGCCTGCCGATTACGCGCCGTCCAAAGCTCCAGTGTTCTATAACCCAGTCATGGAACTGAACCGTGACGTATCCGTCTTAGCCTTCCAAGCTTACCAGCGGCTTGTTAACAGGGAAATTTCCATCTGCGACCCCTTAACAGGCTCAGGAATCAGAGGCGTCCGCTTCGCAGCCGAAATCCACAGCGTCAAAAAAGTTGTGGTCAGCGACATAAACGAGCGCTCCTTCAAACTTGCACAGCACAACGTGCACTTCAACGAGCTGCAAGACCTCGTAAGGGTCGAGCATAAGGACGCAAACTGCCTTTTAAGCTGCCACGGCGCACCCAAAAGAAGATTTGACATAGTGGACGTTGACCCGTTCGGTTCTCCCGTGCCTTACTTGGATTCAGCAGTCCGGGCGCTCCGCAACAAGGGTCTTTTAGCTGCGACTGCAACCGACCTTGCGCCGCTGTGCGGGGTTCACGCGAAAGCCTGCGTGCGAAAGTACGGGGGGAAACCCCTGCGCACTGAGTACTGCCATGAGCTTGCGGTTCGGCTCTTAGCTGGTTGCGTAGCCACGGTTGCGGCGAAACAGGACATCGGCGTCCGCGTGGTCTTCAGCCACTCTGCAGACCATTATATTCGAGTTTACGCGCAAATCGGCTACGGCGCAAAAAAGGCCGATGTAAGCGTTAAAAACCTCGGTTACGTGCTGCACTGCTTCAACTGTTTTCACCGAGAAACTGCAAAAACGTTTTCAGCGAGGTTTTTTGAAAACTGCCCCGAATGCGGCTCCAAAATGGACTGGGCTGGACCACTCTGGCTGGGAAAAATATTCGACCCCCAGTTCTGCGAAGCTATGGCGCAAGAAAACATGGGTACAGCGTTCCGAAACAGCGGAAAAATCTCCAAGCTTCTATCTCTGGCAAAGGACGAGGCTGAAGCGCCAGCAACGTATTATGTTATCGACAAAATCAGCAACAAGCTATCTTCGCCTGTGCCTTCTGTGGCTGCGATGCTAAGAATTCTGCGAGATAATGGTTTTGAGGCTGTTCCAACTCATTTTAATTCCAGAGGCGTGAGAACAAATGCGCCCGCCTTTGCCGTGCAGAACTTGCTGAAGGCTGCGGTCTCTTCTTAAGGGCAAGTTTGGATGAAAGTCTTCAGAAGTGGACAATAAAAGTTAAGAGCAGATACAATGTAGTTAAAGCAAAGAGTGACTGTCTCATGAACGACAAAATCGCCGTGATAGGCGCAGGAATGATGGGTGGCGCCATAGTGCAAAGCCTCCTGAAAAGCGGGTACACAGGCAAAATCACCGCCGTCGACATCCAACCTGAAAAACTGAAAGAACAGGAAAAGCTAGGCGTGGCTGTGAGCACGGACACCCGAAAAGCAGCCGCAGACGCTGACATCGTCTTCATATGCGTCAAACCAACCACCGTGAAAACCGTTCTGAAACAAATCAATAGCAGCGTAAAGGGCAAGCTGGTAATCTCCATAGCCGCCACTGTTCCCCTGAAATATGTGAAGAAATTCGTTCCCGAAGCTAAAATAGTCAGAATCATGCCAAACGTTGCCGCTTTGGTGCAGGCGTCTTACACGGCTTACTGCTGCGGAGAAAATGTAACCAAAAAAGACAAAGAGAAAGTCAAATCCCTTTTGAACCGCATGGGCGTATGCGAAGAAGTTGACGAAAAGTATATGGACGCCATAACCGCGTTAACCGGTAGCGGACCAGGATACATCTCCATAATAATTGAAGCTTTAATGTACGCTGGACTGAAAGTTGGCTTGCCCAGAAAGGTGGCGCTGTACGGCGCGGCACAAACGGTTTTAGGCACAGGAAAGCTTGTGCTGGACCTGCAGGAGCATCCGGCAAAGGTGAAGGACATGGTTACGACGCCAGGCGGAACAACCATTGAAGCAATATACGAGCTTGAGGGAAGTTCGATAAGGCAGGCGTTAATGCGCGCGGTTGAGGAAGCAGCCAAGAAAAGCCACCTTATCCGAGAACAGCTAGGCGTAAACTCGGAGTAACCGCGGCGAAACTGGATTCTGAAATGTTCGAAGCGGTTATGTTCGATTGGGACGGAACCCTCGCTGACACCCGCCAAGTTGTTGTGGCTTCCTTTCAAAAAGCCCTCAGCGAAGTTCACTGCAAAAAAAGCGACGCATTCATTGAACGGCTCATAGGAATAGGCTCGGCAGAAACTTTCAAAGAAATACTGCGGTCCACAAAGGTGCCTTTCGATGAGACGTTAATCAAGAGCCTTGTAGAAAAGAAAGTTCAAAACGAAATCGAAATGAGCGATAAGGTGAAACTGTTCGAGGGTTCAAAAGAACTTCTGGAGTCGTTGCATGGCAAAGCCAAATTGGGTTTGGCTTCTATGAACGACCGTGCAGTCATCAGCCACTTGCTCAAAACGACAAATACGCAGAGGTTTTTTGACGCAGTCGTCACAGCCGCCGACATCGTTAATCCCAAGCCTAATCCTGAAATCTTTTTCAAGTGTGCACTGAAACTGAAGAGCAAATCCTGCAAATGCGTGGTTGTTGAAGACTCCATTTTCGGCGTTGAAGCTGCCAAAACAGCAAAAATGAGCTGCATCGCGGTTCTTACAGGTGTATACTCCCAAAAAGAGCTTAAAAAAGCAAAACCAGACTTAATAGTTGACTCCTTAAAGGAAAAAACCCAAGTTCTCAACTTTATTTTCCTTTAAAACAGGTTGCACTGTTGTTGTGGCGCAACAGTCACATATCTTTAAAACTTTTTCACTACACAATCACTATTGTTCTAGAAGATTTCGCAAAGATGAACAAGCAATGTTGAAGAATTTAACCGAAGTCGAGAAGGAAAAGCCGCGGGTGTTTCAAGTGTTATTGTTGAATAACGACACCAGCCAAGAAGTTGAAGTTCAAGAAGCGGAACACGTTGATTTCCTGAGAGTTCAAGAACACCTGAAACGTGGCGGAGCAGTTTTCATAACAAGTAAGCGTTCACAGAAACTAAGCTTGCCCAGAGAAAAGAAGGCACAGCAAAACAAGAAAAACGCGTGAAGGGTTAAGGCTCTCTATTTAGTCAAGTGTGACGTCATTTAGATGAGGGGCATGCATCCAAAAACAACGCCACTACGGAAGGGAGAGGGGCTAAACAGGAACCTATCCTGTTGGATACATGCCACGTTTAGTCACGCATTCAGTGTCTTTTCCTAAAAAAACCTGCTTTTTCCCGAATAGAAGATTCTTTCACAAGTGTTATTTACCTACAAGGCAAAGAATGAATATGGGAAGGGAGAATGGCAGAGGATAGACTGATCTCTATCAGTCAAGTCACTTGTGACCATGCAAAGCAGAGGCGTTATACGCAGAAACGCTTCGACATACTGAACGGCTTCAAGATAGTTATGACAAGATGCATTAACTGTCATAAAATCCTAACTTTTGAAGCTAAGAAACTAAACTAGCCACCTTGAAGTCCTTCTAAAATTTCAACCGGGAAACTTGAAATGAAAATCTTGGGTTCACTTTAAAAAAGTGTAAATCTGGATGAAAATGAACGCTGCTTTTTACTCTTTTAATTAAAGAGATGGCATGCGCGGCTTTTGGGTATAAAAGCAGCTTTCACTCTGTTTCCTTGCGCCTTTAATAAGTAACCTGAAAAATGAGGCTTGAAGACGTACAGCTTTTAAACTGAACAGTTTAAAACGAGTTTTTGCAGTGTAGTAGATTTTAGCTTGCTGGGTCAAACAGTTTTTTATGTGGTCGCTTCCTAAGGAAGGCAAGGTGAAAGTGCAGGAGAGAAATAGATTTTGGTTGACGGGTTCGTTAATAGATGGAAGGAAAAGCCGCAGCAGCCTTCGTTTTTATCGAAGATTAAAGATGCGGGCAAGCCTTCTCAGGGTTTAAAAAAGCAAATTAGCACAGTTCTCCAACGGATAGAGGTTCAAAAGCAAAAGTTGAATAATGCACAAAGTCGTTTTGAGAAACGAGACGCTACGCTGTTTAAACGCACTGTAAAAGCGCTTTCGGAGAGAGATACGATGCGCGCGAACGTTCTCGCTGGAGAGTTAGCTGAAATACGGAAAGTTGAGAAAATGCTGATGCACGCGTCGCTGGCTTTAGAAAGCGTTTCTCTACGGCTTAACACGGTCTCAGAATTAGGCGACGTGGTCACGGTTTTAGCTCCAGCTGCAGGTGTACTTAACAATATTCGCGGTGGAATGTCAAGTATTTTTCCAGAGGCAGGCCACGAACTGGAAAACATTGGCACTCTACTGACAGACATAGTTTCCACAACCCACCAAGACACAGGCGTGCCAGTAAACATTGGAACAGCAAGTTTAGAAGCAGAAAAGATTTTGCAGGAAGCGGAAACAGCCGCGGAACGAAAACTGAAGGAGCAGCTCCCAGAAATATCCACTGCCGTACCAACACAAGAAAAAACTAGCATAGAAACATAACACACGAAAAACAGCCAACCCCTACTTCCCTTCTTCTCCGAGCACAAATCATTTTTAACTGAACTGAAAACACAGAAGCGGTTAAGCGTCACATTTTTTAGGGTGAAACGCCTTAACCAAGTTGTTCTTAGGTGTCTGTCATGGAAAAATCTGTTCAGAAATATTTGTTGATGATTAAACTGAGCCCCAACATGGCTGCAAAACTTTACGAACCGTTGATGGAGTTCAGCCAGAAACCTATGGAAGGCGTGAAACTTGAGGAGGCATATCAAGTCTTCGGCGAATGGGATTTCGCTCTTCTGTTTCAAGCAGACACCAACGCGAACGCCTTACATTTCGTCTCCGATAAAATCCGCCTAATAGAAGGCGTTACTGAAACCTTCACCATACCCTTGGCGCCGATAAAGGATTACCGCAAATAGCAGACTTGCGGCTTCACTGCCCGTTTTTTCACTGGAAGATGCGCGCGCACCCTTAAGTTGAAATGCCCTGTTTGCAGCAGAAGCTTTCGACCTCAAAAGAGGCTCTGCCCAATACATATCCTGTGGATGGAACAAAACCTTCAGGAAATTAAACTTTTTTTCTCACGATGCCGTTTTTCCGAATTTGGTCCTGAAAAACTATTTTCCAAACTCATTCAGTAATCTACAATTTGGCTGATTTCAGCAATAAATAATGGACCGGGCGGGATTTGAACCCGCGGCTTCCGCGTTGCGAACGCGGCGATCATACCAGGCTGATCTACCGGCCCGTTCTTTTGTTGCTTCTGGAATAGAACCGCAACTCAAGAAATAAAGCGTTTTGGTTGCAAAAAGAAATGGTGTTTAGTGGATGTTTATGTAGATGCGTTTACCGTCCAGTTTTGACTCGTGAAACTCTGCGTCGATTTCGTCGCGTTTGCCGTGTAAATACACTTTTTTTGTGCGCACCAGCTCAGCCATCTCCTCCAAGTAAGACTGCAAAAGCCCCATACTGTCCTCGTCAAGCTCGGCTATGTGCACCGCGTCCAAAACGTCCGTGGGCACGTAACCAAGGTCCTTCCGTAAGGCTTGCACGCGGCGGGCTAAATCTCGCATTATGCCTTCGCCCAGCAGCTTGTCGTCGCGTTTGCCGCTTAAAAACACGTACACGTCGCTTTCAGTGGCGGAAACCCAGTTTTCGCCTCCAACGTAGTCTGGAACCTGACTTGCGTATTCTGCGGTTTTAACGTTAATCAACTCCAAGAACAGCGCTTCATGTTTTCTCAGGGATTCAGCCGCCTTTTCTGGTGCAACAACAATCACCTTGCCAAGGGGCCATCTTCGTTTAAGCTTCGCCTGTTGCCTTGCGGCGTAGACCAAGGAAACCGTTTTGAACAGGATGTCGAACTCTTCTTCTAGAGCTTTGTCTCGCATTTTCGCGTCGGGTTCAGGCCAGCATTCGAAGTTTATGGAGTCGGGCAGTTTTGAGTCGAGTTTCTTGTAGACTTTTTGGTAAAGCGCTTCGCTGAGATAGGGCGTTACAGGATTGAAAAGCAGCGTCGCCGTCTTCAACGTGTAATGCAGTATAGCATATATTGTCTGTCGCCTTTCAAGGGTTTCAGGTTCGTCTGTCCAGAGTTCTTTCCGTATCATGGGCACGTAGAGCCTGCTCAGCGTTTCAATCACAAAGTTTTCTAGAACTGCCATGGCAACGTTGAACTCGCAGCGTTCCAGTTTAAGCGTGTACTCCTCTATTGTCTCCTGCAGCTTCGAAAGCAGCCACTGGTCTGCAGGTTGCAAAGTAACCAGTGTTCTATCCCACAGTATTTTGTTTCCTGCAAATCTGTAGCGTTCAGGTTGGAACTCGTCGAACTCTGCGTTCTGCAAGAAGAAGCGGGTCAGGTGATAAAGCGTAGACAACACTTGATACGACCTGCGATTCAGCTCTTGCATGTCAAAGTTCATGAAGTCAATCACAGGGCACTTGCGCATCATGTAGAACCTGCACAGGTCCGCTGAATTCTTTTCCAGAAGCTTGTTTGTTTCCACTATGTTGCCGAGGCTTTTGCTCATCTTTCTGCCTTTCGCGTCCTGCGTTAAGCCTTGGAACAAGAAAGCACGGTAAGGCGCTTCTGGCTTCCCAGTTAATATGACGTATTCTAGAAGAAGCGAGTTAGCCCACCCGCGGGTCTGGTCAATGCCTTCCGTGAGGAAATCCACAGGCACAAACCGCTCGTACTCCTCATCACTGAAGCGGGCGTAAGGTGAAGCACCGCTGTTGTGCCAAGTGTCCAAAACGTAATCCTCCCTGCGCATCACTCTGCCGCACTCGTCACACTTCAATGTGACATTGTCAACCCACGGCTTATGTAACTCAAAATCGCTTGGAACCTTCTCCAAGGCGCTTTCCACGAGTTCTTTTTTGCTGGCTACCAATCGTTTGCTGCCGCATTTTTCGCAGGTCCACATCGGTAGAGGCGTTCCCCACACGCGTTCACGTGAGATGCACCATGGTTTGCCTTCTTTCAGGAAAGCGAGAAAACGGTTCTTGGGCTCATCGAAGTAGCATTCGATTTTCTCTGCGGCTTCAAGGACTTTGCTGTTTATCCTGTCGGTTCTAAGGAAATACTCTTTCCGTGCAAGCCACACCAACTTGTGATGGGAACGCCAGCACGTTGGGTACTCGTGCTTGACTCTTTTGACGGCTACATACGCGTTCCTTTTCTTAAGCTCCTCTACTACTAACTTGTCTGCGTCCCTTGCGAAAACACCGTTGAACACGCCTGCGTCTTTTGTGAATTTGACTTCGTCGTCGAAAGGCGCGAACACGGGCACGCCGCGTTTCTGTGCCGCCCAGAAGTCGTCTTCTCCGTTTCCAGGCGCCAAGTGAACCACGCCTGTTGCAGTGTCCACATCCACAAAGTCTTCACCTATGACTGCGTGCACCAGTTCATGTTTGGTTTCAAGTTCAGCCTGTTGGGGGATTATGTCTTTAAGCGGATAATCGTACCTTGTGCCTTCAAGTTTACTGCCCTGTATTGTCTCGGTGACTTCGTATTTTTCTATGGCGAGTTCCTGCATGACGGGTTCAACTCGCTGCTTCACCATTATCCATGTTTCGTCGCCGACTTTCACTTTGACGTATTCCGCGTCGGGCTGAACCGCGAGCATGGTGTCGGTTATGATGGTGAAGGGCATTGTTGTCCAGATGAGGAAGTATTCGTTCTCGGTGCCTGCCACTTTGAATTTGAAGTACAGTGAGGGGTCTTCCACTTCCTTGTAACTGCCTTCGTAGCCTACTTCGGCGCTGCTGAGACTGGTTTGGCATCCTGGGCAGTAAGCAACGACATAGTGTCCTTCTTCAAGCAGGTTCTGGTCCCAAGCGCGCTTGAGGATTTGCCATTCCCTCTCGATGTACTCGTCAAGGTAGGTCCAGTAGGCTTTCTGCTGGTTGATGAACACGCCGAGGCGACGGTCGGCTTCCAGCCACATACGATGATACTTCATGATGACTTTCTTGCATTCCTCTATAAAGTGCTCCAAGCCTACGCGCTCCAGCAGTTCCCGCTTGTTCTTCACGCCTAAAAGCTTCTCAACTTCAAGCTCCACGGGCAAGCCTTGACAGTCCCATCCAGCCCAAAACGGCATGTAATAGCCCTGCATAGTTTTCCACCTGTAACGGATGTCCTTCATAACGCGACCTCTGGAGTGACCAATGTGGGGAATCCCATTCAAGGTGGGTGGACCTTCAACATAGCCTAAGACTCCTTTGCTGTCTTTTTCTATGAGTTCCAGCTTGTCGCGTATGTTGTTTTTCTCCCAGAACTCGCGGATTTCCTTTTCCAGTTTAAGCGGTTTATAATCTGCAGCAAGACCAAGACTGTTATCATCTTTGGATTCGGCGGTCAACTTTCATCCCAGTATATCCGCAAATACAAGGAGATAGTATATAAAAGCATTAAGCTTCTGAGCCTGCGCCTTTTCTGAAGCAACTGGAACGCATTAGCGCGCGCTAAGATTGGTGATATTATGACAGATAAACTTGTGAACTTGTTGAAAGCAGCGATTGAACTAGAAGTGAGTGGTAGCATAAGGTACCTG
>Ga0209536_100007578_pt1 | contig 16445 bp, 11 predicted proteins | sample DeeMarSeWOR28_12_FD_187461 | JGI IMG/M metagenome (GOLD analysis project Ga0209536, IMG submission 187461) | Marine sediment microbial communities from White Oak River estuary, North Carolina - WOR-2-8_12 (SPAdes) (version 2) | ecosystem: Environmental > Aquatic > Marine > Intertidal zone >... | reverse complement strand
CGCGGCGATATTCGCGGCGTGACCTCCAACCCTTCCATTTTTCACAACGCCATTGCAAAATCTAACGACTATGATTCAGCTTTGGTGCCGCTGGCCTGGTCGGGCTGGAGAGCAGAGGATATTTTCTGGCAGTTGGCGGTTGAAGATATTCAATCGGCTTGCGATTTGTTCCTCCCCTTATATGAAGAATCAAAGGCAGGTGACGGCTATGTCAGTATTGAAGTCAGCCCCTATCTAGCCCATGAAACCGAGAAAACGATTGTACAGGCCAAGGTTCTATGGGCGCGCGTTAACCGTCCAAATTTGATGATCAAAATTCCGGCTACGCCTGAAGGCATCCCAGCGATTCGGAAAACGATTGCGAATGGCATAAATGTCAACGTAACTCTTATTTTCTCACTGGCGCGCTATGATGAAGTGATGGATGCTTATCTTTCTGGCTTGGAGGACAGGCTGGCTGAGGGAGAATCTGTCGATCACATTGCTTCCGTGGCATCGTTCTTTATCTCACGGGTTGATTCCAAAGTGGATGCACTCTTGCCTAGCCTTTCCTCTTTGCGTGGGCAGGCCGCGATAGCCAATGCGCGGTTGGCATATGAGGCCTTCACTAAAAAATTCTCAGAGGAGCGTTGGGAAGAACTATACCCTAAAGGCGCGCGCCTGCAGCGTCCCTTGTGGGCCTCAACCAGTACCAAAAACCCTCAGTATCCTGATACTGCCTATGTGAATACCTTGATCGGTCCACACACTGTCAACACAGTGCCGCCAAAAACGCTGGATGCGTTTCGTGACCATGGCGTGGCGGAGGAAACTCTCACCCGCCAAATGGACAGGGTGCATGCTGTCTTTGGCAAACTGGAAAAGCATGGCATTTCCATGGATGTTGTCGCGAAGGAATTGGAAGATGAAGGCGTTCAGGCCTTTGCGGATGCATTCACTGCTTTGCTGGAAACCATCGAAGAGCGACGCGCTTCTGTCGCTTCTCAACTAGGCCATTTGGCTGCTCCCGTCTCCAAGCGTATTGCCAAACTTGGAAAAGATTCCGTTCCTGCGCGCCTGTGGGAAGGGGATGCCACCCTATGGACAACTACCAAAAAAGGACAAGCCGAAATAAAAAAACGTTTGGGTTGGTTACGTTTGCCGGAAACCTCAGAGGCATTGATATCTGAACTAAGCGATTTTGCCGACCAGATTCATTATGAAGGTATCCAGCGCGTACTCCTGCTAGGCATGGGCGGCTCTTCGCTTGCGCCAGAAGTGTTGTCCTTTGTATTTTCTCCTGATGAGCCTGCCATAGCAGAAGGCAGACCATCCCTGTCCATTCTCGATTCAACTGACCCATTCCAGGTTGCTCAGGCTGCAAAGAATTTTCCACCTGAGAATAGCATATATCTCGTCTCGAGTAAATCCGGTGGGACTGTGGAAACGATAGCTGCTTTCGATTATTTTTGGAAAATATCGGGTGGAGATGGCTCGCGCTTTGTTGCTGTTACTGATCCTGGCACGCCACTGGAGAAACTGGCGAAAAAATACAAATTCCGTGCGATATTTCAGGCGGACCCAAATGTGGGTGGACGTTACTCTGCCCTGACCACATTTGGTTTGCTCCCAGCAGCTTTGCTGGGGCTGAATGGAAAAAGCCTGCTCGCGCGAGCTGCGTGGATGATGGAACAATCAGGGCGAAATGTGCCCGCAGCACGTAATCCCGGTCTGGTACTGGGTGTCGTAATGGCCGAAGCGGCTATCGCAGGCCGCGACAAATTGACGATCCTGGCAGATGCGCCATTGGCGACCTTTGGCTCGTGGTTGGAACAATTAATTGCTGAGTCCAGTGGCAAGGAAGGGAAAGGCATCGTTCCTGTGGATCGCGAACCGCTTGGCGATACATCGGTGTATGGAGAAGATCGTTTGTTTGTGTACCTGCGTCAAACCGGCGATTTAGATAATCAGGTTACAGCCTTGCGCGGGGCAGACAAGCCTGTCTTGGAGATTGCCGTTCCCACCACCTATGATCTGGGCGCTGAGTTTTATCGCTGGGAAATCGCCACTGCAGTTGCCTGTCACATTCTGGAAGTGAACGCTTTTGACCAGCCGGATGTGCAAGACAGCAAGGAGCGTACCGAAGCCAAGATTGCAGAATATGAGAAAAAGGGTGTGCTGCCGAAAGGCAAATTTATTCCCTTGAAAGATTCAAAACTTGAAATCGATGAATTCCTGAAACTAAAGGAAAAAGGCGATTATATTGCTATTAACGCCTATCTGCCACGTAATGAGGATACGATGGCTGCATTACAGAATTTGCGCGTAGTCATCAGAGATAAAACCAAGTTGGCTGTAACGCTTGGTTTTGGCCCGCGCTTCCTACATTCGACTGGTCAATTGCACAAGGGTGGTCCCGAAAATGGTCTGTTCTTGCAAATCACAGCAGATCCGGTTGACGATATTGAGATCCCGAGGCAAAAAACGAAGAAGGCTTCTGGAAAAAGGAAGGCCTCTGAAAAGGGGATGACCTTCGGCACTCTGGAGCGGGCGCAGGCGCTGGGTGATTATGAAGCACTGGAAGCACGGAAACGACGAGTTTTGCGTGTGCATTTGCCTTCGCCTGACGAAGTTCAGAAGCTGATCGATCTGGTGAAATGACATCGCTGGCTGAACGCAGGTGTGTGCCCTGCCGAGGTAATATCCCATCGCTGACGAAAACAGAAATTAGCGAACTATTGCCGCAAGTTCCAGGTTGGCAGATCCTGGAGGTTGATGGCATCCCTCGATTGGAGCGCGTTTTCAAATTCGAGAATTTTTCTGAGGCGCTAGCCTTTACAAATAAGATTGGTGCTTTGGCGGAGGAAGAAGATCATCACCCTTTGATTGTCACTGAGTGGGGGCGAGTTAAGGTGCAGTGGTGGACGCATGTTCTCAATGGCTTGCACAAGAACGATTTTATTATGGCGGCCAGGATAAATAATCTGATTGAATGAAGAAAGCGGCCTTTTCAGATTGCCTTCTTTTTAGTTGTTCTTGGTTTTGAAGTTTTGGACGCGCTTGCCTTGGTTCTTGCTCTGGGTTTCCTGGTCGGGGCAGGAGTTTTCTCCACCGGCCATTCTTCTTTGAACATTTTTTCCACGCTGGTGCCGTAATGCAGAGCCTGCCCAAAGATGCCCTGGGTGTACCAACTCTTAAATTGCGCACTTTGTTTGATAGCAACGAACGAGAACAGCAGACCGAGCAGTGTGCCTAAAGAGTATCTCAACGCTTGCCCGGTGATGAATATATAAGCCGCCTGTGTCAGGGTGAACAGCACCAACCCCAGACTCAGATTTTGTAGCAACATGCTGATGGCGTTGAATTTGGTTAGGTATTCAGCCAACGCCAGGTTTTTGTGTTTGATAAAGCTGTACAGGGTACGCCTGTCGCTTGCCTTGAATTCGAAATTTAATTCCGGATATTGTTCCTTCAAGCTGGCAATGGCTTTTTCATCTTCCTTTTGACGGTTGAAAAGCAAGTACCAGCGGTAGGCGATCGGGTCGACAAGGTGCCCGGCCAGATAAGAGAGGATCGCCGTCAAAACGATAAACCCAAGCGTGGCCGGCACTTGTCCTAATTTCACATGGGGGAACTTCAAGAGCTGGAGAAACCCATTTGCAACCAGAATATACACAAATCCTGGGATGGCATATGAGAATATTTCATAAAAACCGAATGCAAATGACACAACACTTCCGCTCTAAAGGATTGTATAAATTTTTTACACCTTCTGTCAGGTGAACTGGAAATTAATGCTTAGCCTTTTGTAGCCCGATACCTGAGAACCCGGTGCCAAAGTTTAAGCGCCCACAGCTGGTTGGCGATGAAACTCAAAATGTGATACACCAGCCAATCCAGTCCACTTGGGATAGGGGGTAGGGGTATGGCCGGGCTGAAATCTACCTGGCGATCCTCAATCTCGAATGTGTAGCGCCCGGAGCGTTGAACCGTGTGCTCATTTTCCAGCCAATCTCGTACGGCTTTGCGTTCGGAATCCGTCCAGCTGACTGGCAAGTCCGAGCAAGCCTTGAAATCACAGATTTCCGTCAGGTCTTGCATCAAACCTTTTTGCTCGGGGGTGAGGGAATTGCTGTTCTCAAAATACGCTACATCCGGATCAATGTGCACCAATGGGGCCAGCCATAAGCGATGAGCAGTAGTGCGAATGGCGTTTTTCAGGGACGGGGCAGTTTGGTTGTAAAGGTAATGGCTGTAGAACTTGCTATCCCAAAAACCGGCCACGTCCGCGCCAACGCGCATGGCGTCACATAACCCGAGCGATGGCAAGATCGGGCATCCACAAAGGAGGAGATATGCATCCCCGGCCGCCTCACGGATAATTTCCAGTGCATGCCGGTAAGCGGTCTCGCGCGGTTCATCCTTATGCCGAATCCCTGGCAATGCTCCCGCGTACAGAAAGTCCAGCTTGAGATAATCGTATCCCCAGCTTCTGACTTTTTTGATCAGGTTTCCCAGCCATTCCGCGGCTTTGGGATGGGTTGCATCCAGTGCGCACAACTCTTCTCCGAATTCGAACCCGGCAAAGACGTACCCGCCCTCCACGCTTCGCAATAACCATTCGGGATGCTCCCGATATAGAAGCGAAGACTTCCCGACGAGAAGGGGTGCCAGCCACAGGCCGGCTTTTCTGCCAGTAGCCTTGATCTGCGCGGCCATCCCGTCCATCCCAGATGGGAATTTGGCGTTGGCTTCCCAATCACCCGCACCGATTTCCCATCCGTCATCAATTTGAAAAACGTCGAATGGCAAATCTCCCAAACCATCAAGCACTTGTCCCAGTTTTTTCTCAGTGATGGTATCGTACAGACTGTACCACGAGCACCATACTTTGGGCGATTCTTGCGCTTTACCCTGACCAAAACGTTCTTTCAGGAGGTTTGCGTATTTTTCAAACACCTCTAATTCATCCCCATAGGCGACAAACCATTCTCCACTTCCAGTTTCATACCAGCCCTGCAGAACACCCTGGCGGAAGGCAACATGTGCTTCCAGGTTGAGCGCACCGAGGAGTAGGACTTTCCCGTTTTGTAATTGCACTGCTCCAATCCAGGAACCATTGGGATTGGGATACCTTGCATAGACAGGATCTGTCTGGCGACTATGAAAGATGTCTGGTTTCAAGATAGGGAGACGAAAGTTTATATCTTGCCAGGTTGTCAGACTCCATGACTGCCAGCCGTGGCGGAAATATTGAATTGGCTGAACTTCAAATTCGAGCGAGACGTTTGCGCCCTGGAGAAGATACCCGCCTGAAATAGAAGTTATTTGGTTTGCATAAGATATAATCTGCTGGTTGTCGAATGAGAGTGTTTGCAATTGTGTTGTCCTGAGAAAATGAATGAGTCAAGTACATTATTCTAAATCAAAACGTTCTGTTTCGCGGCGGGATTTTCTGCGCTTGCTCAAAATTATGGGATTGGAAGCGATCTTACTAGCATTTGCTGGTGGCATTTATATGCGAGAATATGAGCCTTCATGGGTAGAAGTCAACAAAGTGACTTTGAGGTTACCTCGTTTAAGCAGGTCATTTTCGGGTTTACGCATGATACAGATTAGTGATCTGCACTTCGGTGGCTGGATGACTTCAGAAAATCTGATCGATATGGTCCAGATGATTGTCGATCAATCCCCGGATCTCGTGACTATTACTGGCGATTTTATAATGGGCTATAACCGGGTCCCGAACATTTTGGAAAAAATTGATGAGATGGCAAGCATATTAAAACCAATATCTGAGCAAGCTCTCACTTTTGGAATATTAGGCAATCATGATTATTGGGTAAATCATGATGCTTTATTAAATACTCTTCAATCGGCTGGTATTCGTAATTTAAATAATGCCGTCTATTCCCTTGAACGTAATGGCGAAATGCTTCATTTCGCCGGAGTGGATGATGTATTACATCACCAAGATCGTATGGATCAGGTTCTGATGCAACTCCCCGATAAAGGTTGCGCGATTTTGTTGGCGCATGAGCCTGACTACGCCGATGTCAGCGCAGCGACTGGTCGTTTTGACTTGCAGCTTTCAGGGCACTCCCATGGCGGTCAGGTTATATTGCCCATTATTGGCCCGCCTTATTTGCCCAGTTTGGCCCAGAAATATCCATCTGGCCTTTATCGGGTGGGAGAAATGCTTCAGTACACGAATCGCGGATTGGGTATGGCGATGCCGTACGTCCGCTTCAATTGCCGTCCAGAGATCACCGTTTTTACGCTTGAATCTACATAAACTTCTTGCCCATTGCTGGGGAAGTGTGTATAATCCGACATCATACGAAAAGCAATGATGGGAACGAGTAAATCCATCCATGCTGGTAGCGAGCCCGGGCGCGGTGAGAGCCGGGTCAGCCAAATAGGTTGAAAATCTTCCCGGAGCTGTGATCTGAAATCCAAGCGAGAGTAAGAAAGCCGGAGTCGTTCATCGTTACAAGAACGGGAGTATAAGCCGGTTGGCCGTACTCTACTGAGAGCCTGCAAGTCAATACGATAAACGCAGAAATCAGGGTGGTACCGCGGGCATTACGCTCGTCCCTGCAGGGATGGGCGTTTTTCTTTAGAATTAAAGAACTACGTAACTAAGTAGCCAGGAGACCAATCATGTTCAAACCAGTATCTCCCAAACTCGATGTCACCTCGATGGAAGAAGGTGTGCTGAAGTTCTGGAAACAGAAGGATATCTTCAAGAAAACCGTCGAGCAACGCGAAGGTGGCCCGGAATATGTTTTCTACGAAGGGCCTCCGACCGCTAATGGCAAGCCTGGCGTGCATCATGTGCTGGCGCGCGCCTTCAAGGATATGTTCCCACGCTACAAGATCATGCGTGGTTATCATGTTTCGCGGCGCGGCGGTTGGGATACGCACGGCCTGCCGGTCGAGATCGAGGTCGAGAAGCGGCACGGTTTCACCAACAAACAGGATATTGAAGAATACGGCATTGCAAAATTCAACGAGGAGTGCCGTAAGTCGGCTTTCGACTATATCCAGGACTGGGAGAGACTGACCGACCGCATTGCCTTCTGGGTTGACCTGGAAACGGCCTACGTCACATTTACCAACGACTATATCGAGTCGGTCTGGAATATCCTGAAAAATTTCTACGACAGGGACTTACTCTATAAGGGATACAAAGTTGTGCCCTATTGCGCGCGTTGCGGCACGCCTCTTTCGGACCATGAGGTTGCTCTCGGTTATGACGAAGTGTCCGACCCATCGATCTTTATCCGTTTGCCGCTGGTCGATAAGCCAAATACCTCGCTCCTGGTCTGGACGACTACGCCCTGGACGCTGCCTGGAAACGTGGCTGTAGCTGCCCACCCAGACGAAGACTACGTTACCGTTGAACGCGCAATGGAAGATGGTACGAAAGAAAAACTAATCTTGGTCAAGAGCCTGGTCGAGAAGGTGTTTGCAGATGAAGAAGTCAAGGTGCTGAATACTTTCAAAGGCAAGAAACTCAAAGACGAGAAATATAAACCGCTCTTCACCTTCATGCCGCCCGATAGGCCTGCCCATTATGTGGTGCTGGCAGATTTCGTGACCACCGAAGACGGTACTGGCCTGGTGCACATTGCGCCCGCCTTTGGCGCGGAAGATATGGAAATGGCGTTGGAATTTGACCTGCCGGTTGTGATGACTGTTCAGCCAGATGGTGCTTTCGTGCCCGAAGTCACGCCCTGGCGCGGGATGTGGGTTAAGGAAGCTGATCCTCTAATCACCGAAGATTTACAGGCGCGCGGGTTGTTGTTCCGCGTGGAAACCTATACCCACACTTATCCATTTTGCTGGCGTTGCAGTACTCCCTTGCTGTACTATGCCCGCGAGGCCTGGTATATCCGCACCAGCCAGTTCAAAGATCGCCTGGTGGAACTCAATCGCACCATCAACTGGGTGCCTGAGCACATCAAAGAAGGTCGCTTTGGAAATTGGCTGGAGAACAACGTGGATTGGGCCTTGTCCCGTGAACGTTACTGGGGCACGCCCTTGCCGCTCTGGGAATGTGAAAATTGCAATCACACTGAAGCTATTGGTGCTGTGGCGGACCTGTCAGAAAAGGCCGAACGCGATTTATCTGAACTTGACCTGCACCGCCCGCACGTGGATGAGGTCACCTGGAAGTGCACCGAATGTAGCGAAGGCACGATGAAGCGCGTTCCTGAGTTGATCGATGTCTGGTTCGACTCCGGTTCCATGCCCTATGCGCAGTGGCACCATCCGTTTGAGAACGAGGACAAGTTCAAGGAGCAGTATCCGGCCGATTACATCTGTGAGGCTGTCGACCAGACACGCGGCTGGTTCTACTCGCTGCACGCAATCAGCACCTTGCTCAATGATCAAGTCAGTTTCAAAAATTGTCTCTGTCTGGGGCTGATCCTGGACGGCGAAGGGCGCAAGATGTCAAAGAGCCTGGGCAACATCACCGATCCATGGGATGTGCTCAATGTGCATGGTGCGGACGCTTTCCGCTGGTATCTATATACGGCCAGCCCGCCAGGACAAGAACGCCGCTTCTCCGGCGAACTGGTCGGCGAGGTTATGCGCGACTTCACACTGACATTGTGGAACGTTTACTCGTTCTTTGTCACCTATGCCAACCTGGATAAACCCACTATAGCCACACGCACCTGGAGTGATAACCAGCTTGACCGCTGGCTGCTCTCGGAACTGAACGCGCTTGTCCGCGATGTGACAACTGCTTACGAGAACTACGATGCTACCAATGCAACGCGTCCGATTGCGGCTTTTGTTGAGAAGCTATCAACCTGGTACCTGCGCCGCTCTCGCCGTCGCTTCTGGAAATCCGAATCAGACTCGGACAAGCAGTCTGCTTACCAGACCCTGTACACGGCTTTGGTGACGCTTGCCAAGCTGCTTTCGCCGTCCATGCCGTTCCTGGCCGAGGAGTTGTATCAAAACCTGGTGCTGCCTGTGGATCAGTTTGCGCCCGAATCCGTGTCCCTGGCTGAATGGCCGGAGCATGATGAAGCCTTCATCGATGAAAACCTTAACAGAGATATGGCGGTGGTCACCAAGCTGGTCTCGCTGGGACATTCCGCACGCCAGAAGGCCAACCGCAAAGTCCGCCAGCCATTGGCAGAGGCTGCCTTCTCCGTTGGTAGCGCGGTCGAAGGAAAAGCCGTCTCGGCCTTTGCTGAACTGATCGAAGACGAATTGAATGTCAAAACCGTCCGTCTGCTGGACGCGAGCGAAGAGGCCGTCTCTCATGAAGTCAAGCCGCTGCCCAAACAACTGGGGCAAAAATATGGCAACAAATTCCCGGCCATTCGGAAAGCCATCCTTGCGATGAATCCAGAAGAAGTGGCCTATGCTATGCTTGCGGGAGAGTCGGTTAATGTCATGGCTGATGGGCAGGAATATGATATTCAGCCGGATGAAGTTGAAGTCAAGGCACAGGCCAAGGAAGGTTTTGCCGTAGCCGAAGATGGCGCCTATGTGGCCGCCCTGGTCACTGACCTGACGCCAGAGCTGGTGACCGAAGGATTGGCGCGCGAGTTCGTCCGCCGGGTACAGGACCTGCGCAAAAGCGCGGAACTGGATGTGGCCGATCGTATCGAGTTGTACGTTGAGGCCTCAGAAGGCTTGAGGTCCGCGGTGGAGGCGCACAAGGATTACATCAGCGGTGAAACGTTGACTGTTGCTTTAAAATTTGCAAGCCCGCCATCCGATGCGTCCACTTCAGAAAACGAATTCGATGACGAAAAAATGTTTTTCGGATTTGTTGTCAAGAACTGATAAGTGATTAATATCCCTAAGCAGCCATCGAAGTTCGAGGGTTGAATTTTTTTAAAGTCTATGAAGGGTATATAATTGGCGCGTTCGCCAGTGGCGAAACATTGTCTATAGGAGAGTTCCTTGATTCAAAAAGAAAATCCCCGATATTTGCCCTTTCGAAAAGTGCTTGCTTGGGGAGTGCATTTGTTCACGGCCACTGGCGCGCTGTGGGGGCTTTTATCCCTGATGGCGATATTTCGCCATGAGTGGCGGGCTGCTATCGCCTGGATGATTCTGGCGATGTTCGTGGATGGATTCGATGGCATGCTGGCGCGTTGGGCCGATGTGAAAACGTACGCGCCCGGAATAGACGGCGCTTTGCTTGATAACATTCTGGATTACATCAATTATGTGCTTGTGCCGGCACTTTTCCTGATCGAAGCAGATTTTATCCTGCCCGCGGAGTTCCGTATGGTTGGCGCCTTTGCCATTTTGCTGACGTCTGCTTACCAATTTACCCAATCGGATGCCAAGACGGACGATCATTATTTCAAGGGATTTCCCTCATATTGGAATGTGATGGTGTTATATATGCTAGTCATGGGCCTGAACCCGTGGGTGAACCTGGCCTTTTTGACTTTGTTCAACATACTGGTTTTTGTGCCGGTCAAATATATTTACCCCAGTCGCAACACAGTTATGAAACGCCTGACCACGATCTTAACCTACCTGTATGGCATAATCGGTGTCTGGGCTGCTATGCAGTACCCAGATGTTCCTGCTTGGGCGGTTTGGGCTACCCTGGTTTATGTGGTCTATTATGCTGCGCTTAGCCTGTGGCCGAAAGGAAGGTTTCGAGAAAATGCTTAGATTTTCCCCGAAGGCCAGCGAAAAATTAGGTGATATTATCACCTATGCATACATTCACCCTTTACATAACTTTCCACACTAGCTGTAGATTTAGATCCAATCAAAAAAGAACGGGATAGTTCATTCAGTTTACTAGTTTTTCGGAAACTAGCTACGGAAAATGGTGGAAAATATTTTGATATGTTGTGTTTCGGTAATAAAAATGGAGCTGGGGGAATTTCCAGGATAACTTGGTCTTTTAATTTCAGTAAATTTTGGTTTGATACCTCAGAACCTGGGACCGATAGTTCAAAGCCTTTACTTGTTGCCCATCTTCAAAATCATTCAGTAAAAACATTCGAAAAAATCCAGGGCTTTCTCAAAGTTGGGCCAAAAGGTTGAAAGCATCCTGCAAATTAGCGGCAAAATAGCGTCCGTCAGAGGGGACGAATTGGTAATCTGTTTTGGCAATCAAGCCAAGGATAATGTTATTGATAATACTCATGATGTGTGCAGCAGAATCTTTGGTGAAGCGGGTTTCATCTTCATGCAAAGTAACGTGTCGACGATAATGCAAACCGTTCTCCATGCCCCAATAAGAGCGCAACATTTCCAGTAGTTGCTTTGGAGAAGCTTGTTTTGCTGATAAGCTGGTGATGCCATAGGGTATCTCCTGCCTGGTCTGTTTCGTTTTTTGAACGGTCACGGAACGTTCCAGTTTGAAAACATGCTGGAGAAAAGGCCAATCCAGAAAATCATTGAGTTGATTGCTGGTGGTCAAAGTACGTACTTCAATGTGTCCATGCCCTTTGTTGGTCACGGTTGTGGAGCGAAAATCCTTTGGCGGACAACCCATGCCAGGTAACAATGGTATAGGTGTATCGAACCAGTCATGTAGATCTTCTAGAAGTTGAGGCTTATTGCCTTTCACAACCCAAAGATAGTTTCCACCAGCCATTCTAATTTGAATGGAAATTTGCCGTTGCGTATGCAGCACATCCCCGATCACTACTTTATTGCGTAGATTGATGCACGAAAGGAGATAGGGAGCAGCTGAAATCTCATTCTATATCTCTCAATATTTCGGTGGACATGTGCAACGAACGCTCCCTATTGGGCGTCAATATCAGCAAACATCACTTCTCGTCGAGTTTTTGTTGATATTTGTTGAAAATATTGAGTATTGACAACAAACAGCAAAAAATGTATTATATTATTGTCGAATACGTTAATGTTCAACAAAAAACAACAAGGATGGTCCGATTTGACCACTTATGAACGCAGACAATCCCTTTTGGATCTGTTGAAGAAGCAACCTGGCCTGCGGGTGCCGGAAATTGCTCGGATGTTAAGGGTTTCTGATGGAACGGTTCGCAACGATTTGAATGCGCTGGAAAAAGAGGGATACCTAACGCGTGTGCATGGTGGGGCAGTTCTCTTATCTTCTCAAGAAATAGCACAACAAACCTTTACTTCTCGTCATCAAGAAAACGCGGACAAAAAGTCTTGTGTTGGCAAACATGCTGCAAGTATGGTGGAAGATGGTGACTCCATCTTATTAGATGCGAGTAGTACGGCATACTACCTTGCGCTCAATTTGAAAGAACGGAACCGCTTGCGAGTAGTAACCAATGGGATTGAGGTAGCCCGCTTAATGGCGCAGAATCCATCCAATACTGTCATTTTGATTGGAGGAGTAGTCAATCAGGACGGTTCATCCGTAACCGGTTTGTTGAGTGAGCAAATCATTGCAGATCTTCATATCCAGAAGGCTTTTATTTCGTGTAGCGGATTTAGTGTAGAGCGCGGCATGACCGAGGTTCACCTGGAAGAGGCACAGCTAAAACGCAAAGCCATTGAATCAGCTCAACAAATCATTGCCTTGATCGACTCTTCAAAATTTGGAAAAGAAGACCTGACACCTTTTGCGCGCCCGAAACAAATAACACATTTATTTACTGATGCAGGGATTACTGCAGAATGGAAAACCCGCCTGCAACAAGCCAACATCCCGTTTACGCTGTGCGGCGAATAACGCAATTTTAGGAGATGGGATATAGCAATGGAAAAAGACAACCACAAAAAATTACTTGAAGTGCAGAAGCTGACACGCCGTTTTCCGGGAGTATTAGCATTAGATCAAGTCGATTTTGACTTGTACTCTGGAGAAGTCCACGCGGTAGTGGGTGAAAACGGGGCTGGAAAATCCACAATGATCAACATTCTTGCTGGAGTGTTACAACCTAGTGGCGGGGAAGTGTTTTTAGATGGAAATCCGATTGTTTTCCATAACCCCGCGGATGCCCAGCAAGAAGGTATCAGCGTAATATTTCAAGAATTCAACCTTATCCCCCACTTAAGTGTTTCTGAGAACATATTCATTAACCGTGAGCCAACCAGAAATGGAATGATTGATTGGAAGAGTATGAATCAGCGTGCTGCGGAGGCACTTAATCGGTTGAAAATCGAAATAGACCCTCGTGTACCAGTTTCAACACTTTCAGTCGCAGAACAGCAGTTAGTTGAAATTGCACGAGCATTGGCTTTTGATGCGCGCGTGATAGTGATGGATGAACCGACAGCGGCTCTATCAGAGCGGGAGGTAGATAACCTGTTAAGAACAGTTGGTTCACTGGCAAAGGATAATGTAGGCGTGATTTATGTTTCACATAAGTTAGAAGAAGTTTTCCGAGTAGCTGACCGTATCACAATATTGCGTGATGGAGCGCATATTTTGACCGATGCAGCTTCAAATTTAGATGAAGAAAAGGTGATTTACGCGATGGTAGGGCGAGCATTAGTTCATGGGAAATGTCCTGACCGCACGCTTGGCGAAGTTGTCCTGACAGTCAAAAATCTTGAAGTAGAAGATCTGGTACGCAACGTGTCTTTTGAACTGCGAGCAGGAGAAGTGCTAGGTTTGGCAGGTTTAATGGGCAGCGGTGCAAACGAAGTGATCGAGGCATTATTTGGTTTGCGAAAAGCCCAGGTGGATGAAATTAAGTTGCAGGGCCAGGCACTGGCGATTAATAGTCCGCGAAATGCTATCCAATCGCGACTGGGATACGTGCCAAACGACCGCAAGACAGCTGGGTTACTTCCTGATCTATCCTTAAAACAAAACATTAGCATTGGAATTTTGGAGCGCCTTCGCAAGCTATTTTGGATAGATAGCACTCGTGAATATAAAGTAGCTGAAACGTACCGGGATAAACTCAATGTGCGCTGTTCCAGCCTGGATCAACGCATTAGTAATTTAAGTGGCGGCAATCAGCAAAAAGTAATGCTGGCACGTGCTCTTGCGGAAGATTGCAAAGTGCTGCTTCTGGCTGAACCGACACGCGGTGTGGATGTAGGTGCAAAAGCAGAGATCTACAGCCTAATTGACTCGCTGGTTGAATCAGGTATGGCGGTCTTGTTGCAATCATCCGAATTGCCCGAAATTATCCGACTAGCAAACCGTGTGATGGTTTTTTCATCTGGTCAGTCCCGCAAAGAATTGACCGGTGCAGAATTGACACAAGAATCAGTGATGGCGCTAGCAACCCGTGTATAGGAGCTTACAATGAAAAATATACTGGCCAAATTCTGGAAATCTTATAGTATAGGCGTAGTTGTGGTCGTCGTGGGGATTGTGCTTAGTTTTCTGACTCCCCGTTTCATATCCTTGGATAATTTGCTCAATGTGATGACTAATGCCAGTCTGGTGGCCATCATGGGGCTGGGCATGACCCTAGCAATTGCCAGTGGAAACTTCGATCTATCGGTAGGTTCAACAGCTGCTTTGGCTGGATGTGTCTCTTTTAGCTTGGTGCCATCCATCGGTGTAACAGCGAGTATAGCGGCAGGATTGGTTGTAGGCGCAGTAGTGGGCTTAATTAATGGCCTCATCATCACCGAATTGCGAGTTCCAGCTTTTATTGCAACTCTTGGCATGATGACGATTGTTCGCGGTGCAGCCCTGATCTATACAGATGGTAAAGACCTATATCTTTTCGGGCAGACAGAATATAAGGTTCTTTCTGGAACATATCTATTTGGTATCCCCACACCAATTTTGTTTGCAGTTGGTATTTCCCTCCTGCTCGGTTTTATCGTTAGCCAAACTCGCTTCGGTAGACATATTCTAGCAATTGGAAGTAATTTTTTAGCAGCACAACGCTCTGGAATTCCAACCAGTCGCGTGATTTGGATGATTTTCTCAATTGTGGGAGCAACAGCAGCTCTCTCTGGCATGATCCTCAGTTCGCAAGTGTTGACTGCCAATGGGCGGCTTGCAACTGGAATTGAGCTCTCGGCCATTGCAGTAGTAGTTCTGGGCGGCACCGCTCTTTCGGGCGGGCAATCAACAATGGTGGGAACTTTGCTCGGTGCACTTCTGATTTCAATGGTCAACAATGGGTTAAATTTGTTAAATGTACCTATTTTTTACCAGGAACTCACTGTTGGCGTTTTGATGCTCGGTGCTTTGGCGGTAAATATTGGTCAAGGTTTTGATATTCGCAGTATATTGCGGAGGCAAGCATGAGTGTGGCTGAACAAACAAAATCATCATCTTTTGAAAATCTCGATTGGGACGTGTTGTGGGAGCGTTATGGTATCGCTACTGTTTTGCTTGTTGGCTGGATTTTTGCTTATTTCTTTGTCCCGAAATTTAGCAATCCAGATAACATGCTCAATGTTATTCGCCAGTCTGCCTTTGTAGGTTGCGCTGCGGTGGGCATGACAGTAGCCATCATTTCCGGAACTTTTGACCTTTCGGTTGGTTCAACACTTGCGCTATCGGCATACTTGGGTGTAATGGTGGTTTCAAAAACAGAATCTGTTCCGCTGGCTATGTTAACCACAATCTTGGCAGCAATGGCAGTGGGAGCTATCAATGGTTTTTTGGTAACCCGGATAAAAATCCCGGCTTTTATCACAACCCTTGGGATGCTTTACATTGTGCGTGGGCTGTCCTTTATCATATCGAAGGGTGGTGAGCCCGTACGGTATAACGGCAAGGCCTTTACATGGTGGGGCAATGGGAGTTTATTTGGCATTCCAACACCCTTCTTGGTTTTGATACTTAGTGCACTGGTGACTTGGTTTATTCTGACACGCACCGCTTTTGGTCGCTATGTTTTTAGTATTGGCACAAACAACAATGCTGCCAAAGTGGCTGGTGTTCCTGTAGATTCCACGACCACATGGATTTTCATCGTTGTGGGCTTATTCACCGGTGTTTCAGCTTTTCTCATCGGCTCTCGTTTGTATTCTGCCGGTCCTGGACTGGAGCCTGGTTTTGAACTAAACGTCATCTCCGCCGTAGTATTGGGTGGAACCCGCCTTGCGGGTGGACGTGGCTCTATGCTTGGTACAGTGGCAGCCTGCATTCTCTATGCGACGATGGGAAATATACTTAACTTGCTTCATGCTGATGCATTTGTTCAGCGTGTGGCTGTTGGGCTAGTGCTATTGCTCGCTCTATCAATTGAAGGAATTCGCCAGCGGTTGTTTGAACGTGCTAGTCGGCAGATATCAACTGTTGATTCAGAAGCAAATTCTGAGGATGGAAAGGAGGTATGACACATCTAAACTCAAATTTCTAGTTACTCTTTTGTGCAATATCAAACCCTAATTTCAGTAAGGAGAAAAGAAATGAAATCCAAGATTTCGAAACTGCTTGTAGGTTTACTTGTTGTGGCGTTCGCTCTAGCTGCCTGTGCTCCTGCAGCGACCGAAGCGCCTGCTGCTGAGCAGAAAGTCATAGGTTTTTCAGTTTATGACATGCAATATGGTTTCTTCCAGGACATGGAAAAAGGCACCAGGGAAGCCGCTGA
>Ga0209536_100007577_pt1 | contig 16448 bp, 13 predicted proteins | sample DeeMarSeWOR28_12_FD_187461 | JGI IMG/M metagenome (GOLD analysis project Ga0209536, IMG submission 187461) | Marine sediment microbial communities from White Oak River estuary, North Carolina - WOR-2-8_12 (SPAdes) (version 2) | ecosystem: Environmental > Aquatic > Marine > Intertidal zone >... | reverse complement strand
CGACCAGGGATTTGCAGAACGCGCCAAATGGCACCGTATCCACGACTGAAGCCTGCGAACCAATACGATAACCCGCATCCCCTACCCCAAGCGGATGGGCGGCCGCAACGGCGATCGATTCAGCCATCCAGCTTTTGCCTCCCGGTTTGATCTCCCACACACCGCCGACATTATCTCCCCGGCCCGCATCCAGCGCTGAGACACAGCGCTCCACGTAATTGGGATAAGGCCGGGAATGCGCATCGATGCGAACGATGATTTCTCCAACCGCAGCGCGGACGGCACAATTAACCCCTGCGGGGATGTTGCGGGCGGCATTTTCGACAACACGCACTCCAAGCTCAGGGTGATCACTTTGAAAAGCGGCGATTTCGTCTCGCGTGGCATCCTCCGACAGGCCATCGGCAATGACGACTTCCATATCCGCGCGCGGATAGGTCTGGTGGTAAATCGCTTCCAACAGTTGACGGATGGTTGCCTGTTCGTTGTAGCAGGGAATAACAATCGATACGCGTGGTGGCATGGTATATCTTGCGAGGCCGTAATTCTACCACTATGTGCGGTATCACAGCGGCATCAAGACCTGCATCATAGGGCAATCGCAGCTAACTGGCAGAACTTTCTCGCTGCCAAGCTTGGACAATTCCAGTTTTCAGTATCCGGCGAACCGGGATCAATTACTGTGAGCGAGGGCAGCCAAAGCGATACATTCGATCTCTACGGCAACGTCTTTCGGCAAGGTTTTTACTGCCACCGTGGAGCGAGCGGGTGGGTTTTCAGGGAAGAATTCCGCATAGATGGCGTTCATTTTAGGGAAATCGGCCATATCGCGCAGGAAGACGGTGGTCTTGACCACGTAGTTCAACCCTGAGTTGGCGGCTTCCAGCACCAGTTTCAGGTTGTTCAGCACCTGACGGGTTTCGGCCTCTATCCCACCCCCCACGATTTCCATCGTGGCCGGGTCGAGGGCGATCTGCCCGGCGGTATAGACCATGTTCCCCACGCGGACTGCCTGTGAATATGGGCCGATGGCGGCGGGCGCTTTGTCTGTCTGGACGATATTTTTCCCTTCATTAGTGTTCATGAAACTCTCCTTTAGTTTTTCTTTTTCAGGACGATTGTAAGCCAACTGAAGGGAAAGGTCAAAACTGTATGATATTTGGAATCAGTAAGGGCGATCTTCAAACATTCCGTGAAAAGTATTACACCACTCCTCCACTTTTTCTTGATCTTCATTGAAGAAGCGAAACAGAGCGTAGGTTTCAGCATTGCCAATTTGTGGATAAGCACCCCTTACATCGTCCTTGTTGCGGTACTCCAGATAATATCCGTACAATGTTTTGCCTGTTTCCACGACTTGGCCATATAGGTCTCTATCTGGGGGGACTTGCCAATCCAGTTCCATACCTACGGTAACCATGAGTACAGCGGGGTTGACGCCATATTCCCCTGGTGCACCACTACCCTGATCAAAGACTGCTCCTGCAGTCCACGGGTTTGTCATCACAGTTTGTCGAAAGCTTTGCCACTGGGGATTGCGCTGGATCAATTGTTCGTCCATCTCATTCGGTGTCGCCCCAAACGATTGGAAGGTATCATAATCCAGGATAACCCACGGCACATCCGAATTTGGGGGTTCGCATGAGTAAGGTGTAGAGGATGGTGAGGGCGTGACCGTGGCTGTTTGAGTAGCTGTGTTGCCGGGTGATGGAGTTAACGAGGGGGATGGTGTTCGGCTTGGCATTTGTGTGACTGTGACAGTTGGCACAGGGGCAGCGACCCCGCAAGCCCCCAACGGAACTGTCACGAGAATTGCAAGAAACACGATCAACGCCCTCTTCAGGTTATTCATCACTTAGAGCATATCAAAATCCAACCACAAATACAACTGGTTAAACGCTGGTTTTTGTTGATTCACCTTCTGCACGCTTTTTCTCCAGTCGTGAGATCCATTTCATTAACGCATAGAGTGGTATGAACCAGAGCACGATCTCCAGCAAGAACATAGGCAATGAGAAATCAACTTCACAGACTCGACTAAATACCCCCTTGCAAACATATTCTTGAAACCAAAGCCTAGTAGATGCGTTTGCCGCCGAAATTGAGTATATGAGCATAACCGGCAGAGCAGGCCGAGGCCGTTCAACAACATCAAGAAGCAACCAAATGAGCCACGGAATTAATATCCCCATGACAGGATAAAAATAGAAATCCGTGCTGATCAAATTGAAATAGGTTAAATCGCGAACAACATAGGGCAAGTAACGAATTTCAGGAAAAGATTCTTCTGAAACAATAAGCAATATTGCAAATGCTGTCACCAACAATGCTGTCCACCAATTACTTTTAAGTTTAATGAGTTTCCTGGGTCTTAATGCTAACGCAATTGGCACATACAAAAGATACGACCAAAACAAAACTTCTACAAGGAATGGAAACAATTAAAAATATGGAACACATAACTCAATACAATTTCTATATCTCCGCCAATTTTCAATGAAGAAAATTCCTGTTGATGTTGAATATATGAGCATGAGCGACACACTCGGCTTGGGCCAGTTGCGCCACTTCAGCAGCAACCAAATTAACCAAGAGAAAATGAGCCACCACAGGGGGTAAAGAAGTGGGTAAGCTATGCTCTCAACAAAGAGGCGAATTAATTGCATATGTACACCCTCACTTTGGCAAAGGAATATTCACTCCCGCTGCAAAAGCAACATGGTCAGGTCATCGGATTGTTCTTCATCGCCGACGAATTTATCCAATGCAGCTTCGATACCCCGTAATATTTGTTCGGCAGATTCGGATCCCCGGGCTTGCAAAACCCCAATAATACGTTCTTCTTCGAATAAGTCGCCATCGGGAGAGAAGGCTTCGCTCAAGCCGTCGGTATAGAAAAGCAGGTTTTCGTCTTTCATCAGTTCAATCGCCCGCTCTTCGAAATTCGTCCCTTCTATTACCCCCAAAGCCATCCCCGTGCGCGTCAGGCGTTCCACTTTGCCGTCTTGAGCCAACCACAACGGCGGGTTATGTCCCGCGTTGGCGTAGACCAGTTTCCCGCTCTCAGGGTACAGCACCGCATAGACAGCCGTGACAAACATACCCTGCTCAGTATCAGGGATGAGCAGGTCGTTGACACGACTCAAGGCTTTAGCCGGTGATTCGGTCTCGATAACGGCGGCACGCACCAGCGTCCGTGTGAGTGCCATGAAGAGCGCTGCCGGGATACCCTTGTCGGCCACGTCCGCAATGAACAGGCCAATGCGCCCGCCGGGCAGTTCGATCACATCGTAGAAATCGCCGCCCACCTGACGCGCCGTCCGCCAGCGGGCTGCCAGGTCCCAGCCGGAGAGGGTCGGCAGCGTTTCTGGGATGAAGGTCTGTTGGATCTGGCGGGCAAGCTGCACTTCGGTCTCGAGGCGCTCGCGGACGACCATCTCTTCTTGCAAGCGGTCGTTCTGGATCGCCAGGGCCGCCTGCTGCGCGATGCCGTTGATGATGTCCAGGCGGCGGGCGCGGAACCGCAATCCGCCGGGCGCTTCCTGCACCAGCAAAACGCCAAAGATGTCACTCTTGATGAGCAGGGGCACGGCCAGGAGAAGCTGGTGGTCGCTTGACAGGACCGCGTGCTCGGAGGCCTCGTCCAAAGGCTCGAAGTTCATCCAATCTTCAAACGTTAACTGCTCATCGACCGGGATCGCCAGCAAGCGCGCTTTCTCGTGGGCGGCATCCAGCAGGGGCGAAACGCCCGGCGCGAACTCGCTTTCCCAGAAGGAGACCTCCTCATCTTCGGAGAGGCCATATTCTTCGTAAGGGCAGCAGGCTTCTTTTTCCGCATCCCACAAATACAACGCACAGCGGTCAATACCCACCAAGATGGGCATGATGCGGATGACCGTGCTCAAGATTTCATCGAGGTCGCTCAAGCTGACGACGGCCTGCGCCACCTGCAACAAAGCCGCCGAGGCGTAGGCCTGCTCCTGCGCGGCATCGTACAGGCGCGCGTTTTCGATGGCGACCGCGGCATAACTGGCAAAGGTGGTAGTGACAGCCCGGGCTTCGTGACCGTAGCGTCCCGGCGTCGAATGCGCCAGCGTCAGCACGCCGACTGGCTGGTCACCCACGCGCAGGGGGGCCGCAATCGAGGAGTAGTCATTCTCAAAACCCGCCGCCAGGCCGGAGGGCCACTTCGGGTCGCTGGGGCGGCGGATGACCGGTTTATCGGAGACCAGCGCGCTCATCATCGCAACGGAAGCTTCGATGGAGCTTTTACGGGTCGCTTCCAGGTCTTCCGATTCACAACCATGAGCTGCGGCCAGGTACAGGTCGCCTTCCTCCAGCAGCCAGATGGCGGAAATATCAACGGGCAATGTCAGGTTGACTTCCTCCAGGATGGCTTCCAGCACATCCTCCACGCCCACGTTGGCAGAAAGCAAAACTGCCACCTCGCGCAGGCTTTCGGCCACCTGCCGCCGCCATTGCTCAGAAGCGTACAGGTCGGCATTATGGATGGCCGAAGCGATGTTATCGGCAATCGCTTCGAATATTACAGGTTCGTCTTCAGTGAAGGCGTTGGTCTTGTCGCTTTGCACATCCAGAACGCCAACCACTTCCCCATCGAACAATAATGGCACGCATAATTCCGAGCGCGTATTCTCTGGCGGGAAAGGCAAATCAACATAGCGCTCGTCCTGACTGACATCGTTCGCCAGCACGGTCTTCCCTTCACGCGCCACCCAGGGAATGATGCCCCGCGGCTCATCCAGCGGGTAGGCAATGCCTTCCAATTGTTGGCTGCGCTCACCGCTGCCCGCTTCGTAAATGATCTTTCGGCGGTTTGGGTGCACCGTAAACAAATGCACAAAAGGGTATCCAAACTTCTCGTGGATCAGCGCCACCGTTTTATGCATCACTTCACCCAGGTCAAGCGAGGAAGTGACGGCGTCGCTCACTTCGGCGATCAAAGCCAACTGGTCAGCGCGGTGGCGCAGGTCGTTGTACAGGTTTACCCCTTCCACAGCGAGAGCGATATTGGCCGCCAACGTATCCAGGATCAACAGGTCATTGGGATGAAAGGCGCGCAACTGGTCGCTTTGGACATCCAGCACGCCCAGCACCCGGTCTTCTACCCTCAAAGGCAAGACGACTTCGGATTTGGTCTCCGGCAGACTGGGGATGAAGCGAAAACGATCGTCCGCCCCGACATCGTCCACCACGATTCTTTCCCCGAACCGGGCGGCCTGCCCGATCAGCCCCTGGCCGAGCTCCACCTCCAGCGAATCCTGTGTATCGCCACTTCCCGTGCGTGGCGAAGATGCGCCGGAACGGAAGCATAAATTCTTTGCACCTTTTTCAAGGGTAAATATCCCCACATAATAATAATGAAAAGTTTCCTGGATCAGTTCCGTAACCCGCCGGGTCAGTTTGTCCAGGTCCATCACATTGGCGATCTGGGCGCTGACATCATGCACGAGGTTGAGTTGGTTCAAACGGAAACGTTCAACTGCTACGCGATGCGAAGCAGACAGCCCTACCGATATAACGCTGGCCAGGCCCTCCAGCATATCAAGATCGTCTTGAGGAAAACCAATTTCATCCGCGCGGCTGACCTGTAACACCCCCATGGTAAATCCCTGGTCTTCAAGCGGGACGGCAACGCATGTCCCTTCTAGTGCTTTCTTTTTTTGCGAAGTGCGAACAACCAGCCTGCCCGACTGAAAGGCTTCGCGCATCCCTTCCAGTTCCGGTTCAGGCGGGAACAGGGACGGCTCTCCCCAATCCGGTAAACGGAACAGGCTTTCTTGCAGCCATACGTCTACTTTACCGGCCACCAGGCGCCGGGTCATATTGATGATGCGGTCACGCTGGGCAGCCAGCGAGGTAGTGCTGACGAGTTGTTCTCCAAGTCCGGCGAGCGCTCTCCAGCTCGACGACTCAGGAGAACGGGTCGCCGCAGTCACCCCAGGCCTCCGTTGCGTTTGACCATCGTCAGGGTATTGCCCGTCTCCGGTGATGATTCGTAAGAAACTTCGTCCATCAGCTTGCGCATCAAGTACATTCCCAAACCGCCAATTTTGCGCTCGGAAAGATCGGCGTTCAAATTGGGTTCGGGCACACTTGTGGGGTCAAAGGGTTTCCCCCAGTCGCGCATGACGATTTTCAATTCTCCCCCGATTATTTCGCAATCGATCTCAAGTTTGCCGTCCGAAACGCCATCATAAGCGTGCTCAATTATATTGGTGCTGGCCTCATCGGCAGCCAACTGAATAGCATAAATATCCTTGTCTGAAAATCCCATCTGCCGGGCTGTATCCCCAACAAATTCACGGATTTCATCCAAGTTTTGGAAATTTGCGTCGAAAACGATTTTGCTCATCCTGGCACTCAAAAGCCGCCTCTTCATCCGCAGACGGAGGCGGCTCACTATTCCAAGGTTACAAATAACGCAATGCGCTAAAAGTTCCCGACCGCTTCAATTGGATCGTCGAAGGTTTTGAATAATTCTGTAAACCCGGCCAATTCCAGGGCTTCTTTGATACGCTCAGGAACCGCAGCCAGAATGATCTCACCGCGGTTGTATCGTTTACAAGTGCGCTGACTGGAAAGCAGGGCGCGAAAGCCCGCACTTGACATATATTCCAGGGCGCTCATATCCATAGCGATTTTGAACCGGCCACCACCAGTAATTCCTTCCAGTGTTTCAGTCAATTGGGGCGCAGTGCTGCTATCAATGCGTCCACTCACAATGACCATGTCGCAATTCTTGAATTGTTTGGTTGTAATTTCCATGTGTTTCCTCCAAGTAGTGAGGGGTTTGTATGAGGTTCAAAAATTATAACATGAGAATTTGCACAGGCACTAGCCATTCTTCCCCGGCTATGGCAAAATACTGACATGTCCCGTTGGATACTCATTCTCTTCTCTATCGCACTTGGCATTGCGCTCGGACTGGCCTACGGCTGGGCGATCGCCCCGGTCCAGTATACCGACATCACACCGGACGGCCTGCGCATCGACTACCGGACTGACTACGTGCTCATGACTGCGGAAGCGTATCGCAGCGAACAGAACCCCGCGTTGGCAGCCCGCCGGCTGGCGGTGCTTGGCAGCGAACCGCCCGCGATCATCGCTGAAGGCGCGTACGATTACGCCCGCCAGGCTGGTTACGAAGAAGCCGATCTGGCCGCTATCCAGGAGCTGGCAATCGCGCTGGAAACCTGGCAGCCAATCCCAGTGACGAGTGCGCCATGAAAACCACGCGAACTATTCTCGAAGGGGTCATATCGTTGATCCTGGGATTTGGCCTGGGCCTGACCTACGCCTGGGTCATATCCCCCGTCAAGTTTGTGGATGCCGAGCCACAGGCCCTGCGCGCTGACTTCAAAGACCATTTCCGCTCCGCCATCTCTGCCGCTTACGCCTCGAACGGCGACCTGGAGCGTGCCCGCGCACGACTGGCCCTGCTCAACGACCCGGACCCGGCACAGGCCCTGAGCGCCCAGGCGCAGCGCATGCTGGCATCCGGCGCATCGCCTGAAAGCGTTCAACAGGTTGCCCTGCTGGCTTCTGCGCTACAAGGCCAGGCAGCAGCCGAAGTCCCTACCCAGACGCCTACGGATACTGCAATACCGACCGAGAAACCCGGCAATACGCCGACAAGCGCACCTGGAGAGACTCCGCCAACCGTCGAAGTCCAGGCAACGAATACCTCCATCCCCGAGATTACCTCCACTCCCCGGCCAACACTGACGCCAACAGCTACCCTGGGCGCACCCTACCAGCTTGTGGGACAGGACACAATCTGCGAACCCGATCTGGCAGAAGGATTGTTACAGGTTTACGTCACCACCGCATCACGAAAACAAGTCCCCGGCGCTGAAATCATCGTTACCTGGAATAACGGCGAGGAACACATCTTCACAGGCTTGAAACCTGAAATCAATCATGGCTATGCCGATTACCTGATGGCCCCCGAAGTTATCTACTCCATCCGCATGGCAGATGGCGGCGCGCCCGCGTCCGGTCTTTCTGCGCCCACATGCACAAGCACAGAAGGGGAAGCCTACCTGGGCGGGCTGCGCATCACCTTCCAACAGCCTTAAGAGAGTGTCTGAAAACCTAACTACAAAGTCACTAAGGCACCAGATCACAAAGTTTTATACTTTTTGATCCTTCGAGACTTCGTACCTTTGTGGTGAAAGAACAGACTTTCCAAACGCTTTCTAAGAATTAAAAAGACTGCCTCGGAACTCTCTCGGCAGTCTCTTTTTACTGGGATTCAAATAGTTTTTATGGTATCAGGTTGATTGCATCCGCGCCCACCCGCACCTCGACGTCCACCGGGGAAGCGGCATCAGGGCTAATCACAATTTGATGGGTCGCGGTCACCCCGAAAGTAGTGATCAAGTAACGCAAGGTATACACCTTTGGCCCGTACAAAACGATGACCGTGCGATCATATTGACGGTCCGCATAGGCGCCCGCTTCCAAAACCTGCATACCTTGAGAAAGCAAATAGTTCCCGGCACGTTCGGCAAGACCCTGTGTAAAGGTGCCATTGACCACGCGTACACGGGCGGCATCTTGCTGCATGAGCGCCACCGGGTCGCCTGAAGCCATCGGGCTGAGCGGCCCTTCGGCCAGGAAAATTTCATCTCGCAGTACACGGATCTTATCCGGGATAGGCTTGAAAATGCTGGCGTTCTGTCCGCCCAAGGTGACGTTATCCAGGGTTACCATTGAAAAATCAATCACCCCGCGTTTGATATTCTCCTTGGGGACTTGGGAAAGCAGCACGCCAAGTCGCAATGCCTCATCAAATGTCAGGTTCGTGCGCAAACCTGCTTGGGCTTCCTCGTAAATTTGCGGAGCCCTGGAAACCATGTCCGGGAAGTTCTCCGGTGAGAAAACCTGGTCAACCAACGCCATGACATCCTTTTGCTGGCGTTCGGCGCGGTCCACATCACCATTTTTGGTCTTTCGATTGCGCGCATACCCCAACACTTCGTAGCCCCAATATTTTTGGCAGTTGGGACCCATCTTGACCGGCGGCTTGGGGCCAATCGGATCGATCGTGATCCTTTCCCCCGGGCACAAATACAAGCCACCCATCGCGTCGATAGCTTCTTCAAAAGCCTTAAAATCTACCTGCGCATAATATTGAATTGGCACGCCGAGAAACTGCTCGACGGTTTTTACGGCCAACCCCGGGCCGCCGCCGGGAAGTTTATTGCCCTCGCCGGAGGAGTACGCCGTGTTGATACGACTATATCCAAACCCCGGAATGTTGACCCACATATCACGCGGTATGGAAAGCATGCCCGCTGTTTTACTAATCGGGTCAATGGTAAACAATATCATGGTATCAGAACGCGGAGCGCCTTCCCCTATCTCCCAATCGCGCTCGTCTAGCCCGATAAACAGCAGCGTTACCCGGCTGCCGCCATCCCATGCGGGAGGCAGGTCAGGCTCAGGGACCGCAACATCTTCTGGGACAGGCACATCACTGACGATTTCGGGCTGCCCCTGCTCATCATAAGTCACCGCCACGCCGGGCAAGTTCGTGATTTGCCAGCCGGCCACGAAATTCCGGGTGAAGATAAAGGCAAGGATTGCCAGGGCAATTGCAACCACCAAAAAGATGATTTGCCAAATAGAAATTCTTTTTAGAAATCCGAGATTAATTTTCTTCATTCTTCCTACTCAGGTTTAAGATAGACCATATTCAAGCCCAGCCGCTCCAGGCCCTCTTCAGCCCAGTGTTGCATCATGACAGAGTCTTCTTCGAGGGCAGCCATCAAAGCCGGGATTGCGCTATGGTCAGCGATTTCAGCCAGCGCGCGCATGGCATTGATGCGCGCCATGTGCGGGGCGTCTTTGGGGATTTCGATCAGGGATGGGACTGCCGCTTTCCCGATGGCAACCAGCGCGCTGCAGGCCAGACTCGAGACCATCGAATCCGCATCGCCCAACGCCCGGACGAGCGGCCTGATGGCCGTTTCGTCGGGGTGACTGCACAACCCAAGCGCCGCCGCCTGACGCACTTCAAGGGCGGAATCGCCCAGAAACGGGAGCAGCCATTCGGTCAGAGCTTGAGGCGCACTCGCCAGGGTGCGGAGCGCCCACCAGCGTTGGTCGGCATCCGCAGATTTCAATTGGGCACGCAAGGCTGGGAAAGCCTGCTCGCCTAAAGCCACCAGCTCAGGCACGGCCTCTTCCGCGCGCGTTTCATCTCCGCTGGTCAGGTCAGCCAGCAGGCTATCCAAGTTTGACACTGGAACCTCGTTACTTGGCCGGGGGCGGGACAGGCAGTTCTTTTGCCGCCACACTGACCCACTTGTCTCCCTCGTCGATCAGCATGATGGGAATATCATCCACAATCGGGTACTTGCGCCCGCATTCCTGGCAGATGAGCCAGGAATCTTTATGCAGCGTGAGCAGGCCTTCCGTTTCGCGCACACAATTGGGACAACGCAATATATCAAGCAAATCTTGGTTGATCATGTAAGCTCCATTCCAACAGTCGGGTATTTTACCATGCTTAAGAGGCCGCGCTATGTGTTCGGCGACCGGCAAAGGTTGTGCCGCTCGGCTAATCTCTCGGGCTTTTCTGTGCCCGGCGCAACCTCGCAGACTGCCTGCCAGGGTTCGTAATGGGTCTTGAATTCGTCACTGAAATAAGCAGCGCCATTCTTCCAGACCGTGCGGGTGACTGTCACATCGGCGCCATTGGCAGCCCAGTCCACCTGCCGAATCTGACCGGCTTTCAGTTCATCATTCTCTTCAAACAGCGGCTTCGGGGGCGGGACAACATCTCGCGGGCCAGTGGTTTCCCAGGTAACGCTGCGACCATCGTTGGTTGAGTATATCTTCCAGGTCAGCATGCGCGCGCCCGAATCCACATAAGTTTCCATCAACATCCAATATGGCGTATCGTTTGTGAACTTGAAATCTACCAGCGGAAAATAGACTGTAGCATCCAGGCCAGCCAGGTTTATGTCAACCGCACCGCTGGAAGTCTGCTCATAATACGAAACGCGATAGGCGTGCGGGATTCGCTCCACGACAGGATAGCCTGCAAAAAAGACGGTGCGGAACAAGGTGGTGCTGACCTGGCAGACGCCGCCACCCACGCCTTTGATCGTCCGCCCGCCATAGATGATGAGGGCTTCTGCAAAGCCATTGTCCAGGCTGACATCCCCGAGCGCATCGCCCATGGAGAAAGTTTCGCCCGGCGCGATCAACACGCCATGGAAACGGGATGCCGCAGCTTGAATATTTTGAATGCGCTCCGCGCTGGAGCCGTAAAAATATGATGTGTAAGAACTAACCAGTTGAGTGATCCCCAACTGCTGACCAGTGGCAGTATCACCGACCACGGGCTGGGTTTCGATTACCTGCAAGGCGACGTTGTGTTCGCCCCGAAGCAACGCATCGTTGATAGCAATAATGCTGGCATCCACATCCACCTGGCGGCCAACTTTTGCGTATGCGACCAGGTCCAATTGCCCGGTTGCGTCGTTGAAAAGGAAACTCGCGTTCTGCGGTTTGCGGTCTACTTGCGAAACAATCCCAAGCAAGGCTTCGCGCAATTTTGCAGGATCAAGCGCCACCTGGATTTCCGCCCCCTGGCCGTTCTCAACGCGGCGGACGATCAACATGTTAGCCAGAACTTGCACATCATAATTCCACGGGCCAGGATCACCTTCGCCCAGATTGGGAAGGTACAGGCGCAAGGGCTGGCTCAATATCCCGCGCGCCACTTCCGCCTGCCCGGAAACATCCATGATTTCTGGTATTTGCTCGCGGATAACCAATGGCACTTCCCCATCCCGGAAGGTCTGCATCTGCGCGCTCAAGAAAACAAGCGTATTTTCAACATCCACTTCGCGGCCAGGCTGCCCGGGCACAGCTACCACATCTGTCCCTTCGACTTTCAGGCTGGCCTCCACGACGGTTTGGTTGATCTCAACCGACAATGCCTGCAAATACTGGTGTGCCACGCGTTGGTCGAACAAAATCACGGGCGGGACTTCTGCGCCAGAACTGCGGGCGCGCAACTGACCGTCCAGGCTGCCGAACAAGCCACCGCTGCGTCCGAGCCGGTAAGCTGCTTGCGCGCTAGAGGAGGCATCGAAGGCCATCCCCATCTGGGCGGGCGAGACCACCCAGACCCTGCCGCCATCCCGCAAAACAATTTTGCCTGTATAAGGATAGGACAATGTCTGGCTCAATTTGATGGACGCGTCCATCGGCGAAAGGCCCGACAAATCCACGCCAGCGACCGAAACGCCGGGAAAGATGCGGCCAGCGTACATCAACTGGAAGCCGAGCGTCCACAGGATGATCGCTCCCAGGAAGAGCGCCAGCCCGCCCAGCAGGGCAGCCGTGATTTGCAACAGGATCGGGTTGCGCCTTTGATATGGATAAGAGATGGATGTCATATGGAAATTATACCTTTTGCATGTGAATCAAATCTTAAAGGATTATTCACCGGGGATACCCTTACGGGCACCTGTAAACGGAGATGAACAAGGATTGTTTGATAGACGTAAAACGGCGCTATTTGTTCCGCCCAAAAACCAGGCCTGGGATAAGCATGGGAGTAACCGTTTTATATTCCGCATAAGCCACACCGAACTCACGCTCCAGTTTGCGTTCCTCGAAATGTGCTCCCACGATGATGTAGACCGTAGCAGCGATAACCACAATCAATGTGTTGCGACTCATCACCGGCGTCAACCAGATGAAGAGCAAGCCTGCGGTGTACAGCGGATGGCGCACCCAGCGATATAGCCCATGCGTGATCATTTTAGACGGGCTTTCTCTCCTTTCGAAAAGTTGTCTCAGGCCGATGAACGAAAGCGGATCTGTTTGCAAAACACCGAACACCAACAAAGATATCGCTGCAATCTGTCCGCCCATCGACAGGTACACCCACGGCACAGGGATGCGATAAAGCATCCGGTCAGGCAGGGTTGCCATCAACAATAAGGTCGGCACAAAGCTGAGCGCCGAGAAAATATTATATGCAAGGCGGTAAAAGCGCATGCTCCCCTCCCCCAACCTGCGGTGGATCCAGGCCTTCACTCCTAATGATGCTGTTATCGAGTGGATAACTCCCCAGAGCAATACCGATAAAATAAGCCAGAGCATTTGCGACTCCGTTTGCCCGTTGAACCGTGTTCCTGTTATCCCGTCACGCCGTTCCATAACGGGAACACGGGAAAACGGCATAACGCGATAACGTAACTATTCCTTCCCAAACGCAGGCAGTTCGATCACCTGACCACTCGACTCAACTAAATAATACGGCATCCAGGCCACGCCAAAGAGTTCAACATAAATATCCGTCTTCTTGGGGGTAACAGTTACTTCACTAATATCATTGACCACATGTCCCCAACGATCATTGATTTCTTCGATCTCATGATCGCGTTCAGCCTGTAATTCTTGCAACTGACTTTTATATTCATCGATGGCGTCCAGAGATTCTTCCACATCGGCTTTGGCTTTCTCGGTCATGCGGCGTTTAGACATTTGGGAAGAAAGGCTTTTTTTGCGCCCTAGGCCCACCAAACTCGCGCCCAGTTCTGCCAGGTTGCCGCGCTCTTCCCATTTCCGATGTTCATACTCTACCTGATCTTCAGTCAGTTCGCGTTCTTCGCGCGACAATTTGTCTTCCAGCGAATTGATCTTCCGGTCGTACTGCGCTGTTATCTTATCGATTTCAGTATCGCGTGCCTCACGGGCGGTCTCAGAGCAGGCTTTCATGAATTCGGCCTGTGAAACATCCGGCCCGGCGTAGACTTTCAGGGCCTCATTCAACCGGGCAGTGACTGTCACCGAACGATAGATCCAGTCCACAAAATCACGCTTCAGTGCGGTCATTTGTTTGGATTCGTTGAGGGGTGCATCTATCCCAGCAAAACGCGCTTGCAGCGCAGGCTGCCTCTCCACTTTCTTGATAGGGAATTTGTTGAAGAAATGTTCTTCCCAGCGCACTACCCCACGCCGGTCAGGGCTTTCCACCAGGACTGCGCGCTGAATTTCGGTATCCACGCCGTACTTCCGGTCAAGGAAGCGCACGTTGGACACGGCCAGTAGAGCCGGGCGATACAATACGTTACCGAGCTGCGCATCGGGCAAAGATTTGCCTGCCGCACGCATGGCTTCGGTCAGGCTTAAGTTTGTTGGCAGGAAATGCTCCTCGACTCCAGATGGAACCGGGGGGCGCGTCTCGCTGCCTTCTGCGGATGGTGCGCGGGCAGGTTTTGACGGGGCCGCTTCCAGGGCTGACACTGCTGCCATAACGGGAGCAGCTTCGGGCGAGTCCGCAGCGTCCGGGATCTGTTGCCTGCCCCGCGCACGGGACCTGCTGACCGTTTGCGAAGCTGAATCCAAACTCGCGGGGGACACCGCCAACGAATCCGCTCCAACAAGTTTATTCAAGTTTGGAATCTGCGCCCGCGTCATCGGGCCGGACAGGAAATTCATCGCCCACCGCGATTGGAACAGGGCCGGCTGCTTAGCATGGACGTTGTGCAAAAGGAAGACACGTTTTCCCAGGCCGGAAATCAATTTATCAACAGCGCTGCGTGAAATGCCCCCTGCTGCGCTCTCAAGGCCATCCAGCAGACGCTCTTTATCGCGCTCGGTCTGGAGCTTGCCAATGAACCAGGTGCCCGCATTGGAAAGCGCCTTGTAATCCAGGTCGACCGGGTTCTGGGTGGCGAGCAGCAAGCCCAGCCCATACGCGCGCGCCTGTTTCAACATGCGCAGCAAAGGCGTTTTGGAAGGCGGGTTCCTCTGCGGCGGCAGGTAGCCGAAAAGCTCGTCCATATAGAGTATGGCGCGCAGGGAAGATGAGCCTGCTTGCGTGCGCATCCATGTTTCGACCGAGGCCAGCAGCAACGTGATGAAGAACATGCGCTCGGTGTCAGATAAATGCGCCAGGTAAAACACGCTGTGGCGCGGACGACCATCTGGCATGAAGAGCAGGGATTCCACATCCAGCGTTTGCCCCTCACGCCAGATTTCAAAGGCCGGGGCAGCCAGAATATTATTGAGTTGCATAGCAAGCGCCATGCGGTCTTTTGACGGGAAGAAGGTTTCGACCGGGAAGGCGCCTAATTTGTCCATCGGCGGTGATTGAGTTTGCAGGATCAACTCGGTCAGGTCAAGCCCTTTGTTCTGACTCCAGGCTGCTTCGAAAATGTTAGCCAACAAGATGTGTTCACGGGAGCGCAGGGGATCGATATCCTCAAAGCCAACCAACCCAAGCAAGGCTGTGACCGTGCTGGCGATCTTTTCGCGCAAGGCTTCGCGGTTCCCTTCCCAGGGGATGCCAGGCGCTGCCAGCGACGAGAGCACACTGACCGGGATGCCCGCATCCGAGCCGGGAGTGTAGATTGCATACTGGGCGGCATTCTTGAGCGCCAGCAAACGGTCTTTGCCAATGCCCCATTTCTCCAGGCCGTTGCGCCAGGAAAGGGAGGCTTCCATAGCAGACTGTTCCAACGTTTTCCCCGCCCGGCGCGCCATTTCGGGATCGATCCAGGGCTGGAAATCCTGGGGAGCCAGGTTTGGGAAGTGCAGCAGGAGGTTGGTCAGGTCACCTTTGGGATCGATGATCAGCGCCGGGACGCCCTGTAACGCGGCCTCTTCCAGCAGGGCAATGCACAGGCCGGTCTTACCTGAGCCGGTCATGCCGGTCACCACAGCGTGCGTGGTCAGATCAGCCGGGTCATAAGTCAGCGTTTTATCTGTTGTTTTTTTCTGTGTGGGGTCATAAAGGCGGCCAAGATAGAATTCGTTATCACTCATCGGGAAGCTCCTGCGCAGAATAATTGCAACTCGAAATCATATTTTTAGGACATGGATTCAACAGAAGGAACGGATTATTTTCCGTTTTGCACGGATAAATTTCCGTACAGCTCCGTGTCATCCGCCCGCCCCGGACTATGGCGAGCCGGGGTGTCCCTAAAAGTAGAACGAACGTGCTAGGAAGTTAATTTACTCCAGTTTTGTCAAATTGACAACTTAAAATTTCAGAGCAGGTTGTCCGCCTGCCCTGCCGGATTGCGCTATTGGTCCCAGCGCTAATCATCTTTTTCCTTTTCTTCCTCTTTCTCCTCCTCTTCATGATCGTTGTCATTGCTGCCAGAGCCGCTATGGTCGCTTTCCTCTTCCTCTTCACCGCCATTATCATTGCTGCCAGAGCCGGAATTATCACTCTCATCACTTTCGCTTTCGCCGCTGCGATCCTCGTAATCTTTACCCGATAGTGAATCATCTTTCAATTCACTTTCTTCAACCTCTCCACCCTCTTCCGCTTCGCCTTCGTACCTTTCATCCCCCTCGGCTTCAAGCTCATTCTCGATCTCGACCGGCTCCATTGGCGACAGGAAACCAACGGATTCTATAAGCTCTATCCGTTCAGCCTCCAC